>JGI20166J26741_11814918_pt1 | contig 10091 bp, 13 predicted proteins | sample TergutCu122P5_FD_26741 | JGI IMG/M metagenome (IMG submission 26741) | reverse complement strand
CTGGAGGCCCACCGGGTCAAGGCCGCCTTCCTCGACGCCATGGAGGCGGCCTGCCGGCGGAGCGAGGAGTTGGGCCGGGCGCAGGCTCCTGGGGCGTGAGCTGGGAGCGTGGGGCGGAACGGCGTTCTGACCCAAGCTTGATAGCGGGCTGCCGCTGGCTTGGTTCTCGCGTCACAAGGAGGAATCCTGTTCTACTCCGCTATCGCGCTGGGCTCGGCCGAGTCGATTCGCACGGACGTGCAATTACCTGTCACCTTGGCAACGAACGACGTCAAGGCAGGCGGCGTAGCAGATCCTAGCCTTTCTCCCTCGCAAACCACCGGTTGAGCATGAGGTGGCTGGCACCGATGAAGGCTGCGGTCAAACTCGCCGACAACACCATTTCGTTGGTGCTGCTGAGATGGTCGAGGAGCCTGACCGATGCGGCAAAAGGCGCGCACATTGGCACATACATGAAAACCCTCATGATTGTCGAGTCGGGGTCGCGGATAGTCAGCGTGACGACGACGAAAACTGCGAGAGCAATAGCCGCTACGGGCAACTGAGCGTACTGAATCTGTTCGGAAGACTCGATGCGGAGCCCGACGAGGATGTAGAGCACTGTGGTCTTCGGGAGAGTCTCGCTTGGCCGGCGATCAGCTAGGTCGGCGTCATCGTCTTGTCCGTGGACTTCGGCTTCCTCTTGTGAAGACAAGAAGAAAGACACTCACAGTCCCCACGCTGGCGAAGACAGTCTCCCAACGCCCCACAAACGCATCGGTTGCTACGGATACCAGTAACAAACCGTAGGCTGCCACCGCGACGAGTCCGATGATCCTCCGGGCAAGCGGTCGCCGAATGATGCCGCGCTCCATGGGTTGTCTCACGGTTCTGTCGACACAGACTGCAGCTGGTGCTTGAAGGTGCGCCATCGTCGTTGTGTCGGTAATCCCACGAGCAGCACGAGCAAGATCGCCGCCGTGACGACAACAGGTCCCATGATCGTGAGGGGAATGTTCATCGCTGCGCCCGCCACTAGAGCGACTAGGAACAGGAGACTCGACAGGTGAGTACGGAGGGTTGTCCTTTCGCACTTCGGTATCGCTTCACCGATGGTGGCTTCTCTATCGTTTGTCACGTTGATGCTCCAATTCTAGGGTTGCGTGGATTGAGCGAAATCCAACGAGTTTCTATTCGATTGATCAAGTTGTGGATGGCGCTGCACGTAAGGCAGAACATCATGGCGCTGAGGAACATCATCAGGGTCAAGGTGAATATGTCTCCGGATCGCTGAGCCGGTGGTCACTGTCTCCGAACAACCTTAGCAGGCCGTCATCTCTCACACTGATATCGGTAATCTCGTTTCCGTCGAGTAGCCCAGCGGCAATAAGATTGTTCATTCGCGCCGGGACCGTCAACGAGATCTCGTTTCCAGACACGCGCACGTCTGGCAGCGACGATGGCACGAGCGCGTCATGCTTCAGCCTGATGACGACAATTCTAGAATCATGATAGACACCGTCGTAGACGATCCTCCCGTCCTCAATCATGACCACACGGTCGCAGACGTCAGCCACCTCGTCCAGTTCGTGGCTCGAAAACAGAACGCCGATGTTCGTCTCTTTCACTTTCTCGACCAACAGAGTCTTGAAGAGATCTCGGCCAATTGGATCCAATCCAACCAGTGGTTCGTCCAGCATGAGGAAATCGACATCTTCGATAATCGCTTGGGCAAGACCCAATCGCTGTCGGGTGCCAAGGGACAGAGTCCCTACTTTGCTGCGCCTTTGGGCCGTCAAGTCAACTGAAGCCAGGACTGTCTCGATGCGCTGCTTCGCTTGGCGAGGGTTGATTGCGCCTCGCGCCCGCACCAGCAGACGCAGGTTCTCTTCCACGGTCAGGTAGTCGACGAACGCTGCGGAAATCAAGATGCCAAACTTGGCCCTGGCGGCGCAGTCGTGACTCATCGGTTCATGGTCGAAGGAGATCAGTCCGGAGTCAGGATAGTGTAGTCCACCAATGCAATTCATCGTCGTTGTCTTGCCGGCACCGTTTCGACCCAGCAGCGCGACGATTTCGCCGCGGTTGACCTCGAATGACACGCCGCGCAACACGCGATTCTTGCCGAAGGACTTCACGACGTCGGAGCAACAAAGCATCCTCAGTCACCCCTCCCCGTGTACTTCTTCATGGCGTCAATCTGCGCATCTAAGAAAACTCGGCTCATGGAACAGTATGGGTCTCGGTGCGAGAAGTCGTTGTGTTGCAGGTAACTTCTGGCTCGGCAGCCGCCACCACACAAGTACTTGACCTCGCAATCACGGCAGCCATCGATATCATCAACAGATTCGTGTACCAACGAGCGCCCACGACCGAGGATGGTCGACAGTTCATCGACGAGAAGATTCCCGAGGGCCAGTCGGTCATCATGGAGCATGTGACAGGGGAAGACTGTACCGTCCGCTCCCACGCTGATCAACTTCTTGGCCGTACCGCACTGCGTGATGCACGCCAGGCCACTGATCCCTTCGTCGACATGGCGAAGGACCGACTCGTCCACCGAACTCGTCTCCGACACTGAGATTACCCGACCGACTTCCCTCAGGTCTTGTTCTTGGAGCAGGAAAGGAGCGCATGTGGGATCCAGGGGATCAACGGTGAGGATACTGAAATTGAATGACATGTGTTCTCGCCCTGCCAGTTCGACGTATTTCATCATATGTTGGACATTCTGTCGATGCAGCGTGAAAATCAGGTGGCAGCGGACGGCGTCTCTCACCTCATGAAGGAATTCAAACACTCTCTCTGGGCTCCAGGGATCACGAATGAATGACGATGATGCGTCGTATCCATCGACACTGATGCAGAGGACATCGAGAAATGGGAAGATGGCTCCTACTCTCTTGTGTGAAATAGTCCCGTTAGTGATGAGGCTCGTCATCAGACCCAGCCCTTTGGCATGAGCGACGATATCGACGACATCTGATCGCAGCGTCGGCTCCCCACCTGAGAACACGACCTGTCTTACCCCACAGCCGGCGAGTGAATCCAGGATCTTGAGCCAGGCGGAGGTCGGGAGATCGGCCCGGCGGTTTCGCTCGTTGATGAGGGAGTAACAGCCCACGCAGTGAAGATTGCATCGGTGGGTCAGATGGACATAGGCGCTCTTGAGTTCGGTTCCTTGTGGTATCTCATCGATGAACCCTCCTCGCTCAAGCGCTTGTACGATCACTTGGTCAGTCCCGGAATACGAGCTCATGGCGCCAACTCCGCAGTCCTTGAGGTGTCGAATGAATTCCAGGCCTTCCCCGGTCAGGCCGATGAGCGATCCTGATCGAGGATTACCAATAATGTCGACCCCTCCTAGATTGAATGATCGGAGGTCACTGATTAACTGTCGCATGATGGCCTTCCATCTCTTGCGTTGCCAGGTCAGATTTCGAACTCAGCAGTACGCGTTGGTCGTGGTCTTGGAAGGAATGCTGTCGCGCAGACGCGCCAAGGTCCGCCTTGGCGCGAGGTTTCCGTGGCAGGACTCGCCAATGAATGGCGCAGTAGATCAGCAGCGCCACCACAACGGTTTGGATCGGCTGATCGAGAGACACGTAGACACGGTCGCCGGTGATGCTGACGGAGTTTGCCTCGATGGCCGCGAGGACTCCGGGCCGCGAAACGATGACCTGAATGCCCACGGCGGGAATCAGGAACATCGCTGCAAGAATCGGCAGGGTCAGCGGGTGGTAGTCTTTGATTGTTAGTCGGGACGCGATGGCTGAGATGAGGAAGAGCGTTCCGAATGCTGCCAGCAATGTCACGGCGCCGAGGGCCATTCGGGCGAACCAGACGACGATGAGACAAAGACCGTAGGCCAATGTGAGTAGAATTGCTAGTTTCTTCATGAGTCCTTCAAGAGATAATGACGTCATACGTCCAATGGATAAGAATAGGCCAGGCCAAGGACCTTGATCGACTGAACACAATGGCCGTTAGCAAGCCCAGGGGAAAACGAATTACGAGATTCGTTAGGAACGATTCGCTGAGATGGAGATAGAATGCGAAGATGGCTGCTGTCAGCGTCAGCACGACGGCCCGTGACCGTATGACTCGAGACAGCGTGCGGAAGACGACGGCCTTCGACCAGAATTCCTCGCAGACGGAAACGGCCACATACTGAGCCATGATAAGGCCACCCAGTCTTGGGCCATGCAGCATCAGAGTGACCGTCACTGTGGCCACGAAGAGGCCGACCAAGACAAAGAGGGACCGGTGGGACGGTCCGCAGACCCCTAGATTGCGCCAGGATGTCAGTGAGGCCGAGTGTTTCAGGTACAGCAGCGGCAAGATGACCAGTGCACCAACTAGGCTGGTCCAGATGACTAATAAGTCGAAGGTCGATCCCTCCGTCAAACGACCGAGCGTCCATGAAGAGCCCAGCCACAGAGGAATGATGAGCATCGGCGGTAATATTACGAGAACACCCAGCTCGGCGATCACATCGTGCCGCGATATGATTTCTTGCGTCTCGACGATGTTCACAAGTCACGGCTCCTGAACTTGACCACCCCGAGCACGGCCGACAAAGTCATCCAGGCCAGGCTGACTCCGCAGCAGAGTAGGAAGACGATCATGAAGTCGTCGGTGAACAGCGGAATACTCATCAGGGGTTGTCCGCCGCTTGAGATCTCATTGCCCAGTAAGTCGAGCATTCTACCGAGGTAGAACTGGGGACTGGCATAGGCCATGGGAGCATAACCGCTCGAAAAGGACAGAATGGCCATGACAAGTACGGCTGACCCGATGCAGGGCAGTGGCCTTAGATACGTGCTCAGACATAATGCTAGCGACAGACTCAGCATGAGGAAGAGACCGACGGAGGCAAGGACGGCTAGTTGCTGACTCAAGCGGGACGTGTCAGCAAAGTCGCGGCTCGTCAGAGTTGCGTCCGTGGTCAAGAAGGCGTAGTACGTCGCTGTTGAGACGGCGAAGAAAGCGACGAGGGAAGCGGCGATCCAGATGAAGAGGGCGAGACTCTTGGCGCCGTAGATCAGGCCTCTATTATTGACACGGGGAACATAGAGCGCCAGAGAGTGATCGTCGATTTCACTGCTGAGCGTGCGTGTAGAGATAATCGCGACGACCATGTAGAATACGAACACTTGATGAAGCATTATCAGCATGATTTGAATCCAGTCCAAACATGTCGCGCCCGCCAGGTTGACGATGAAGTTGTCGGATCCACTGTGGATGCCAACTGCGAAGAAGACGGGGAGGAAACTCATGAGAATGAGCAGGTAACTGTCGACTCGCCTGGATATCTTGTGCAGCTCGACCTGCGTCATGGTTGCCAGTGCATGAATCATCGTTCTCTCGTTCTTCTGCTGTGGGTACGTGGTGCCCCCAGCGCTCAAGGGTGGCTGTGCTTGCTGCGGCTGTCAGGCCATGATCGGCGCTAGCTGCCTGAGATGCCTACCAGCCACGCAGCGAGTGCAAGTTGTGGAGCCGACGCTGTGCTCGGCTCCACAACCTGCGCTGCTAATGGCTGATCGACATCCGGCTCGTGCTAGATGCTCCAGCTCCCGATGTTGCCGCCGGCGCTGACGCAAACGATGAACCCGGCTGACACGCAGCCGCTGTCGTTGTGGTTGAACAGCTCGAACAACATGATTTCACCTCCCTTCGGGTGAGCGACTTGACCGCTGAGGAGTCGCCAAGGACTCGCCTGCGGAACCGTGAGGCGGACACTGAGGGCGAGGCGAGGCGCGGGGTGCCGTCGCTGGGCGTTCGTCGACCGAGCAGAGGGTCTGCCACGGCCGAAATGCCGCTCGGCAGGCTGAGGCGCTTGCCTGGACCTGGTTTCCGTCACAGGACTAAGTGAATTCCTTGACCCAGCGTCAAGGTCAAGAGGCGGGCGGCCAGGTCTTTCCGTGACAGACCAGGTGCTGGGGCCACCGGCACTGCCGTGCCGCGCCGGGCCGTGCCCACCGCAGCCGCCGAGTCCGGTGAATGTCGCGCACCAAGGGGGGCGAAGCCAGGAACGAGGCCACGCTGCTCGGTCGGTGAACCGTCGTGGCAACAGTTGCTTCAAGGGCGCCCTCGGCCTCGGGGCTTTGGCCGTCACCCGGGTGACGATGGCCTAACATGTTCGGCCTGACCCCCGCGTCGCATCCCGCTGCGGTCGGGCAAGCCTTGGTCGCCGTCGAGAACTCCGTCCCCACAGCGATCTGGCACATGCTCAGCGCTGGCCAGCCCCACGAAGACCTCAGGCTTGACTAGCGCCAACGCCGTAAACCACCAGCAGGCCATGGACAACGCGGTCCCACGCCTCGGCCACAACGTCACCCTCACCCCGCTACCGTCAACCGTTGCTGGCCCACCCTCGGATGGGAGGCCGTCGTGTCCGCCGTCGGCCAGATGGACTGCCCGGCGCGGTCGTGGGACAGTCGTGCGCCCTGAAGGCCGGATGATCGAGGGGGGACGAGAAGAAAGGCGGCGTCTATGATGGTCACACGAATTGCTTTCCCCGACGTTCGGGGGAACTCCGTGCAGGACTGGGGGTGGCCATGGAGCTAAGGATCCAGCGAGCGGCGGAGCTTGTGGGCGTGACACCCCGGGCACTGCGCCTGTATGAGAAGAAGGGGCTATTGCCGCCTGCGGAGCGGACATTCTCGAACTATCGGCTCTACACGGGCTGGGACATCGCCCAGCTGCTGCGAATCAAGCGTCTCTCTGCCTTGGGTTTCAGCTTGACGCAGATTAGCCGAGTCTTATCGCAGACCGTAAGTCCCGATGAATCCAGGCGTGCGCTGGCGGAGCTCGACGCGGAGTTGGCTCGGGAAGTCGACGAGATGCAGGAGAAGCGGCGCGCGATCGCGCAACTCCTCGCGGGTGACGTACCGTTGGACGTCCGCCACGAGCTGGCCGCTGTGCTCAAGCGAATCTGGGACCTCTTTCCGAGTAGTGAAGATGAGGTGGAACGCGACAAGCTCCGTCTTGAGGTGATAATGGGGGTCGGTACGGACTCGGACCGGCGAAGACTGGCGCAGTTGGCGGACATCCGCGTCGACATGGAGGGTAGCCCCGAGGCTGAAGCGCTAAGAGACGCAGATGCCCGGTTCGCCGCGCTGGGGCCGGAATCGTCCAATGAGGAGATCGAGTCACTCATCCAGGCCTACAGCGATGTCTTGGTCGTTGTGTACGGCAAACTGGCTGACAAGCTGTCCAGTGAGGTGATCCGCCAGGCCAATGCGGACCTCTACAACGAGGAACAGGCTCGCGTGATGACCGAGGTTTGGGCCACCCTCGAGATGCGGTTTTCTTCTGCGGGCCAATGACCACGTCGTGGCTGCCGAGTCACTGCGGGCCACCCTCTGCTTGACCGTGACGCAGCGTCAAGGATTTTACTGGGCTTGTCGGACCACCATATCTCGGGATCAGGTCCGGCCAACAAGTGAAGGCCGAGGATCGTGTATCGAGAGAGAGGTGAGGTCATGGTGGATCAGAACGATGAGGATTTCAGTATTACCGAGTACGACGCTGTCGATGCTCCCGACTGGTGGATGGGCTGAGTTCGCGCCGCAACCGCCGTTACGTCCGGGCGGGAGGAGCCTTCGAGTTTCTCCCGCCCGGACACTCTCCCGAAGGTGCGCAATCTTCTCCCCCCACAGCGGAGCCAGCCCGGCCTCTGGGGAGCGCTTCCGAAGATGCGCGTTCGACTCCCACAGCCGGGGACGGCGCCGCCCCCGCGCATCTCTCATGAGAATGAGGGCCGGATGCCGGCCTCAACCCCGCGCCCGAGTCCTCAGGACTCCCTTGGCGCCGGTCCCACGCCGCGAGCTTGGCGTTCCAGAGCGCGCACCGAATGGACGCGAGTGATGGTCAGGCGACGGCGCCGCCGGGGGGGCTGGACGCAGCCCACGCGGGATGAGCCTGGTGAGTGCCGCGCAGGCCACCGGGATCAGGACCAGGCTAACGGCCGAGGGGAGATCGCCGGGGAACCAAAGGGATAGGAACCGGTCAACTGACCAGCTGGCCATGACCACCGGCAAGATAGCCGCGCCGGCTCCATAGGCAGCGAGCCAACCAGGCTCTGTGCCTCCGAGCAGGGGAGTGGACCGGCGATCGAGGTGGAGCCCCGTCCGCCAGGTTCGCCGCCAGGCCTGGAGCGCCGCACCACGGAGATCGGGCGTGCCGACTGCGGCGCGGAGGGCGAAGTACCCGTCCAGCGCCACGAAGGGCATCAGATTCCCCAACGCCATCACGAGATCCAAGCCCACGTAGACGTGGGCGACATGTCCGACCGATCCGGGAATCGGAATGAGGAGCGCCACGAGGGCGCCGAGCTGGGCTTGCAGGAACACTCCCGCCAGTGCCACGTCGATCTGATCGCGACGACTCAGCCGAAACGAGTCGGAGACGTCACAGAAGAAGGCGGGCACAAGGTAAAGCAGCATCACTCCAAGGCGCCGGGGACGACCGCCGGCATCGACCAGCACGATGCCGTGGGCCAGCTCGTGGAGGACGCACGTCACCAGCAACAGGGCGAGCACGGGGACAGGGCGCCAGGAGCCTGAGGCGACATCGCGGTCGCGACCCGTGGCCCAGAGCAGGACTTGGAGGGTGACACCGAGTCCCGATAGGACGAGGCCGCGCCGTCCCCGAAGGAGCTTCGCCAGAGGGGACAGACGCCTGCACAGACGCTCCGGGTCGAACAGCGTCAGCCGAAGCGTGAACGGGCGTTTGAGGTCGACCCGGCGACGTCGGGCTGTGGCGGCGAGGGCCACCGGACCCTCCGTCAGCTGGAGAATGCCCTGAGTCAGCAAAGCGGCGACGGCGTTGACCATGCGGTCGTCGTTCCAGTCGTCACCGGCCAGGCGAGCCATCAGTTGGACCTCGTCGGGTGGAGTGGGTGATGTGACGACGATCTCGCAGACGTGTCCTAGCGAGGGACTCAGACGAAAGACGCGACCGTCGTCGCGATAGATCAGAGGGGCACCGGACTCACGGTTGCGGGTGAATCGGATGCCTGGGGCTGCGACGAGGCGAGGAAGTCGCGGGGTGGCGATTGCGTTCATAGGCTGTTCCTTGGAGGATGGCGGGCGGACGATCGTGACGTTGGGTCGCTGGTCGCGACGACTCGGTCATGGGGATCACTCAAGTGCTTGACGCAGCGTCAAGGTCAAGGGCATCTGCTCGAGTCGGTCGGCGCGTCGCGCGGGGAATGGGTGTTAGCCATCGCCGGTCGGCGGGTCGTCGCAGCACAAGTTCTCCAGCGCTCCGCGCTGGTTCTGGATCTGTTCGATACGCCGCGCCAGCTCCCCGTCTAGTTCCACGAGAATGTGTCTTGCTCCCGAACTGGTTGGGTCGTCGAGAACCACGGCGACTTCGTCGAGGGACAGTCCAATGGCCGTCAGCCTTTGGATGCGCAGGAGACGGAGAAGGTGCTCGGCGGAATACATCAGACCCGAGCTAGTCCGCTCCGGTTGGGCGAGCAGACCGATCTGGTGGTAATACCGCATGGCCCGGACGGTGACGCCAGCTAACTCGGCGGTCAGTTTGGTCGTGAACTGGACCGGGGGATCGACGGTTCCGTCGTGGGCGGCGTCGAGGTACGGGGTGACGTGGCTGGTTTGGGGGGCCGGCACAGACGCTTGCTTTGGCATGTGGCTAGTCCAGGGGTTGACGCTGGGGCAATGTCAAGCTCTGCCGGGCATGCGGCTCGAACCTGAGCCTCAAGCCGGCGGCTCCGGCAGGGGAAGAGACAGTGGCGAAGGGCGGGGTGTCTCGGGAATGTGAGACGGAGTCCCGTGACGGGCTGCCCCTCAGGCTTCGGCCCTTTGGTCGACCCAGCGCAGGGCGTGCCAGTCGCCGCCGTCGAGGCAGGGGCGGCAGTAGGCCTTCCCCGAGGGGCGGCGGTGGCGGCGGTACTCGTGGCCACGCGGGCAGCGGGCCAGCCAGCGGGCTTGCTCCCGGGCCTGGGGCACGTCCATCGTCCGGCGGCCGGTGTAGCCGAGCTTGGCGGCGAGGCTGCGCCAGCGTGGTCCGTGGCCGGCGGCCTGGCCGGCCAGCGCGTGGGCGATCTCGTGGCGCAGGGTCTGGTCGACCTCCGCCATCGT
>JGI20166J26741_11814696_pt1 | contig 10092 bp, 7 predicted proteins | sample TergutCu122P5_FD_26741 | JGI IMG/M metagenome (IMG submission 26741) | reverse complement strand
GTGGAGGTTGTGGCTTCACTCTCTCAAGGTCGCACAGCTGCTGCGCAGTGCGGCTTGTTTACAAACAAATCAGTCCCGGTCATATTTGAACCACCTTTTATAACATGACATAATCTGTAGCTGATACTTTTAAGTGAAGAGAAAATGGTTTGTATGTATGTACAGTACAACTTTTTCGTTTGAAGTTTATACAGGAAAAATTTATAATAATGTTCCAAAAACTCAATGCAACATTTTTATCAAAACTATGTGCACGCAAACTGTACACGTTACTGCATAAAAAGCAACTCTTTGTAAACAGCCACATTGTTTGGTGATCCGGAAGCGACGTATTGAGCATTTTACATACTTTCGTGATAGTTTGTTACTAACATATAGGCCTTTTACCTTATTTTAGTTAGGTTAACAAATTGGGTGGGGATTCTGGGTTGACGATGTAATGCATTAAAATTTTTTCCCCATTCAAACTAATTAGAAATTGACTCTCGGATAGCGTTTCCGCGCAGAACATCGAATTCTCAGAAACGGATTACTGACTTTATGCGGGAGATGGCTCTACATCTTTTGTCTGTTCACTTATTGTAAACATGTCTCGAAATTTTGTTATTCACAAGGAACAAATCACACTACAAGCATTACATTCTACGTGGAGTCAACATTTATATCTGAGTAGAAGAAGAACTTCTGGAATTTATTCTTCTACTTTTAGCGTGAACATCACTTTTAGTAGAGAACTTTTATACCCAGACTGGAGTGTTTTGCCTGACTTGTCTGCATACACAACTCCTTCGGCAATCACATACACGCCTCCGTTCAAGAAGTCTCAGTTGTTACTGCCAGACTGGTTAAAATTCCGGATAATTAATTGTACATGATTTGAAACAGTCGTAGTGTAATACTGTGGCCAGACAACGAAGATAAACATGTTCAATGCATTATTTTAAACAGTCGCATTGTAATACTGTGGCCAGAAGACGAAGATAAACATCTTAACAGTAGCAGTTATTAACTTCCAAAACACCAGCAACTTGTACAATCGAGTTTCTGGGGGGTGGGGGGTCCTGTCAGTAGGTGGTGAATGGTATACACTTCCTTTGAAAAACGCAAAGGGCATAGGTCTCCCCGTGATATACCATGCAGGCACGTATAGAGAGTAGAAGTATAGCTCCATTCATTCTTAACCTGAGCGCTAAATAAGGGTGGTTGGTCAAGGCCACGTCCCACCGCTTTATACCCAGGAAGGAGCCCCGGTTCCAATTTTACAGGAGGTTGGTAGGGCCCCAGGGCCGGTCTGGGAGGGTGTAGAGACGAAAATGTTTCTCGCTTCTTCCGGGATTTGAAACCCGAACCGACCAGCTCGTAGTGAGTCGCTATACCGATTACGCTGTCCCGGCCTACAGAAGAATGTACAGACCTATTTACTTTCCTGTTGTTTGAGGGTGCCACCCTTCCAGTCTGATTTCCTGTACTGCATTATGTACGTCTACCTTGCCTATACTTTGCTCATTTTTTCGGTAATGATTTCAATGAATGTGCTTCCTACAGACTGCAGACATCCGAATTTCAAAATTTCGTGTCGTTTTTGTGTTGTCTACATCATATCAAAAACCCGTCAAAATCCGAGGCCCCATGTTTTTCTTTTCATAACCCCCGCTAGTCGCCCAAACTGACGCTCGTTTCGGCACCAGAGGAAGAGCGATGCCGTGGCGACAAAAGACCAAATTAACTTGGCTGTTTATATAGTACACTATTAAATTCGTGCCAACTTTCTGTTGTTTTTTAAACTCCTAAATTGGTTTAGGCATTCTGATTAACGAATACATTAAAATTCGCCAGATAAATTAATCTGGCGGGCTTCTTTGAAGCGTGAGATTCTCACAGCAGTGGTGTTGAATATTTGTCTTCTGGAATGTTAGCTGTGTCATTTGGTGGCAAACTGGCGTGTATCTGTTAAAAAAAGAGCAGTTTCTGATCTACTGTATGCTTTCAAGTCTTTTCTGTGAAAACTGACCTAATTCCCTTAAAGCGGGAAAACGAAATTCGTACCCATATCAGTCTCTCCAGAGAATATACGTATACTGATAAAAATTCGGTTTTTTGGGGCGAGGGGTTGTGACGCTGTGTCATCGGTTGAGTACTTCACGACGTTTCGAATTATCGTGGTTCCTTCATATCCAGAGTCAAGCAGTCTTTCTTGGGCTGCTTGACCCGAAACATGAAAACACTGTGATCCTTCGAAACAGGAAACTATTCACCATTGATACCTCACATCACAGAAGACCTGCATTCCGGAAGAAGCGCTAAGAGAACTTCAAGTCTCTGTTGTATAATGCTGACTGGTGACTCATGTAAAGTTTCTTACTGCAGAAACTGGGACTCCGCTCACTGGAGACACCGCGTTCTGGCCCCACAAACCGACAAAGCGACGGTAACGCAGAGACACCATGGCAAGACAGAGCTCCCTCAGCGCAGGACAACCGGACTGTTCCGGTCGTCTCAGTGGGGCTCAGCCACTGTCCCATATAAGGGTGCGAAGGTGAACGTTCCGGTATTGTCTGGTAACAAGAAGGCGAGTTTTGTAGCGGCTTCTTCAGTTGAACTTCTTGATGCAGCAGAGTGATGATTCAAATGCCAATACCGTAAAATTGTTTTTCCATAGGGCATGTGGTACAGTTGAATATACGAGTACATATTTTGCAAGACATTTTATTTGAAAACAGGACGTATTTGAGGAGTATTTGCTTTAGTTTTCAGCAGGTCTTTATTCCGTACATTCCGCACGTCTGTTACGATGTACACTGCTGTTTTTGTGTACTGCTTTGCACATGCAAAAATTTATGAGTATCGTACGTGTTTCGGCGCTTCCTTCAACAACGCACAACCACTCAGATCCTTTACGCACAGACACAGCCCCACCTCATGCCCAGAAAAATATAAACAGCTAAAGTGGAACACATTACAATGCAGCGAAGCGTCGAAACGCTGATGGTACTCATAAATTAGTGGAAGTGCAAGGCAGTACACAAGAATGCCAGAATACATCACTTTAGCAGTTCTTCAGGCATTTCGCTGTTACCCTTAAAATTAGGAGGAATGGTCTATGACCTTATCTAAAGATGGATCCAATCTTCACGTCATGCTTTCATTGGAGGTACTTTGTACAGTACAAATAACGCACAGAAACTAAAAAGTCCAAGTCTGGAGTTACTAACATTATGTCCCGAATTTACTTGAAGCCAATTTTATGTACTAAGGTTTTAAATGTATTCATTAAATTACATTACAATAAGTTGATACATTTCTGAGATCATTGAGAGAAGAAACAAACAAGATCCTATTTACAAAAGTTCCTTACGAACTTGTTGCCCAACACTTTGTTATTATTAGCCGATTCTCCGGCAGGTTTCGGCCTGACATATTAGCCATCTTCAGGGAGTCTTTTATGTCATATGCTGTGTATGTCGTAAAAGACACCCTGAAGATGGCCAGTAATTCAAGCCGAAACATGCCGGAAATTAACTAATAATAACAAAGTGTTGTGCAACAATTTGGTATCGACCTTTTGTACTATAATAAATTTGCAAGGAAAACGTATAATATTAAATTTAAAAAAAAAAAACAGTATCCTGTTCAATAGAGTAAGTATGGTTAAAGGAATCTTTTTGGATGTAAGAGATTTTACATTACACCCCCCTCTTTTACATATATTAATTAAAATTTTGTTGCGCTTTACTATTTATTGCTATCCATGTAATTTTAATTTACAGAGAATATATTCAACTAACTGGAATAATCAAAGGTGTTATTCAACATCATCAACAGTTTCCCATCGTACGTCATAAATACACACCATAGAGGGATGGAATCCAGTTTGGATGTACGAATTAATTACGGCCTAGACACGCATAATTTTTTAACATTTTAACAAACAAACTATTATTATTATTATTATTATCATCATTATTATTACTACTTCACCAACATTATATTATATTTATGTGTACCATTTTAAACAAAACCTGTAAAATTCAGCTCTATTAAAATCATAACATACGTACGCTTATTGTGACCTATTTTATTGTCGTATGTTTCAAAGAAATGTTGGTGTCAGCTCCCTGAAGATGGCGAGAAAATAACGCAGAAACACTTACGAGCTATGTAAAAGATAGTACCTACAAATTACAGAATAGTAAATTTGTTTGCTGCTAGATGTGTTCTTCACATCACCAACAGAAGTCAAAACTTTTTTTTTTTACATCTACGAAGTGAAGGACAAAAAATCAAAATACACAGTTTTTAATAAAGAGTGCCAATTTTAAAAACAACTCTTTACAGTACTTTAACATGTTCCATCTTTCCAGAATTAATCAAGTCCATAACATACAAATAACCAACACAATGCACTTCACTGTTTACTGTGTATTTTAAACACACTTTTCTCACCAATACGTTTTGGTTGTTGTTGCGGCCATCCTGCTTCCCACGCCATGCCTCAGTTTCAACCAGTATACCACACCGCCTGCACATCACCTACAAGTTTGTAAGTACCTCATCAACTACCGTTTCAACTTTTCACAACATTTTATTAATCTATTGTGTATTAACATACTCTAATACACACATCAGTCTATTACAGGATTAAAACTCGCCACATCTCTGCACCCAGCATCACTCCGCACAGACTAAACAATTTTAACTTCTCAGATTTTAAACGTTACCCATTTTAACCTATATTTATATTACTTATACAATTGTAACTGAAATTCCAAAAATTTTAAATTTTTATAGAGTGCCGACACATTTAATCACATTGTACCTTTGTAGTCTTTGTATTCTCGTAATAATTTCACCCTGATGATGGCCGAAATAGCGACAAAAACATGTTGGTGAGAAAAGTGTGATTAAAATACATCATAAACAGTGAAGTGAATTATATTTGTTATTTGTATAGTATGAACTGTTTACGTATTTTAACAACAGGTTATTCCTATTGTGGCACCCACTGAATCACTTCTTTTTATTTCAGTATTTTCACTATTCTTATTGTTAGTCTATGTATTCTTATTGTTGTCTATGTATTCATACTGTTGTCTATGTATTCTTGGACGCGGCTACCCTGACAGGTTTTTCCGTGTTTTTTCCTCAGTTGTAAGGCAAATGCCAGGGTATAACTAGGCGAGACGGGGCACGGCCCGCACTCTCCCATATTGTTGTGTCGTTCTATGTATTGTTTGTTTTGTGATGTTCTGTGTATTGTTTGTGTGTAAATGTGTACTGTACTACTGCCACCGGGTGACAACCCAATTGCATTCAACAAATATATCATATCATTTCATTTCACTCATTCCTGTAACATAATGAGATCTGAGTCTTAGTTTCAACTTTTGTTATACACATAATTTTCTCAATAAATTCATAAATACAAGTGCCTGCTGCTGGCCTTATACGGCTGAAACGTGTAGTACATCTGAAATTAAGTAACTGCCAGAATTGAGTTGTAACTGACGGTAGGGGAGAGTCACCTATTATGGGAAGGTTTTTACAAATCTGATAGTAAACACAGGAAAAGTCTAAAACTTTTCAAAACTCAAGCAAAGCTTTATTTGATTAATGAAGAGACAGTTGTTACATAAACACCATATATTAGAAAAGAAAAACGCGTGTAAAATTCGTTTTCTTAAAAGCTTCATATAACATAATTAGGTGCACACGTGTTCCTAATTTGGGGAGATGAATAATTTACACAGAAAACACAAAGAATAGTTATAGAATATAAAATATTACAAATACAAGGGATACAAACTAAGAAATAAACAGTGTTTATCCCTGACAAGGCTCAAAACAATATATTCCTCCATACCAGTACAAAGCGTGTGCGCCCATCTGAAGCATTCCGCACATCGTATCCACTCTTCGCCATTGTGGTCTTCAAAGAAACGACTAGTACAGTATGCACAATCAGCGTCTTGTTCATCTTCTTCAGTCTAATCGTTAGCGAGAGGAACAGTTAGTTCAATGTCCGAATCTGATGGAGTGTCGGACGGAGGTGGATCCCGGCGCACCCTTCTCTTCCGTCTTTTTGAAGGCCCAAGAAGAGCATTCGACGCAAGCAATTTGGTTTCTGATTTAGTTTTCTGTTTGATTTTAATATTCTGAGTTGTCTCAACAAAGTTTTTGTAAGGTGTACCCTTTATTTTCTTTGCTGCTGCACACAAGGATTTGGCTTCAGTTCAGGCTTGGCACAGGGCTGACATCTGATGCTTGGAGAGCATCAGCAAAAGTGAACGGCGAAAAATTAGCATAACAGAATGATGGTTGATCGCTAGTCTTCACCAAAGCAGGATGGCTCACATGAGAAGCATCTGTGTCGTCTGAGGGTAGAGGGAAATCAAGTGATCTGAAGATGTTCTTGTCACAAGGAAAAAGGCCTGTCGCCCGGAAGCCATTAACCATTATCTCGCCTGTTGCAGCTCGCTTTCATGAATTCCCGAAAAGTTCGCAAATTTGGTAGACGGTGACGACTCGCCCTGGGTTTGAACAGAGTCATTTTTCAGTTTCTTGCAGTAAAATATTTTCAGGGGCCCCATGGAAGTTGTATCCAAGGGTTACATTTTGTGCCTGCTGTGAACTAAAATAATGACCTCCAGGTTCCATGTGTGTGAATAGTGCCCGTCCATTACTAAGATAACAGGATCTTCTTTTGTCGGCTTTGTATGTTTTATGAAATGAAGAAGTGGGTGAAAATCTCCTTCTGTACCCAACCCGAAGGACGGCAGGCATGGATTGATCCAGGCGGTGTTCCATTCATCAGTTCTTGTTTCATATTTTTTCTTGGAAAGGCAAGTAACGGAGGAAGTTGAACTCATGCATGTGACGACAGTCACAAGAGATCCCCATTTAGAGGACTGAAGAGAGATATCTGACGCTTGCCTTTCAGTCCTAATATTTTCGTGTGTTTGTGCTGTACAATAGTGATGCCGGTTTGCGTTGTATTTTGTAAAGTCTTGCGGGATTATGTTGAAATGTGTCCATAGTGGGTTCGTTGATTTAAAAAAATTGAGCTACTGATTCAAGAGTGAAACATCTCGTTCATGAGAAAGAACTTCAGGCGTTCGAACTGAAATTTCTTTATGATGACTTAGGAAATTTTTCAACCACTTCCTTCCAGCCTTTTCATTTCTCTTGTAAAATTTGTTTTAATTCCGTTTCTTACAGGAAGTTAGTAAGCGAGCTGTGAGACGTCTGCTACTGACAAGCCAAAAAAAAAAAACTCTTTCCATCCAAAGACAGTACTCAGCCAGATCATTTTCTGCTTCACAAGGAAGAACTTGTTTCCTACCCAGTTTTGTTTTTATTGCTTCACTGGACCTTTTCTGCCGGTCTTTAACATAACGCTGTAGTGTTTTTCTGTGGTAACTTGAAAACCCTGGACGCTTTGTAGCTGCCCATTTCCTTGTTCCTCATAGCATCAACAGCTGCCTTAATCCTTTCGGGGTCCGATTTTTTTCTTTTGAACCACTGTAATATTATATAACCCAGTAGGAATAATTCACAAGGTACTGACTTCCTCACATGGTGACCCCATATTAAGCTCTTCAGATCTCTCCATTATAGGCAAAAACAAGTGCTCGAGGAACTAGGTGAATAAAACAGAAGGACCTAAAATTTTACTTATAAAAAAATAAGGGTTTAAGATTACACTTAACAGAGACTGAACAATAAACTAGTTCAGAAAAATAGCTTACCTTCAACAGCTCATGAGTCACAGTTTTGGGATAAACAGAAATTTTATAGCGTACCAAAACAAAGACAACCAGTTAGTATCGAAATCTTGGGCAACTGACCGTTTAAACTGTGGTTACAAAGAATAACTTCATTTGCTTAATGAGTTACATTCTTCAGCACAGAGCATGTCACCTCCTTTTATGTAATAATGCACTTCCTCAGATTAAGAAACCTCCCCATCAAAGGAGACTTTCTCCTACTCTTACTTTACTTTTATAAATAAGCCACTTCAATCGCTAGCATGTTTGTAACTCACAGTCTAATGCATCCGTAGCTAACGGGAAGTGTCTATTTGAATACAGGCTCGATGACTGGATATCGATCCTGGCAAGGCAGAAGTTTGTTTCCACTGTGTTATAAACCAGAAGCGAAAATTTCGAAATCTCGCGTAGCCGATTTCCAGTGTGCATGTGTGGGGGAGTCGGATTTCTACTATGTATTCATTCATTTATTGAGAATTCGAATAATCCACTTCTGGCAATGCAATCACAGGATATAGAATTTTTCAACAAGCATATCATTATCACGGCCTCCAACAAAAATAAAAGGAAAAAGAACGTCACATGAGTTCCGACTGCTTTGCACCCACGTTCAGACTGTACCTGGGGGGGCACATAGTCTCATACAGAAAGTACCGTGGATATTGCATCAAGGTAAAGCGACATTGTTAAAACAGCAACAAAAAAACGCGCTCTGTGTGCCTTCGTCGTGTGGTGCCTGAATAGCGGAGCAATCTTATTCTTTATTAACGAACAAAAACATATAGAACAAATGAAAACCAATAAATGAAATCTGAACTAACTTCATGGAACAGAGTACTGCAGAAGCTTACACTTCGTCAGCTGGTCACCAAATTCTGAACATTCATGACAGTGTTCAGAACAGCCCACCATTTGTTCCTCTCTTAAGCCCGATATATCCAGTCCCACTATTCTGTCCTATTTCTTTAAGATCTATTGTAATCCAAACTAACAGTCCAAAATTACAGTTTGTAGTGGCAATCCCTCCACATCACATATGATTCTGCCACTTTAAATCTGTCGTCATAGCCTCGTCTCTAGAAACAGACTTAACTGTCTGAGGATAGAAACGATAAACGGTGCACAGTATAGCCAGACTTTATTATAAATCAAGTTAGAAACAATAGACGGTGCACGTTACAGCCAGCCTTTATTATAAATCAAGTTAGAAACAATAGATGGCGCACATTACAGCCAGCCTATATTATAAATCAAGTTAGAAAAAAAAGACGGTGCACATTACAGCCAGCCTTTATTATAAATCAAGTTAGAAACAATAGACGGTACACGTTACAGCCAGCCTTTGTTATAAATCACGTTAGCACATTTCCTTGTCCCGTTGCAAAATCAGGAAGTTGGATAGAAGGAAGAGAATTGGAGCAACAAAGGCTTTCTGTTTAAACTGGCCCATTCTGTTAGCTTGAAATATTACTCTTCACACAGGATTAAAGTGGATATGCTCATGTAAAACATGTCACCGACAGGCATATCGAGGCACCGTCACCACTACTGTTCTGGCACCCGAGCAAGTGACGTCATGGGCCAATGGCCACAACATTCTGACCAATTCTGCCTCTTCCATGACTGATCCAGGTAAATAAAACTAGTCCCGCAGAAAAGTAAAAAGTCGTCCATAGTGGTCAAATGCTAGACTTCTATTATCATATTATTATTATTATTATTATTATTATCATCATCATCGGAATAAGTGTAGTAGTAGTAGCAGCAGCAGCAGTGATACTAGTAGTGGTATTCCAAAGCAACAATATCATTATCATTGCTGTTGTCTGACACTATCCTTCATTATCATCATTACTATTAACTAACCAACTTTCTATTCATAGAATACAAAGGTTCAACATGTTAATACTGAAGTCTACAGCTGGGCTCAATTCTGAGCTACTTTCATTCACCTCTGATCCCCACAGCCTATTTCCTTAAACCAATCCAAATTTTACCCTCTTATATCTGTGTCAACCTTCCTAAAGACTTCCCTTTAAAATTTTGTATGCATTCTCTTTCTCTGTCCATGTCTGTATGCATATATGCACAGCCATTATGGACATTATTTCACTGTGATAGCAATTTTAACGGTTCTGTATGAATCATGAAACTTCTTGTTATGGAACATGGTTCAATAACCTCATCATTCCATGGTTCTCAAAAACTGGTTATCAGTTCTACTATTGCTACTACTACTACTACTACTACTACTACTACTACTACTACTACTACTACTACTACTACCACAACCACCACCACCACCACCACCACCACCACCACCACC
>JGI20166J26741_11814585_pt1 | contig 10092 bp, 8 predicted proteins | sample TergutCu122P5_FD_26741 | JGI IMG/M metagenome (IMG submission 26741) | reverse complement strand
ATTTCAGCAGATCCGCCGTCAGCCGGATGCCGCTGAGCACGTCATTCTCCGCTTTGAGCACCGGCAGATTCTCCCGCCGGAGCGCCTCGATAAAGCTGGCGGCGGAGGGATCCACCACCACCGCCCGGAGCCGCCTGCCCTCTGTAAGGGCGAGCAGCGCGCGCACATACTCCGCGTCCGTTTTTTGCGCCCCCTCGGCCCGGGAGTCGTAATAATATTCGCGCAGCCTGTACCAGATCCCCCGCGAGCGCCCCCAGAGCCCGAAGGAGGCGGGATTCGCCGTGCCGTAGTCGCAGGAGACCGCATACTCGGAGATGTCCGCCTCTCGCGGAGGGTCTTTCAGCATTGACGCATCGAAGAAGTCATAAACCCGCCCTTCGGCTACGACCCATTCCCCCAAAATAAAGCGCCGGTAAAATACGCCGGAGTACATATTTTCGTACCGCGCCCTGATCCGCCTGGAGAGGGAGGGGTTATCCGCCATGCAAAAATGCAGATAGAGCGCCCTGCGCTCTTCGGCTTTTAAAATCCACTCCTGATAGAACCAGTGCCCCGGACTCTCCGGGTTGCAGTTGAACCAGAGCTTTCCGCCCTCGACGCTGCACCTGGCACAGGCCTGCTCCACAAAACTGCGGGGCATGAGCGCCACCTCGTCAAAAAGCACGCCTGCCAGCGTCACACCCTGGATCAGCGCCGCCGAACCCTCGTCCTTCCCGCCGAAGAGGTAAAAGCGGTTTTGCCGTCTTCCCATATACACGTCGATGTGGTTTTTGGACACCAAGTCCGCACAGGTAAAGCCAAAGGAGCGCAGAACCGGCAACAGCGGATTTAAAAAATTCCGCCGCAGGGAGACGATTGTCTTCCCGCAGAGCCCGAACTGTTGCCCGTTAAAGCGCGCCATGGCCCAGCAGAGAAAGGACAGCCCCATACACAGTGTCTTGCCGCTGCGCACCGCCCCGTCGCAGATGAGCGCATCAAAATCCCGCGTCTCCGCGCTGTCGCACCACCAAGTCAGCGCGCTCGCCTGCTGCGCCGAAAATCTCTCGAATCTCATATCTGTCAGGGTTATCCGTTATCTGTCCACTGCCCCTTGGCAGCTGTATCCAGGGCCTGAAAGAAGCTCTCTGCCGCCGCTGTCTGCCCCTCGTCATTGCCGATGAGTTTGGCCAGAAGAGCAAGGGCATCCAGGCGATTGAGGAGCTTCACCTCGACGACCCCGTTGCTCCCGCGCTTGATCTCGGACAGCAGCGACAGATCGAGCTTCTCCAGGTCGAGCTGATCCGGGTTGAACAGTGCCAGCTTGACGGCGTCGTTGACCCGGCCAAAGGCCAGATCCGCGATCCCCCTCACAATCTCCGCGCCGTCCAGTTTCCGTTTCAAACCCAAACCACCCTTCGCCCACAGGCCAAATATGCCCCGCCGTTGCACAGACTGATGCAACAAAAAATCCGCGCCCCATGGCAGGACACGGATTTTTTCATGTTTGGCGGGAAATCTACTGTAGTGGCCGCACACTGGGCGGCCCGAATCGGCAACAACGGGCCGCCCAGGTGTGCGGCCCCTACAAGAGGAGGAACCTCAATGCGTGAGAAACGATTAGGGCAGCAGACCATAGCGCTCAAAAATCCGCCGGGGATCGCGGCAGCAGCCTCAGTGGTCGGCCCTAAGGAGGGAGACGGCCCGCTCAAGTCAGACTTCGACTTCATCAGCGAGGACGCCTATTTCGGTGAGAAGACCTGGGAGAAGGCCGAGAGCGCCATGCTCAAGCAGGCCTTCGCTCTCTGCTGCGACAAGGCCAAACTCCCGCCCTCGTCCCTGGACTACATCTTCAGCGGGGATCTCCTAAACCAGTGTGTCGGTTCCTCCTACGCCATGCGGGAGTCCAATGTCCCCTTCTTCGGGCTTTTCGGGGCCTGTTCCACCATGTCGGAGGCCCTCTCCCTGGCCGCCATGGTGATTGACGGGGGCTATGCCGATGCCTGCGCCGCCACCGCCAGTTCCCATTTCTGCTCCGCCGAGCGGCAATTCCGTCTGCCGCTGGAATACGGCGGACAGCGCAGCCCCACCGCCCAGTGGACGGTGACGGGGGCGGGATGCGTCATCCTGAAAGCCGGCGGCCCCGCGCCCTATGTGACCCACGTCACAACGGGGAAGATCGTGGACGCCGGGATCACGGACGTGAACAACATGGGGGCGGCCATGGCCCCCGCGGCTTATGACACGCTGCGCGCCCACTTTGCCGACACGGGCCGGGCGCCGGATTTTTACGACGCCATCGCCACCGGCGATCTGGGCAATCTGGGGCAGGACATCCTGCGGGAGCTCTTTTCGCGTGACGGCGTGGACTTGGGGCTGGGCTACACAGACTGCGGTGTCCTGATCTATTCGGGCACAGCCCAGGACACCCACGCGGGCGGTTCCGGCTGCGGCTGCAGCGCGTCTGTCCTGTCGGGCCACCTTTTAAAGGGAATGCTGGAGGGCCGCTGGCCAAGACTGCTCTTCTGCGCGACAGGGGCGCTCATGTCCCCTGTCACGTCCCAGCAGGGGGAGAGCATCCCCGGCATCTGCCACGCCGTCGCGCTGGATGTGAATCCGGGCAATTGAATCCCGCGCCCCTGTTGTAGGGCGCGCCGCCCCCGGCGCGCCGTGCCCGTTCTTCATACGCGCTCACACGGATTGGGTGCAGCGGCGCGCCGGGGGCGGCGCGCCCTACGATCAAAAAAGGAGGAACTTGAATGGAAATCGTTTGGACATTCGTGAAAACATTCTTTGTCGGCGGCGCGCTCTGCCTCATCGGACAGCTGCTCTTGGACAAGACCAAACTCACCCCGGCGCGCATTCTGAGCGTCTATGTGGCAGCGGGTGTTCTGCTTGGGGCCGTCGGTGTCTATGAGCCCTTTGCCAAGTGGGCCGGCGCGGGGGCGACAGTGCCGCTGCTCGGGTTCGGCAGCCTCCTGGCCAGGGGAGTCCGGGAGGCGGTGGCCGCAAACGGCGTTCTCGGCGCCTTTACAGGAGGGTTCACGGCTGCCGCCGCCGGCCTCTGCGCCGCTGTCTTCTTCGGCGCGATCGCAGCGCTGATTTTTAAGTCACACGAGAAAAAATAAATAGGACGCGTTCAGTCCCGCAACGGTATGAAATGTTTGTGTTTCGTCGAAAAATATGTTATAGTGTGAAACACAAATCATTGATCCGTTGAGGGGGTACATCATGAAAAAAGTTCGTCTGGGCAAGACCGGCCTGTACGTCACAAAACCCGCCATGGGCTGTCTGCCCATCCAGCGCGCGCCCATGGATGAAGCCGTCAGAATCCTGCGCCGCGCGTTCACCGCCGGGATTAACTACTTCGACACTGCGAACATGTATACGGACAGCGAGGAGAAGCTCGGCCGCGCCCTCGGCGATGTCCGCCATGAGATCATAATCTCTACAAAGAGCCAGGCCCGCGACAAAAAGACCGCCGCCGCGCACATCGACAACAGCCTCAAGATGCTGAAAACCGACTACATCGACCTTTTCCAGTTTCATATGGCGGACAATGTCCCCGATCCGGACGACCCGGACGGCGCCTTTGCCGCCGCGCTGGAGGCCAAGCGCGCGGGGAAGATTCTCCACATCGGGATCACGGCCCATCTGCTGGACGCGGCTTTTGCCCAGGTGGAGAGCGGGTATTTTGAGACCATGCAGTTTCCCTTCAGCTATCTTGCCACGGAGCGGGAGCTGGCCTTAGCCGCTCTGTGCAAAGAGAAGGACATGGGCTTCATCGCCATGAAAGGCTTGGCGGGGGGGCTGCTCACCGACGCCCGCGCCTGCTGCGCCTTTCTCGAGCAATATGACAATGTTGTCCCCATCTGGGGCGTGGAGACGATGGCGCAGCTCTTGGAGTGGATTGCCCTGGGGGAGAATCCGCCCGTTTTGGATGATGCGCTGCTGGCCGTGATCGAACAGGATCGGGCCGAACTCTCCGGCGCGTTCTGCCGTTCCTGCGGCTATTGCATGCCCTGCGCCGTGGATATTGAGATCTGCAACTGCGCCCGGATGAAGCGCCTGATCAGGCGGATGCCCTCCCGCCTCTACCTGACGGATGACTGGCGCGCCAAAATGCGCAAAATTGAGGACTGCATCGACTGCGGCCTGTGCAAGACCCGCTGCCCTTACGGCCTGGACATCCCGAACCTGCTCAGGGAAAACCTCCGGAACTATGACGAATTCTGCGCTTCGCACTTTGACTCCCGCTCTGAGGGAGTGTCTTTATGAACCCACGCACCACACTCGCCGTTTTCGCCAGTCATATGGTTCGGCTGGCGCTGCGCATCCTGCGCCGGGGAGGCACCGCCTGGCCGGGGAAAATCGCCATCAAACTTTGCCCGGACATCCTGCGCCGCCTGGCAAAAGACGTGGAGACCGTCCTGGTCACCGGTACGAACGGCAAGACCACCAGCTGCCGGCTGCTGGAACAGCTCTACATCGACGCGGGCAGGCCCTATTTTTCCAACAAAAGCGGGGCCAACCTCATCCAGGGCATCACCGGCGACTTCGCCCAGAACGCCACCCTCCTCGGCAGACCCAAGAAACGCTGCGCCGTCATCGAGTGCGACGAGGGGGCGTCCAAGCAGGTCTGCGCCTATCTGCGCCCCAAGGTGATGCTGGTGACCAACGTCTTCGGTGATCAGCTCGACCGCTTCGGCGACGTGTACACGACCCTCGAAAACATCAAAATCGGCGTCCAAAACGCGCCGGAGGCGATCCTCTGCCTCAACGCGGACGACTCCCTCACCGCCTCCATCGCGGATGAAGCGCCGAACAAGACGGTTTTTTACGGCGTCGATACCGAGATCTATAAAGAGCGGGCGGACGAGCCCAGCGACGCGTCCCACTGCATCCGCTGCAAAACGCGGTACGAATACGACTACGTGACCTACGGCCACCTGGGCGGCTTCCGCTGCCCCAGCTGCGGCTATAAGCGGCGGGAGCCGGACGTATGCGTAACCGGTATTCTCAGCCAGGGCGAGGACGCCCAGACGGTCTCTCTGCGCGCCCTGGGGGAGGAGACGGCGCTTACGATCAACATCCCCGGCGGTTACAACATCTATAACGCGGCGGGGGCCGTGGCCGCGGCCCTGGCCCTGGGCTTCACCCTGGACGCGGCGAAGGCCGCCGCCGCGAATTTTGAGCGCGGTTTCGGGCGCATGGAAAAGCTCAAACTCGGCGGGACGACAGTCCGTCTCATTTTGGTCAAGAATCCAGCCGGCTGCAACCAGGCTCTCAATTACCTGGTGAACGCCGAGGGGGAGCTCCTCTACGCGATTTGCCTCAACGACCAGACCGGGGACGGCACGGACGTCTCCTGGATCTGGGATGTACATTTTGAACAGCTCTGTACGCTGGGAGCGCGGCTCAAAGAGGTGTTCGTCGCCGGCGCGCGGGCGGACGACATGGCCATGCGGCTCAAGTACGCGGGTCTGCCCCCGGACAAACTCCGAATCGTGCGGGACTACGGGGAGATGTTTGACCGCATCAAATCCCAAAGCGCGCCCTGCACGATCATGCACACCTATACAGCTATGATGGAATTGCGCGATAAACTGAGCAAGGACTACGGCTTAAAGGAATTTTGGATGTAGGGGCCGCCGCCCTCGGCGGCCCGCTCCCAGAAAGGATTCTATGGAACTGTCTATCTGTCACCTCTACCCCGAGGTATTTTCCGGCGACCGTGGGAACATCTTATGTCTGCAGAGACGTCTGAACTGGCGGGGGATCGAGGTCAATGTCACCCGGTTATCCGCCGGCGAGTCAGCGCGGCTGTCACAATTTGACCTCATCTATCTCGGCGGCGGGTCTGACGCTGTCGGCGGTGCGCCCGCGTCTGCGGGCGCGGAGCTCCGCGCCGCCATTGAGGACGGAAAGACCTTCCTGGCCATCGACGGGGCTTACGAATTTCTGGGACGCGTCGGTGCGCTGAACATCCACACCGTAGACGGCGGTGAGCGCCTGACCGGTGACCTGATGTTCGACGCCGGGGAGGAACTCGGTGTTATGATCGGCTTTGAGAACCACAGCGGCAGGACGGCCCTCGGCCCGGGCGTCGCCCCCCTGGGCAAAGTTCTATACGGTCACGGCAACAACGGCGCCGACGGCGCCGAGGGCTGCCGCTATCAAAACGTCTTCGGCACTTACGCCCACGGCCCGATTTTGCCGAAAAATCCGAAGCTGGCGGATTATATGCTCACCGCGGCCCTCTTCATGAAATACCCCGGCGTGAGCCTTGCGCCCCTGGACGATACGCTGGAGAACGCCGCCCACGATTATATGGCCGCGCGGCTCCGGGCGCGCGGATAAGGAGGACAGAAAGAAGCTCTGGAGATACGTCATAGAAATATAGACACAGGGGAGTGAGCATACATACGATGAAAAAACGAAAGAGATTGGCCGCTCTTTGTCTGGCGCTTATCCTATTGCTGTCCGTGCCCGCCCTGGCGGCCACGCTGGGGGATCCCGTCGGCGGCTGGGATACCCCGATCACCGCCGAAACGGCCCTGGCCCGGGGCGTCTATTGGACGGGGTTGGACTACCAGAGTGAGAACTATCTCACCCTCAGTCCCGGCGGCGCCGTTCTTCCCATTGTCGCCTCCGGCGACCCGATCCGCGCAGCCAAGAGCTTTTCCAGCCTGGCGGCCGCGCTGCAGACCCAGGGGGTACACGTGATCGGCGGCATCAACGGCGACTATTTTACGGTTCCGAACTACGAGCCCGTGGGGATTCTGGTCGAGGGCGGCAAAGTGATGAGCTCGGACGGGGGTTTCAACGCCCTGGGCTTTCAAGCTGACGGCAGCGCCGTTATGGGTCAGCCCGGCCTCACGGCCGCGCTGCATACCGCCTACGGGGATGTCTCGCTGCTCTATCTCAACAAGGCCCGCCCCGCCGACGATTTTGCGCTCTTCACCTCGGACTGGGGCCCGGATACCGGAAACACAAAGCCGGGCCGGGAGGTCGTCTGCGATCTCGTCTCCGGTTCCCTCAGCATGAGCGGTAGCCTGATCCTCTCGGTGCGGGAGATTGACAGGAACAGCGGGGCCGCGCCGATCCCGGCCGGCGCCTATGTGCTGAGCTTGGCGGACACGGCGGACGCCTGGCGGCAGGGCTTCATCGACAACCTCAATGCCGGCGATACGATCACCGTTACAACCGCCTGTAACGACGGCTGGCAGGACGTTATCTACGCCGTCGGCTCCCTCTACAAGCTCGTGACGGGCGGCGCGGTGAACTCCGGCCTGGACAACAGCACGGAACCGCGCAGCGCCGTGGGCCTCAAGCCCGACGGCGCCCTGATTCTCTATACCGTGGATGGGAGGCAGAGCGGCCTCTCCGTGGGGGAGAGCATGACCCAGGTGGCGAAACGCCTGATCGAATTGGGCTGTACGGAGGCCACCTGTATGGACGGCGGCGGATCCACAGCCATGAGCGCGATTTACATAGGCGACAGCGCCCTGAGCCAGATTAACGGCCCCTCGGACGGCTACACGCGCACGGTCTCAAACTACATCATGCTGGTGACATCCGCGCGGCCCACGGGTGTGGCCGACCGCCTGGCGGTCTATCCCCTCAGCGTCAATCTGCTCAAGGGCGTGTCGGTGCAGTTCACCGCCAAGGCCTCTGACAGCAACGGTTACGCGGCTCCGCTCCCGGCGGACGCGGCATTGACCGCCCCGGCGGAGCTCGGCGCATTCGGTGCGGACGGCACTTTTACCGCCCAGTGCGCGGGGGAGGGACAGGTCACCGCGACCGCCTCGAACGCGCTCTCCGGCACGGCGGCTCTCACCGTGGTGGAGACGCCGGACGAGATTGCCGTCCAAGATGAGGCCAGCGGCAAAACTGTGACCGCCCTCAATCTGATCACTGGCCAGAGCGTGAACCTCATGGCCTTGGCAAAGTCAAACCATGTGGCGCTATTGTCCACGGACAGCTGCTTTACCTGGGCCGCCAGTGCGGATGTGGGGACAATCGCGCCGGATGGCGGTTTTACCGCCGTATCCGCCCAGGCGGTGTCTCAGGGAGCTATCACCGTCACCGCCGGAGACCTGACTGTCAGCATCCCCGTCACGGTGTCGCCGCCCCTGCGATATTCCGACGTGCCCGCTGACGCCTGGTTCTACAACGCCGTGGAGTTTGTCTCCGACCGGGGTTACTTTAACGGTGTCGGTGACGGACTCTTTGATCCCCAGGGTCAGATGAACCGGGCCATGCTGGTCACGGTGCTCTACCGCGCCGCGGGCAGCCCCGCCGTCACGGGCGGCAACGGCTTTTCCGACGTGCCGGACGGACAGTGGTACTCTGACCCCATCGCCTGGGCCAGTCAGGACAGCATTGTCAACGGCGTGGGAGGCGGCCTCTTTGACCCCAATACCAGCGTGACCCGGGAACAGATGACCGCCGTCCTGTACCGCTATTTTGGATCTCCGACCGGGAGCCCGGACATCACGGGATTTACCGATGGGGACAAGATCGACGGCTGGGCGCTGGAGGCCATGCGCTGGGCGGCGGCGCAGGGTTACATCACCGGCCAGGGGGGCGGTATCTTGGATCCCCTCGGCACCGCGACAAGGGCCGAGGTCGCGGCGATCCTGTCGAGGTGCTTTGCGTAAACGAACACCCCCGATATTTGACGTATCGGGGGTGTTCGTTTTTTGTGTAGGGAACGGATTTATCCGTTCCGGGGTATATCCGTAGGCGGAACAGATAAATCCGTTCCCTACGATGTTTCAAATTTCACCGCCACGGCTCCGAACAGCCTCTCGGCCTCCCGCACAACCCTTTTTCGATTCACAGCCGAAATCTTCCGAAACGGCGCGATCGCCACCGCCGAGGCGTTTTTCTTCCACCTGGCGCTGAGCAGCCCGTCAACCAATAAGGTCGGCATGACGATTCCGGTATTGGTGGTGACGTCGCGCCGGTTCTCCTCGCGCATCATGCGGGTGCGGTCTTTGTAGCCGAGAAGCAGCTGATCAAAGCCCGCCAAGAACAGCACGTGAGGGATGTCGGCGCCGCTCTCGTGTTCTTGCAGATAAAAATACTCTTTGCTGTCGAGGATCAGGCTCTTTAAAGGGAGGCTGAATTTTTCAATCAGCCGCAGGATCTCGGCCCTCTTGTAATACGTGAAATATTGGCAATCGCTCAGTGTGGCGAGGCCGTAAGCCCAGAAATACCGGCGCAGAATCTCGGCCCTGGCGGTGTCCCTCTCCCAAGACGAGACGTTTTCCAGCGGCACAAAACGCTTGCCCGCGCCGCAGGAGTATGCGACAAGGCCGCGGCGGCACATGTCGCTCAGGAGCCCGCCCCAGCCGTAAAAGACCCTGCTTAGCAGTTCCGGTTCCATACCCTGATCCGCACAGGCCTTTTTCAGATGTTCCCGCTCGCCGTTGCCGCTTTTGACCTGATCGAGAATAAACTCTGCCCAATAGGGTTTTACCTCTCGGGGGATGTCCCAGCTGTCGTCCCAGTGCTCCGCGGGCCGCGCGGAGAGAAACAGCCCCGCCTCGGATTCCAAAACGGCGTGGAGAGTGCCGCGCAGCGTCCAGAGCTTTACCAGACCTCCGCTCCAGCCGGGTTCAGTAAAATCCTCTGCGCGGACGCGCAGGGCGTGGCCGGGGTTGTTCTGGAACTGCGCCTGGAGCCCGCAGAGCTCGGACACGACAATATTTTTCGGCGCTTTGCCGATCAAATGCTGTCCCCGCAGGGATTGATAGAGCAGAAACTCCTTGTCCGGCATCTTTTTCTCCTGTCATTGCGAGCGAAGCGAAGCAATCCAGATAGAAAGGTTCATATATCGGGACTTTCTGGATTGCTTCGTCACGCTGTTCCTCGTAATGACAATTTATCAGTTTATCCGCCGATCGCCACGTAGTCCGACGGCGGCGTGATCCCCAGCGCCGTGCAGTTGCCGGCGTTATACTCCTTTGTAAATTTCGGCGCGAACTGGACAGCCATAGTGCTGATGTCGGCCTGACCCGTCAGAACCTTGGCCGCCATTTGGCCGGTGGCGTAGCCCAGGTCATAATAACTGATGGACAGGGTCGCCACGCCGCATTTGGAGCAGAT
>JGI20166J26741_11814474_pt1 | contig 10093 bp, 8 predicted proteins | sample TergutCu122P5_FD_26741 | JGI IMG/M metagenome (IMG submission 26741) | reverse complement strand
AGACACATACAACTGGTTTCATTTCTTTGTTTATGTGCTCAATAAATTCTGCGCCTTCTTGATGCCGCTTCTTTCTTTGTTTTTACTTGGTGGAATGTGAAACATTTTATGTTTTTTGAATCCACCGTCTAGATGGTCAGATGGATCCTTCATCAGTAGTCATTTGCATGCAGGTGGTGTCGGTGGTGCTGGTGCGTTTGATGTTGAGGGTAGTGATTCATCGTCTTTCTGTCTTCTCTATTTTCTGGCTCTGTCATTTCCCAAACACAGTCAAGTATGAAGTCCTTGAAAGCATAACCTTTTCCCTTTTGATTTTGGTTTGTGGTGTATTTTGTGAACAATATGAAACTGTTCAGGGTATCCATGTTTAGCTCAAGGAACACATATTCCTCGTGCATGATTTCAGGTGTCCGCCACAAAGTAAATGTGAACTGCACTGTTTTGGGTTATGCAGTGAGTACTGGTAATTCCTTACCATTGTTTCAAGACAACCTGTCAGTTGCATCTTCAAGGGTCAAGAATCTGAAAAGAAAGAATTCTTGGCCCTTGAAGATGGGACCAGTGGATTGTCCCCAAGCGTCAGTAAGGAATTACCACTACTTGCTGCATAATAACTCAGAATAGCACAATTCTCACAAATTTTTTAGTCCATTTCACGGTTTTCCTGCAGCATGGATAATAGTGCAAAATTTAGTCTGCCCTACCCACTGTTTCACCCTTCCAGTTCTTCTTTCCTGTCTCCACAATCTTTGCTGTGTGTGGTGTTGAAATAAGCTTTATGGCCTTATATCACCATACTTACACCAGAACTGGGCCTTTGTAACAGTAAGTGGACTCTCCTTTCTTCAGGTATTCCCTTTGTTCTACATTTCCGTAGGAATTCCTCTGTCTAGACACAGTGTAACACAGATGTATGTTTTATTCCAACAGCATTGCACTCAGTTCAACACTGTTGTAGTAATTGTCCTGGTTCAAGTGGTGTCCTTTATTGAGCAGCTGTGCGCCCCAGAAGTTCAAAAACCAGATTTTTAACTGGTCGTGACTTGCCAGTTTACACCTCCTTATTACACATGTAGTCACTCTTGGACTCAGTAACCAGGTAGGCATTGCTGCCTTCTTTATCTGGTTCTTTGGGCATATATACTTTGATTATGAGCCGGCCCTTCCATACAATAATCTATTGAAATTTGTTTTTCTTGTACATAAACCCATCAGAATGTGCCTACAGGGGAATTTAGGACTGGTCACACCTTATGTAATCTGCCCTCATGATCAGTTAGCCTCACTTCATTGTCAGCAAATAGTAGGAATTTAGAAATATGTTGAAAATGGCAGGGGGACATTTTTTTACCATACCACTGGGTACAGAAAAAGGGCTGGGTGGACCAGTAAGTACTATTTCTGCTTGCCTATCTACTCTAATCATGAATGATATGCCAAGATATGCCCACGTTTCAGTTTTTGCGACATCTTTGTATTTGCGGTCTCAAGAGCGTGGAGACAGTCCAACTATATTGAGGTATTGATGTGTGTGCTGGTTTGTTTCTACTGTAAATTAATTTAGTAAGTCATCATCCAAAAAAGCTTTCAGCCATGAAAGTGGAATGTCCTTAAATGGCAGAGGAATTTTAATTCTGCATTTACCTGTTAATGGAAAAATTTGTGGAGAAATATCATCATAAGACCACAAAATGAGTATGGCTGACATGGTGGACATGGGTGGAATTTTTTCATCACTTCCAGATTGATTGCTCCATGTATGTGCAGTATGCGAGTTGTCCGTTTCATCACATTTGAGCACTTCAAGAATCATCACTTCATCATCACTACACTCATCTGCCCAAATTTCATGTACAAAACTTTCAAGTCCATTAGCCTTGATACATCCTATTATTCGCTATAACTTCAGCTAACTAATAATGTAGGGAGTTTAGCAGGGTAACGAATGGTTGTCTGTTCACATATGGCTGTGAATTATGTGACCTGTGTTGAGTCATTGACCTCCAAGAGCAATCAAAGTGCAGCGTAACACAAATACAGTTCTTGAAAGACCTGATACTAAGAACTCGTTACATCATTTGTTATAACAATCTACATCTTGGCAGCTGACCAGACAAGAGTTTCATGTTCAAGGTTAGAACCTCATCGATGTATTGTAATGATTTCATTATTGTGTGCTCAGTCATTGCAGTTCAGGGGATAGTACAGTAAGCATATGCATAAAAACATAAAAATACATCAACACCAGCGAAATAGTTAAAATGATGCATGCTTTTTCATAACCCCCCCTTGTTTATTTTATTTTATGTGTGTGTCAGGGTTCTCCAAAATCTATTCCAGTGTTCCAGAGTATGGGCTCCAACCCCCAAGGTCCAAAGCACTAAAATAGTTCTCAATTCTTAAAGTATAAGTGTAGGCACATATAGTAGAATACCAGTAAAAGAGTCATATTTACTTACAGAATAGCTCACATTATGAATCTCTTGGTGGACGTCAGTATTTAACCTGTGCAGTAACTCTGCCCTCACCAACTTGGCAGGGCATGAGTAGGTTGAAGAGGGATAAAAGGATGAGTTCATTGTCAGCTATTGCCCAATGGAATAGGATGCTTATCATCTGACAGAGATGCCTGTAACTTTAAAGACATCCTTGGGCATAGTTTACACTTGAAATGGAAGCCTGGATTTGACTGCTTAGCTTTCCGTTCTTTCTGCATGGAAGTTGTGTGTCACAGTAAAGCAGCATATCAGCACAATTTATGGCATTTTGCATGTGAAGTTATCAGGCTTCTGTAACAAAGTCATGCATTTGTGTTTCAAAGGTAATACCTGTTCAGTGACATATATAGTTAACACTATCAGGGTTAACTATCTAATTTCTTGTTTTTCCTTGAAAAGCCGCAGGGCAGTGCAGCTCATGCAGTTCCTTCTTGGTTATCAGTTTTCTGTAGTAGGGCTAATTCCACCTCACCTGTGCGAGCTCTGTCTCTATGTGGTTTGATGGTGAACTGGATCGTTTCTGAAATGGCTTTTGGTATCTTCTCAGAGTCAGGAGCTCCTCCTTGATATCTAGGTGGCACCAAACACCATTCATGCAAGTCAGAGGCACTTCATTTCTGGCCTACATGTTCATTATGCAGAACATTTTCTACAAGTCCTGTATGTCTGTCTTCCCCATTGTCCTGTCATTGAGTTGTGTAAAGAGCTTTGTAGGAATAGGCCTTGAAGTGTCCTGATCTTCTGTGATCCATGGACTGCAGGTAAGAAATGGTGTTGGTTGAAGTCAATTCATAGAGAAAGTCTGTTGTCTGCATCTCCAGTCTGAAAGGATGTTTGGTGTTACCAGTTACTGAGACAGATTCAGCACCAGTTTTTGAAAGTCCCTAAAATTGTTGCCAAGCAGGAGATGAGAAGTCAGTTCTTAATGCTTTGAATCCCAAAGCACCTATCTCCCCCATGAAAATAAAAGTGGGATGGTATCTCCTTCCAGAAGTACCCTTATTTGATCATCAGTAACAATTACATTTACCAGAAAGCCCTGTCTTTTCAAAATTTTACTGAACTCCATTGGATGATTATCCACAGTGTCCATGTCCACACTGACTAACTCGCCACCTATTCTATGTGTTGTACAAATCCGATGCTACTTTAAGCAGTCAGATCACCCTGTACTTTTTGCAAGAGTTTTCTTGGGTGGTCTGCTAACAGCTCGCTTTTAGGTTACCATAAAGACTATTGGTTTGTTAGGCCCGTAGTGACACTCAAGATAGCAGTGTATTTAGGGCAGGCTGTTTGTCCAGTTATGTTGTGTGTAGACTGTGAATAGAAGTTTTTGGATTAAAAAAAACTGAATACATTGTTTTCCATGTCAGAAGTTCTGAGATATGAAATTTTACTTTGTAAGAAATTAGTTTCACCAAATCTCCCATAAGAGTAATTTAGATTTTCCCTCACATGAAGTTCTTATGTAAAAGGTTTGCCTGCTTTAGGAGTTTATATTCCATTTAATGTGTTTCATGTGTTTAAAAAGCCCTACAACTATTATTTATTTCATGATGGTTGAACTGTATATATCTTTCCTTTACTCCATGGAGCAAAGTCCATTTTGAGAAGCTAACCGCTTCTCAGCTAGTCAAGAAATTCCCTGCATCGCGTAGAACCCAAAGTTTCAGTACTGCGTTTACGAGGGCCTGCCACCTGTCCCTGTTCATAGCCAAATCAATCCAGTCTATTCTCCCCCATTCGACTTCCTGAAGATCTATCTTAATAATATTATCCCGTCTACACCTGGTTCTTCCAAGTGGTCTCTTTCCTTGAGATTTTTTCACCAAACTCCTGTATACACCTCCTCTCCCCCGTATGTGCCACATGCCCCGTCCATCTCATTCTTCTCTATTTGATCACCCAAATAATAATTGGGTGAGGAGTACAGATCATTAAGCTCCTGGTTAGGTTGAACCTCTACAATAGTTGATAATTAGTTGCAAACCACTGCATTGTGTGCAAGCTAGTGGCTGTTCATTTCTGGTTCCATAGTTTTCATTATTCATTGTTAACTCACTGTCAATATCATAGAGATGCTGCAGCAAAGTTTGAACTCCAAGTGTAGTTTTGAAGATTTTGTTACAGAAGATGCACGTTGAAGACGTGTAATGAGAGGCCTGAGGTCTAGGACACAAGTTCGTAAATAGAAAAGAGCGCTTGTGACAACAAATTACTTTTGACTTATATTTTGGGGTGGTCATTATGGTTTGTGTTTTAAGAATATTCCTTTAGAACTGAAGTAACTATATATTGAAGTTTCCCTCCCATATACATTTGCAGTCTTTATAATTGATATATTATGCAATAATTGCTTGAAAACAAGATACAAAAGTGGATCCAAGAAAATGAACTTAATCTCTACATTTCCTGCATGAAGTTTTTCCCCTTAAGAAATTCTCTTTCAATGGTCCATTTAAAAACTTCATATATAGGAAACACAGCATTTTTAAATCTCCTTATAATTAATCCACACTTGCTTCAAGTAAGTTCAACCTTTTATGGATGGACTGGAAACAATTGTTGCATTAAACATAACTCTCATCAGATTTAAAGGGAAAATGTTGCCTTGCTCAGGTGCAGGTATGGGCATTTTTTAAAATGAAAGCATCTCTGGCCATCATTTGGACAGTGGGTCACATAACTTTTGTATTAATAATGTGTGGTATAACATAAGTTGCATTCCAGTAATTCATTGACAGTCTGTTATCGTGGTAAGGTCCTTATATAATACCGTTATACTGAGTATTCCTTTCTCAATAGGGAATACACTGAGCAATAAAATTCCTTGCTCATCAGTGGTGTGTCACGGTTCATTTCCTGAGATAATAAAATTGTTTCATGGTATTGCCAGTGATTACTTTCTTATTACATTACAACATCCAGTAATTTTGTAACTCTCTCATGCAACAGTGCTATCAGAGATTCAATGCCCATAACAAGGATGAACAATTGGACCGTTCACTTTGTGCTTTAGAGATGAATTCATTCATGGTTGCTGCTGTGGATTCCGAGACTTGCATCCGGCGTAGTTCAGCAACAACAATACTCAACCGCAGTGAGTCAGTTAATATTGTTAACATTGTTGCTTAGTTAGGTACTCTTTTCTTTCTGCATTATATCTGTATTAAACAGCTGTCATTTAGTGTATCAGACAGTTACAATGTTCGAGGTTTCACATACAAATTGTTTTCAAAAAGGGAAGAAACCTTGCACAGTAAGTTGTGCTGTGTGGGATTCTTCACATATTGTGTACTGTGTGTCCCATGATGTTTGACAGCTGGAGTAAACAATCGCCCTAAATTCACTACACTAACAATATGAAGATATGCATGTACTACCAATGTTAATACTGTGTCTTCTTGTCGAATATGAATTCCCTGTACAAGTAATATGCAACAGTACTAAAGAAAATACAAAACACAGTTGGAAGCAGAACTGTAGCATTTAACTGATTCAGTCATTATTATCTTCAAAATATTGTAATGATGTACATTGTTACTGGAATTGCATGTTAGCACAATTACAGTAGCAGCATTACTGATCAGTAATAAGAGTGTGAGCTGTTCCATCAAGAGACTTGTTTATTCATGATGAATGAATAATTTAAAATATCTATGTGTAAATGTGACTGGCATTGTACAAATTACCACTGAAATAATGTGTTTTCTCATTTGTTGGTGTTTGTACATAGTAGAGCTAGAAAGTGTTTCTGCAATTTTTTGTTTAGGAGGTTTGTGTTTCTATTATGTGTGGCCTGCCATTTCTTCTCTTAAGGCTGTTTACTTCAACTCTCAAATGCTGTGGGACAATGTAGGGACTAACTGGCCAATTTTTGTGAAAATGTGGTAAAAATTTGTGTTGTAGGATGTCACCCAAAAGACCTTTTTACTCCATACCTTATAAGCTTTGGCATGAGGGGTCATATTTTCATTGTATTAAGGTGGGGCATGTTGTAAAAGACCTTGTTCAGTTATGTAGTTACTTAGCTCTTCCAGGGAGTAGTTCATAGCATAACGCAACTACTTTAAAGTTATTGAACAGTAAACTTTTTCTAGCACAGCAGTTACACTGAACCCATGCCAAATGGCCAGAATAGGGAAGCAGTTTCTACATATCTTTTGGTATGAACAACATAGCATAATTTATTGCAGAATCCTTAAAATGTGCTGTGTCTTTGGAATGCCATGTTTGTTGGAAATGGCCCACATGTTGATTACTTCATTGTACAAATTCCTTTCATTTTCTTAGGATGAGTGGAAAATCACCATAGCTTAAAGTGTATTGTGAAATGATGGTTCCAAAGAAGTAAAAAGTATGCATTTGATTTAAAACAAACATTTGTTTGATTGTAAAAATAGACCTTGCAAGTTGTAATGTGGATATATATAACCTGAGCCCTCAGGGTCGCAAACCCCAAAGACGGGGACTAGCTCTAGGTGTAAAACCGAAGGCCCGCACTATAAATCCACCATTAACCTTTTGAGCAGTAGGGCTCCGAAATACAAGGCTCCTATGGGAAGATATCAGCGTGCTGGTTGCACTAGCAAGCATACAAATGCAACACTATAACATATGACTGTTAAGTCATTATCTTTTTGGTTGATTCTGCATTGGTTGTTGTATGAAACGTAGTTGGATATTATGCATAAAATGTATTAAAGACCAACAAATGTACTTTAATTTTTTTGATGTACTCCTATTTTATTATGGTCACCAACATATTTCGGCAACTCTTGTGGCCATCTTCAATTTCACCCTTCTCAAGATTTCCATTTATTCAATATCTAATAATGTATTAACATAGTTTTTATATATATAAATATCATTTTTATTACAGAATTATAATTTATCATGTGTTTCTGCTGTATACATCACTCCACACACCCTAAGTAATTTTAACGTCCAGTATGTTTGTAATTATCCATATTTTATTTTATTATTCAGTAATGAATTTTAACCAGAAATTATTTGGTTTTTCTAAAACTGTGGAGTGATTCAGACACATTTAAATTACAATTGTAGTCTTGTTCTCAAAGAAATCACCGCAAAATATGTTGGTGACCAAAATAAAATAAGAATACGTCAGTCAAATTAAAGTGCATTTGTTTTTCATTAATGCGTCTTATGCATCTAATTAATGCACAAAATTCGGAACATATGAAACAGATGAATGTAAATTTCATCATGAATTACCCAAATGATTGTCATTCTCATCATTGGAGTTTCTGGCATGGTCCATGCATGTTAAATCAGTTTATTTAACAAGACAGATGTGCCATTGGTAAAAAGAAAGCCCTAGTTTTCTTCTGGGAGTATATTTTGTTCCAGTAAATACATGTACAGACAGTTGCAGGATTTGGGTTAGTTTTATGTTAAAAATTTCAGTAGTGCATCTCAGTGGTGGTCATTATCTACTAATTTTATAACCAACTCCGTGGAGTCAAGTTCTTGAGAGTCTGGCATTTCCTGAGTCAGTCAAGAAATTCCCTGTATTTTACGAAACCCGGAGTTTCACAACTGTGACCGCAAGAACCTGCCACTTTATCTGCCCTGAGAAAATGAATCTAGTCCATGCCCTCCCATCTTCTTTCTTTTAATTATTCTTCCATCTGCATCTAAGTCTTTGATGTGATCTCATTCCTTCACATTTTTGCACCATGCCCTGTATGCAGTCACTCTTTGCCCCCTTGTGTGTGCCACATGCCCTGTTCGTTTGATGACCCATATACCCAGATATATAGGTGTATGGATTATGTAGTACTTCATTATGAAATGTTCTTCACTTTCCTGTTTCTTTCTCCCTCTTATGCCCAAATATATTCCTCAGCACCCTGTTCTTAAATACTAAGTATGTTTCTTGCCTTAATGTTAGAGACCATGTTTTGGACCCATATAGAACAGTGGACAAAATTACAGTTTCCTGCATCTCAATTTGTATGTATTTAGGCTGTGTAATAGATAACAGTCTGGAAATGTTTGTTAACATGAAATGTTTACTTTACTTTTGCAGAGAACTTGCTGTGTATTTTGCAACTAATGATTTGTTTTGTATATTTAATGACTGGTAGTGTATGTTGAACAGTATTCAGTTTCTTGAACACTGTCACTAGGTAAGTCAGTAGTCAGGCATATTTACACTTTTGTTATGTATTGGACAACTTGTATTTTTTCAGAGTCATGTGCATAATGTGTAATTTTTCATTGAAAATATTTTATCATGGTGATATGACTTTGTATAGTTTAATGCTGCACTAAACATTAAGCTCAGAGTGAATAAACATACTTGGATGTGCTGATAGTAATAAGTTTTGTAGGCTGTTATTTGTGCTGTGCAATATGAGATGGATGCACTACCAGTCCTTAGAAAAGCAACCGCTGGTTTACAAGCCTACATATCAGAAATGGTAGTCATCACTGGTGAATACAACCTTCCATGTTTTATTAGTGTTAATGGAGCCTGTCTAACGGGTAGTTATATGTTCTTTTCTTTTTTTCTAGTTCGCTTCTGTGATCCACTGAGTGGTGGTAATATTTGGTCCACATTATATCCTCGGTTTAAAGCAGAGGAGAAAAGTAGAACGGTGGTTGTTGTTGCGGCACGTTTGGATGGAACGTCCATGTTTGATGGGTTGGTTCCTGGAGCCATGAGTCCTGTTTCAGGAATGGTGACTCTTCTTATGACAGCAAAAATCTTGGCTGCTATTGCACAGAATGTGTCTGATATAGACAGTCACCATGGTGAGTGATATAATTGTGTAGCTTGCCTAAAGAACTGATTGTTAAGGGTACCATTTGTTAACCCTTTGGTGCCAAAATTAAATGCTTGGTGCAGTCTGCAGAATGCTGGGACTTAAATTGCAGGATTGAACTTTGACCACGAAGTCTGAGAGGACATGTGATGGTATTTGGGGGGGTGGGGAGAGAGAGAGAGAGAGAGAGAAGCATACCTCTTAGAATCTTCATTCAGATTTAACAAAATAAAATTTATCATTCTGTGTATGAATTAATTAATGCCTTAGGATGGAATGCCCTTCACCCATAGGGTATGCCACTGACTCATTGAACAGCAGTTCTGTGCTCATTCCGCACTCTCTTAAACAAGTATGAAGCTAGTGCAGTCTGACTACTTCTGTAACTTACAGTGCTGACCTTCAGATGGTGTAAGATATGGCTTGGAGAACATTCTTTATTTTATTGAGTGTGTTCATTGGTTGATATAGTGAACGAAGGAAAATAGCTGTTAAAAATTAAAAGTTAACTACAAGACTCAAAAATAAAACCTAGACCAATCCACAAATTAAAAACCATATAAAGAGCTGTGAACTCAGACTGATAAGATCACAGATACAAGATTCCTGAACACAGCTATTTAAAATTCATAACACCAAAAATTGTGAATCTTCATGGGTTCAAGTAAGTTTATAAACCAAGCAATATAAACATATTATTTAGCTCTGCACCAGACCAGCAACTTGAAAACCACAGCACGAAATACCACAGGCAGCAACCACTGTATAATACTCTTGAGCTCCTGATGATGGGCATAGTGG
>JGI20166J26741_11814362_pt1 | contig 10093 bp, 2 predicted proteins | sample TergutCu122P5_FD_26741 | JGI IMG/M metagenome (IMG submission 26741) | reverse complement strand
CCGAACCTCACGGCCAACAATCCCTCCGTACTTGAGGCCTACATGCCTGTCATGCCCGTCGTGCTCTATACCGCCGCCAACGGCACCGGCTCGATTACCAGCGGCAGCCTCGACGCGAGCAACCCGGCTCCCAAGTCCCTGATCGACGCCATGGGCAACATATTCAATGTTGCTCCCGCGTCCCAGACGACCGCGACAACGCTCAGCAATGGGCAAGCGGTTTTTAACCCTCTGAATCTCGGCGTTTATCTGGCAGTCGAAGAGGCGGGCTATTCGGATTCCCCGTGCGCGCCCTTCCTCGCCTGCGTTCCGATGACGAACCCGAACGGCGACGGCTGGAATACGGATGTACAGGTGTACCCGAAGAATCAGGACATCCTCACCATGAAGGCCGAAAATAAGCCCGCCGTCAACGTCGGCGATACCGTGACCTACTCGATCGTTGTCGGTGTTCCGGACGACATCGCGGGCCTTTCGCCTGATCAGATCTCGGCTGCCCAGAGCGGCTATGCGATTAACCCCACCGATTACGCGTTTAAAGCCTTCAACGTCACCGATCAGCTGGATCCCGCTCTGACCTTTGTGCCGGGCAGTGTCACCGTAACCGGTGTTGTTGCCGGCACCGATCCCACCGTAGCCAATCTGGCCCTCACGGGCACAGTGCTGAATGCCGGAACCGCTCCCGCCTATCTTGGAACTGTGTCATCCTATACCGTAACAGAGCCCGTTACGCCTCCGGCTACAGGTTTCGGCGGCGGTCTGCTGACAGTCAGCTTTGACAAGCTTGCCCAGCTCCAGGCCATTGCTGGTTACCAGTACCTGCAGATCACCTTCCAGGCCACCGTCAACGCGACCGCTCTGATCTATGGCACCAATGGCGATCCGAACGGATTTAAACAGTCGGTTCCGAATACCGCGAAGCTCAACTATCAGAACTACTTTGACTCGACCCTGAAGACCAAGCCCACCAACACCGTTTGGGTGCACACCGCCAACCTCGAAGTCACAAAGATCGACGAGCAGACCGGCAACAAGCTTCAGGGCGCGACCTTTAAGCTGGTGGCTGTCCCCAATACGGGTAATGCCGCTAATGACCTCGCCGCCGCCAAGGCTGCCGCGAATGCCAAGAGCTTTGTCAAGCTCGACAGCGCCGCTCCGGTGGACGCCAACGGCAATCCGACGGGCAACTTCTCCGTGCTCTATCCGGCATCGAGCGGATTGTCCCAGGCTGCGTCCGAAGCCACGGCGTATGGTGCCGGCAAAGACTACGCGGTGACCACAGATTCCAACGGTATCGCCAAGTTCTCGGGCCTGCAGGACTATACGACCACCCCGTGGTTCGCGGATATGCAGCAGGATGATCAAATCGGCGGACGCACCTATCTGACCTACTACATCGTCGAGACAGGCGCCCCCTCGGGCTACAACCTCCTGACCGAGCCCGTGCCGGTCACGTTCTCTGGCAACCCCGACAACTATGTCACCAACCTCAACACGCTGATGAAGACCATCGCCGATAGCAGCAAGTTCGTTCTGCCGAAGACCGGCGGCATGGGCACAGTGCTCTTCACCGTGGGCGGCATCGGACTCATGGGCCTGGCCTGCGTCCTGTTCCTCGCCACCAAAAAGCGCAAGAACGAGAACGCCCAGTAAGCTGAACTGAATTACTTATCACAGAAGCTCTAAAAAGCTGCTCGCACAGAAGCTTTAAAAACTGTCACCCTGAGCGCAGCGAAGGGTCTGATACCAGGATTCTTCGCTTGCGCTCAGAATGACGGGGATTACGGAACGCGCAACAACAAAAAAACAAGCAGTACACAAAAACAAGCAGTACTATAGAGAGAGATTTTTTTAGGGTAAACATATATAGATAAACAGCACATTCATAAAAAAATACAAGCAAACAGGGGGCGGTGGCCATCCTCCGCCCCCGAATTTCTCAAAAAAAGAAAAGCAAACAAAAAAGATAAGCAAATAAGAAAGATAAGTAAACCGCAAGAGATCATCTGTATAAGGGGAATAAACAGGGTATGAAGAAGGCGCTTCTCATCATTTTAATAGCTTTGATTGGTGTCGGCATACTTCTCTATCCGACCCTGGCGAGCTACCTGTCTGATATTAACGGCACAAAAGCCATTGAAGGTTACGACGCCGTGGTCAATAAGACCGACGCCGCGACCAAACAGGCCATGTGGGACGCCGCGGTCATGTACAACGAGACCCTGTCCGGCGACCCGGCGCACGACCCTTTCATCCCCGGCACGGGGATGGCGATGCCGGACAACTATTATAAAGTGCTGAGCCTCGCGGGCGACGGCTCGGACTCCATGGGATCCATTGAGATTCCAAAGATCAATGTAAATTTGCCAATTTATCACGGGACATCTGATGCCGTGTTGGAGAAGGGCGTCGGGCACTTGGAGGGCTCTTCGATGCCGGTGGGCGGCTCGGGCACGCACTGCGTGCTCACGGGACACACGGGCCTGACCAACGCGAAGCTGTTCACGGATTTGATCGATCTCAAAGAGGGGGATGTATTCTTCCTCCATGTGCTGGGGCAGACCCTGGCGTATCAGGTGGATCAGATTAAGGTGGTTCTGCCTGACGTGCTCGACGACTTAAAACGGGAACCGGGGAAGGACTACTGCACCCTGGTGACCTGCACCCCCTATGGGATCAACGACCACCGCCTGATGGTGCGCGGCATAAGGATCGACTATACGCCGGAGATACAGCAGGCCGCGCAGTCCGCGGCGAAGGCCGGCGGTCTGACCCAGGAGCAAAAGACCCTTTACATCGCGGGCGGAATTACCACGGCTGTTATGACCGGGCTCATTATCCTGGTGCTCATCCTCCGCAGAAAACGCGGCGAGCAGGCAGTGGCGGCTGTGGAGAAGGAGTCGGAGATCGGGCTCGACATCTGGTACAACGTACCGCGCAAGATGGTCAAAGCGGTGATCAAGGCGCAGCCCGAAAGGCCGCCGGCTCCGGAGAGCCTGGCCGTGGCGGCGGCAGCGCCGGCGGCGTTGCCGGCGCCCGGGGGAGAGCCTGTGGCGATTCTCAAGCCGACGCCCCAGGCCGCGGGGCGCGACGCCGGCCCCGCCGCGCCGAAACCCGAGCCGATTGTGATACCCCAGGCGGAGCCCCAGGCCGAGCCGGTTGTGATACCCGAGGCCATGCCGAAACCCGCGGCCAAGCCGCAGAAGCAAAAGAAGGCGGATAAGACCGCACCGCAGACACACTATTGGTGGGATGAGTAATGGCGCGAAAAATTATCTTGTATCTGGCCGTTTTCCTGCTGATCGCGGGGGCGGGGGTACTCCTCTATCCGACAATTGAGCAGTGGTTCTATGCGCGCGGTGTGGCAAGTCAGAAGGAGCAGTTTTTGCAGAATGTGCGGATTGAGGACGGCACCAGCAGCGCTGCCGGCGTCACCCCGCTGACTCCGGAGGAGTTGGCCCGCAAGCAAAAGCTGGACGCGCTCTATGCCTGGATGCAGTCGGAGAATAAGCGGCTGTTTGAGACCGGCCAGTCGGATCTGGTGGACGCGTTTTCCTATCAGCAGCCCGCCATAGACCTGAGCCAATACGGCCTCGCGGACGACATTGTCGGCTATCTCTCCATCCCCAGCATCCAAATGGAGCTGCCGCTCTACCTGGGGGCGAACACGGAGAACATGGCCAAGGGCGCGGTGCATCTGACGGAGACCTCCTACCCCATCGGCGGGGACAACACGAACTGCGTCATCGCGGCCCATCGGGGCACCTCTCTGGTGATGTTCCGCAACATCGACCGGATCCAGCTGGGCGATTTGATCACCATCGTGAATTTCAGAGAGACGCTGACCTATAAGGTGGTGCAGACGAAGATCATCCTGCCGACCGACATCAACCAGATTTTGATCCAGCCCGGCCGCGACATGGTGACGCTGATCTCCTGCAACCCTCTGGGGGCGAATTATCAGCGCTATGTGGTCTACTGTGAGCGCTGGGAGACCGGCGCCCCCGCCGGCGCGGGCTGAGCGGGACGCGAAAGGGAGTCAATAAAAAGAACCCAAAACAGCTGTTTTGGGTTCTTTTTATAATGAACAGCCCCTTCATTTGACACGGTGCTACTGTACGACTAAGTCGACCTGAAGTCTGCAAATCGGGTTGGTGAATGCCTGATAGACGTCGGTGGGATATGTCACGCTGTCTCTGCTTGCGCCCGTATACCCGACCTCGAAGTAATATGTCCCCGGCTGCGTGGACAAGAACGCGTATGGTAGCGACGCCGTATAGAGATCTCCGCCCAAGGCGGTTAAGGTGATGTCCGTACCGACCTCCTGCGCCACTCTGCCGCTGCGGTTAATTCTGTGCAGGAGGAACGCTTGACCCGCGTTGGCCGCTAAGAACGCGTCGCCTCCGGGAATGGACACCGTGGCCTTCGTCACCGTGGTGTTTACACCTGCCGCGACAGGCAGCGTGAGCTGCTGCAGCGGGCCCGCGCCCGTAATGCCGACCGGCGCGTTATAGCTTACCGCACTTCCGTTGACGCTTCCCGTTACGTTGGTGAAGGAACCGGCGAGCCACCCGGCGTACAGCGTCATGGTCACGCCGCTGACCGGTGTGCTGAAGCTAAACCGCGCTGTGCACGCCAGATCCGTATACCAGCCGGTGAACACATAGTTGGCCCTGGTCGGATTAGCCGGCTTGGTCGCGACCGTGCCCGTTACCACGCTCTGAGAAGCGACCGCCGAGCCGCCACGCGAATCGAACGTTACGGTGGTATAAGCCGTGACCGTCGTGATCTCAAGTGTGCAGATCGGAGCGGTAAAGGCCTGACAGAGGTCAGTGGGGTAGGTCGCGGTGTCTCTGCTCGCGCTTGCGAGCCCGACCTCAAAATAGAAATTATTCGGCCCCGGCCCCAGTTGCGTGGGCGAGAACGGGCACGACATCAGCGCTTCATAGAGGTCTCCGCCGAGCGCGGTCAAGGTGATATCTTTAATTTCTTGCGCCACTCTGCCGCTGCGGTTAATCCTGTGTAAGAGGAAACTGTCACCGGAATTGGCCGCCAAGTACGCGTCGCCTCCGGGAATACTCACCACAACCCTCGTCACGATAGAGTTTCCCATGTTGGGGCCGGTTGTCACAACAGGCAGTGTGAGCTGCTGCGGGTTTGCGCCCGTGATATCAGTCGGCGCAACATAGACGACTACGCTCCCGCCGACGGTTCCTCTCACTTTGGCATAAGTTGCGCCGGGGAATGTGACGGGCGTCCAAACAGCATACACCGTGATGTCAGCCGTCACGACACTGCTCGTCGTGAAGTCCGCAGTGGCCGCGGTCTTCGTGGTGGCCCAGCCGGAAAAGGTGTAGCCCGTCCTGCTCGGCGTCACGGTCGCCGGGATCGCCGGATTGCCATTGTGCGCCACAGCCTCCGTCGTATCCGCGCCGCTCACACCGCCGTTGGCATCGTAGGTCACAATGTACGCCGGAATGGTAAACGACGATGTTGGGTTATACATGTCGTCGGTATAGGCGCCGTTCACGCCGAATTGATAGGGGTAAGTCGTACCGGGCGTGCCGGGAACTCTCGCCTCAAAGTATTGATTTTGAGCGTTCCAGGTCATCTGTACAATCGTGCCGCCCACATTGACCGTGACGGTGTCGGTCGGGAAAACGCCCGCCGCGTGGTACAGGAAGACCATCGTCTCACCGTCCAGATAGGATACTGCCTCCGGCAGCGGCGTCGTGTTGGGAACGCCGGGCTGCACGAGGACTATGGTGTAAATGTCCGTCGGGTTGAGCATGACGAGCTGGTCGGCATTTACATCCTTGCCGGTGCCGCCGGTCGTCCAGTCGGAATTCGTGCGTATGATGTAATAACAGGACGTCGCGCTGGCGCTCACGGGGATGATCACTGCGGGGTAATTTCCGAACCTCGTCGCGCCAAAGGGGGTGTATACTGTGTTCGTCCAGTTGTTCTCGCCGGTATACACGTCTGCCAGGCCAGCAGTCAGGGAATTATATTGGATGACCAGGTAGCGCTGGCCGATAACATTGACCGTGGCTGTGGCGCTCAGAGTCTGTCCGCCGGCGACCACCGTCACCGTAATCGTAGCCGTTCCGATTTTCACGCCGGTCACCAGGCCGTTCGAGACCCCGGCGATCATCGGTTCGGAGGAGCTCCAGGTCACCGTGGCGCCCGGAACCGTCATCACGTTACCCATTTGGTCCAGGTAACTCAGCACATACCGCTGTGTGCCGGCGACGGCGATCTGCGAAGTAGCGGGAGTCAAAGCAATCGACGTGAGCACCGGGTCATATATGGTCGCCTCATCATACGCGACGACCATCGAGCGGGCCGGCAGCGAGTAAACGGCGCCCGCGGCAATCGTCTCCAGCTCCGAGACGCCCGCGGCGGCCGCGTTCACGACGACGTGCAGCGGAACCGTCGCGCCGAAGTTGACGTTCTGCGCGGCGCCGCCGCCATTGTAGGCGACGTAGACAGTATTCCAGATATCTCCGCCCGCATTGCCGCTGAGCTTATAGGCGACGATATGGTTCGCGGCCGTGATGGTCGTGAATTTACCATTGATCTGCGCCAAATCGCTCATCCGGAAGGCGGGGTGCGTGTTGCGCAGGGCAATCAGCCCCGCGTAGTAATCGTTCACCGCTCCATAGGTCAGAAGATTGGCGTAATTCAGCGCGTTGGTGCTGTCATTCGCGTTGTAGCTGTTGCTGTTACCGCCTTTGGAGCGGAGCAGTTCGTCACCGCCCTGAAAGAAGGGGATACCCTGGGATGTCAGCACGATCCCATTGGCCAGAATGTCGCTTTTCACGGAATTGTTGCTGAGCGCGGCGGCTCCGGAACTGACGCCGGCGTAAGGATTGCCGGCGTAGGAAGCCGCGGTGATATTCACACCGTTGCAATATTGCATCTTGTCCCACAGAGCGAGATTGTCATGCGCCCCGGCGTAGCTGACCGTCTCCGACGCACAGGAGATGATGTTGCCGCTAAAACTTGCCTTGATATCGGCGGCAAGCGCCGACTCGGTTGACCCGCCGGTCACAAAGCCGTTGCCGTTGCCATCGTTGTCGCCTTTGATCGCCTCGCGGGTGCGGTAGTTGAAGAAGCCGAAGCCGTAACCATATTGCCAGCCCTCCACCGTCTGCCAGTCTCCGGTCGTCCCGTCACTGTTCTTCATCTGGCTCAGCGGCGTACTGGCGGCCGCCCAGGGCTCGCCGTATAAAATGATATCGGGGTCGGCGGCTTTCAGCGCGGCCGCCGCGTCCCGCATCGTATATCCGTCGATCAGCGCCATCAGGTCAAAACGGAAGCCGTCAACGCCGTATTCGCTCTGCCAATAGAGCAGGGAGTCGATGATATACTTTCTGACCATCGCCCGCTCGGAGGCGACCTCGTTGCCGCAGCCGGAACCGTTGGAGTACTGGCCGTTGGCCCACGTGCGGTAGTAATAGCTCGGCACCACGTTGTTGAACGGCCCGCTCGCGATGCTATAAGTGTGGTTGTATACGACGTCCATGATGACGCGGATACCCGCCTCATGCAGCGCGCTCACCATGTCCTTGAACTCCTGAACGCGCGCGTTCGGATTGGTCGGATCGGTGGAGTAGCTGCCCTCGGGGACGTTGTAGTTCTGCGGATCGTACCCCCAGTTGGCCGCTTTGGCCGCGTCGAAGCTCAGATCCCCCAACTCGTTCACGGAGCCGAAGTCAAAGGAGGGCATGATTTGTACCGTCGTGACGCCCAGCTGTTTCAAGTGGTCAATGCAGGTGGCGGGGTTGCCCGCGACGCCGTTGACTGTCGTGCCCGTGTCCCCGAAGGCCATGAACTTGCCCTGGTCAGCCGCCGGCACGCCGGAACTGGGGCTGATGGAGAAATCGCGCACGCTCAGCTCATAGACGATCTCGTCAGTCGGGTTCGTCACGGCCGGGATGCCGGCGCGCGGAACCAGCGGCGCGACAGTGCCGGAGGCCGAAAGATCCACGATCGCGCCGAGCTGTCCGTTCGCGGAGGCCGAACGCGCGTAGGGGTCAATCGCGTAGGTGACAGAGCCGTCCGGCTGGGTGACCTGGAACATATAAAACTTGCCAGCCAGAGCGCCTTCGAGACTCGCCGTCCAGGTGCTGTCCGCCGCCCTCAGCATCGGAGTCAGGCTGTCCGGCTGGGTCAATTTTGAGGACTTGACCTTGCCGTTGGCGTCATAGTCCGCGGTGCTCAGACCTTGGGCCAGCGTATTATAGATCGCGACCTGCACATTTGTCGCGGTCGGGGCCCACACCTTGAAGACGCTGCCCGACGCGCCGTATGTCACGCCGAGATCCGCCGCGGTGGAGGCGAAACTGTCCAGGATATTGCGCATGACCACGTTGCAGGCGCTGCCGTTGTACCGAACCTGATAGAGTTTGTCCGGCGCAAGCAGGGTCGCGGTCGTCGTCGCGGAATAGCTGTTGCCGCTCACGGTGAAGAAGCCGTCCATCACCGGCGCGTTGTCCGTCACATTCCACAGTGTCAGCGCCGTCGCGTTGATACCTGGGTTGAAGTTCAGCGCGCCGACAAGACTCGTCGTGCTGTCCGCGAAGGCCGAGATGACTTTGCTGCCCGTAGACGGCGGGGAGGTATAAAACGTGCTCTCGCCGTCTATGTACCAGATCTCCGTATTGCCGGAAATCGGAACGTCAATCTGCGGATCCTGAGACACCCAGTTGCCCTGGCGGAGAATGATCCCCACCCCTGTCACGTCGCCTGGCAGCGCGATGGTCGCCGTGACCCAGCCGTTCCCGTCCGGCGTCAGGCTGTCAAAGTTGTATTGGCTGCCGCTGCCGGAGAGGGGCGTCTCCTCCCATAGCCAGATATTCCAGCCGCTGTAACTCTGGGGCGGATATTGATAATAGTGTACCTTCAGCGTATTCATGCTGGAATTGTAAGTCTTGGTTATCTGATAGGTGACGCCGCCATATGTCGCGGTGACGATGATCGAACAATTCGGCGTGGCGGCGGTCGCCGTGAGAAGACCGGTGGAGGAGTTGATCGTCACACCCGCGGGAGCGGTTCCGCCGATGCCCCAGGTGACTGGAGAGGGATTTGCGGTGATCGTGCCGTCCGCGTGCACGAGCTGGGCGCTGAATTGGTATGTCCCGGCGCCGGCCAGCGTCCCCGGGCCGCTGAGGATAAGGCCGGGGACGATGAGCAGGGAGTTGTTATCGCTGCCGATCGTTTTGGGGTTATTGGGGTCGGAATACCAGCCATTGCTCCCCACAAATTTATATTGGTATGTTCCCGGAGGAACCGAAGCCGCCGTTGTAAACTGATAGATGTTTGAACCGTTCAGTGTCATCGGCGTTAACGTCCAGCCGGTGTCCGCAAAGCCCGGAACGGTGCCGGCGATATTGAGCCCGCCCGCCGTGCCCATTGAGGCGGCGGTCGCCGCGTCTATCTGGAATGTCACCGTGCCGTCCGCGTTGATGACAGGGCTCGTGATCGCGACAGGCGGGGCGACGTTGATGATGGCGTTGCCCGCCGCGGAATCCCAGGTTGTATTCCGGATGATTTTAAATTGCTGCGCCCCATACCCCGTGTTGATCGTCGCGGTGTACACATGATTGTTGGGATCCGCCGCTATTTTTGCCGAAGTGACCGCGCTGAGCAGACTGTCATTCTGGGTCATCTTGTTGGCGGTACTGTTCCAGCTGTTAAAGTCCCCGGCCAGGAACATGGGATCCTGCCACGCGAGCACGGTGAAATTCACTGTACCGTCGGTATTTGGCATGGCGTATACCGTGCTGGATACAACATTCCAGAAGACATATACGTTTGCGTAAGTGGGCGTCAGCACGAAATCCATGTTGCGGGCGGTTCGCCATGAATCTGACCCGTGGCTGACACGCGCGTTGACCAGGCCGGACGTGCTTGTAAACGTCCCGACCCACCACTGCTGGCTGTCCTGTGCAAATGTGATCGGAATTTGTGCGTTTGTGTCCAAGTCGGTGACAACAGGCAGCTGCGTATCTCCGGTCCAGCTGGCGACATGGACGCTGTAGGTATATTCCGTTGCCGCATGTGCGGGGGCGGTAAACTGGGGCCCGAT
>JGI20166J26741_11814251_pt1 | contig 10094 bp, 2 predicted proteins | sample TergutCu122P5_FD_26741 | JGI IMG/M metagenome (IMG submission 26741) | reverse complement strand
GCGTTGCCAAACGTAGGTACATATATATACGACGTTAGCATTTCTGGCTTTACTAGGAGCTCCATATATATATATATATGACATTAGTAGCCTAAGGGTTGACTTATTGTAACCGCTTTCTTGGACGTCCTGTACAATTGGTAGTTCACACAGTCAGCGATGCTACGTACGACCAACCTGTATGGTTTCAAGGCATGGTAAATAGCTCAAATATTCAGTTTTTCATTGCTCATCCAAGTTTTGTAAACATATTCTGCAAGTAAGGAGTGTTGTTATGAAATTCCGTGAATCCAACGTGGTTTTGCATCTTCCCTCCTTTAACACTACTGAGATGAATATGTTTTGTAATGGGCAACGAATAATCTTCGTACCGTAGATTCCCGCTATGTTGTGTGGTGACAAATCAGCATCACATAAGCAACTGTTGTCCAAGCCATATTTTTAATCAAATCAAACAAAATTACGGCAATGAATCATCTCTTTTTATTATTCACTTTGGTAGTGATAACCAATGAAAAGTAAGTCCTATAGTTAGACAACTGACATTTCATACATATTTAGGCAGATGGTTAATTTTGCCTGTTGTGTATGGGTGTGAGACTTGGTCGCTCACATTGAGGGAAGAACGTAGGCTGAGAGTATTTGAGAATAGGGTGTTGAGGGGAATATTTGGGCTTAAGAGGGACGAGTTAACAGGAGCGTGGAGAAAACTACATAACGAGGAGCTTAGTGATCTGTACTCCTCACCCAGTATTGTTCGGGTAATACAATCGAGAAGAATTAGATGGGCGGGGCATGTAGCGCTTATGGTGGAGAATAGAGACGTATACAGGGTTTTGGTCGGGAAACCTGAGGGAAAGAGACCGCTTGGGAGACTCAGGCGTAGATGCGGTGATAATATTAAGATGGATCTTCAGGAAGTGGGATGTGGGGGCTTGAAATGGATCAGTGTGGCTCCGGTTAGGGACAGTTGGCGGGCACGTGTGAATGCGGTAATGAACCTTCGTTTTCCATAAAATGCGGGGAATTTCTGGACTAGCTGAAATCCGGTTGGCTTCTCAAGAAGGACTCTGCTCCATGGAGTAAGTAAGTAATTTAGGTAAATGGTAGACATAATTGCGAGTCGTGTATCGAACCGTCTTAACCCTTTAAAGACTGAATGTGTCTGTTTTATATAAGGACTCAGTCCGTACCGCGCTGTAAACACTGTCGACCTCGGTTGTACGAAACCAATCTGCTAAGGTTGTGTAAGGCAGAAGTCACGGTTTGTTGTAAGACCGTACCAAACGCATACACCCAATGTGAGCACCATACAGAATTTTGAATGTTAAACCTGGTGGTTCGTAAAGTAATCGCTAGGCTTTTAAAGGTTAATAACATAACAAAGGACAGACACAGTAACGGCAAGAAAACTGAGAATGGGTGTATCAGTTTTGTGGTAGTTTACCTTATGTTCATGGAATTTCAAACAGAAATGTTTCATCGAGTTTATTTATTTGCGAATTTTGATTCATGCTAGGCTATACAGAACCACACTTAGCCGAAGCTCCCGATGCGGGGACGGATTTCCTTAAAAAATTATTGTATAATAAAAGAATTCTTTCTTTTTGAAGATCAAAATAGATGACTATATTTACATCGAACTGTATTATATTATTTACTGCTATGGTGCTGCATAATGATCACTGCAGACATAAAACAATATCCAGGCAGGCAAATAGAGCTGAACATATTACACGGGAGACACATTTTTCACCCAAGGAAAGGTAATTCTTTCCTGAACAATCTACATTTACAGCTCATTGAATCATCAGCTGCATCAGAAGCACTTGTCGTCCTAAGTGCCACTGTAATGTTGACAGCAAAGTTCGATAAAATAAGGTAGGAGATGATGAGCTAGAAAGGAAAATGAATTTAATAAGACTGAAAATGTGTGTCAATAATATTTTTTAGGAGATTTGGTAACCGAATACTTACACCATAAATTGAGGAGTTTGAGCAGTTCTTACTGTAATTAATATGACAAAGCGTGTACCAGAGCTCGCGTTTTGAGTAGTTACTAAGAGACGCTTTTCTAACTGGCTCGCCTACTGTGCATTGAGTGCCCTCACACGCATGAAATGGAATTAACCAGCTCGGGTATACACAGTGCGTTAATGAACCTGGCGCATGCTAATGGATTTTATCTTATTTTGCTGCAGTCAACCCCAGACACCTGCCAGGGACCAGTATTAATATACGTATTTTAAAACCATCAATAAATTATGGGGATGGTCTTACGGCGCCTGTTTTTTCTGCTATATTTCGTTGTGTGTAGCGAGGTTTGGAACAAATATGAAACAATAATTGTTACTGGAAGTTAAGGTACTTTTATGTCCGTAATTTTCACGTCTATGAAACTGATACAGTGCAACACCAGAAATACCAACAGACGCTCTTTCTGTCATCGCTAACACACGAAAAGTACTTTGCTTGTTTTGTCTATGCGATTACGATTTATTTTATGCAGGCTTTTATGTGACTAGCGCCAGTTTTTCGTAACCGAAAATTAAATTCAAGTATCATACGGCTGTAGAGTTGTTTTACATTCTTTAAAGGAATTATCTTGCCAAAAACGCAATTCTCAGGTTATGTTCACACATTTTACATATTAGTCGGCGTATTGCTACTGAACATTCAGTGTCAAAAATTATTTCATTCCAAATTTTTAGACGTGGGTAAACACACATACGGACTTATAGGAAATAAAACCTCAAGCCTACATTTTATTGTCAGATAATTACAGTAGGCGAAGTAGTGTTATTTTTCTCACATATTGTATTGGAAATACAAGCTTAATTTTTATAGTTTTCATAATAAACGTTTATTCATTATAGGTTACAGTGAACATTTCTTTGGTACAAGATGTTTTCTATGCAGCGTGTGTAACGACCCGTCTTGTGAAAATTCATATTACTAAAGGATTACAAGATTATTACGGCCATCCTCAAATTCGCCATATACTTGGTCTTGATCTAGTTCAGACAGTTTCCAAGCCTCTAAACAATTCAACAGGATAAACGTTTCACATAACTTCTCATTTGTGGCCTGATAGTGGAGTTGAACGCATGATATAAATCACGTAATCTGTTCAAAATTATGTACAGTAAATATTTGTTCTTTATCGAGGATCGTTTCTTATACAGCCCATACCAGTCTCCATGACCTGAACATCCAAGCAGTAAGTATTACGCACAGTCCACAAATATTTCGAGTTACGTTTTACCATTTACTTTATCTTTTTTTTCACAACATTATCGTCACCTATTGCGTTACCTTCCCGCATATCGCGACTGCAATAACTAAGATTGTTACTTGCGTTTTCTTTTATGTTTCACAAAATTTTATGAATATTGTTGCTGTTACGCAATAAATTACTACTCTAAATCTAGGATTAAACTAAAATACATGCCTTACAATTCCAGGTGTTGGAAGTAGGCCTACGTTTAAGCGGAATTTTTTGAATAAAAATAAACCATGGATTTTAATTCGTAAACATTTATAATCTGAAATGCATCGCCTTCCTCTACGAACAGAAATACGTGAGATTGTGTTTCTCTGAGCTTCTTCTAACTTCTGTTGCACATTTATTGCATTCACCTGAACTACCTTACGGATTTCAACTGCGTACTTGTATTCTGCGTGTCATGTTTCGGTGCAACATAACCTCCACTTCACATAAAATTCACGTCGAAATGAATCAGTTTCTTTAAAAACAGCTTAGAGTATAAACGGTTTATAACAACGTAAAATGTAGGTCGAATCAATATCTAAAATGCTTATGTGGGATTTTTTCCATTTCTTGTACATTTAAGGAAATACATGGAAAAATAATACCCTTATGAACTTGTGGTGTCACTTCTAATATAAATATATATATATATATATCCGATTATATAACGCAACTAATAAACATCAAGCTCTGTGACGTATATAAAATCAGAAACAAAGCACTTCTAATATATTTACTTTATTCGAATACATTTATGGCTACTGTGAAGCGTATTAAGAACTCCAGTGTGCCAGGAACCACGAGCCAATTATAGTAGGTACAGATGCACGCACACATCTGCCTCGGAACACCCAGAGGGCAGTCAGCACCCGCTGTTAATTCATTAGAGTTTGATATGATACCGCAAAGCACAGACAGCTGACAAGGCTAATTATACGTGAGAACATATTTTGTCACGAATCGCCCCCAAGTTTCGCTTCCATCTCCATTACTATAGGCTGGATCTTTAAAATTAACGCTATCTGTTAGGTGTTCAAATTAAGAACGATGCATCACGGAAATTTATATTGCGAACTGAATATTGGAAGAGTCTTGAGGGAAGGGATCACTTGGGAGACGTAAGATTAGATGGAAGGATGCTATTAATTTAGGTTGTATAAAAAAACTCGGTGTGGAATGACTTTAACCACCTTCGGCTGTGACAATGTGATACGATTTTACGAAAGTGGGAATGAAAATTCAGGGCCTTTTAAAGCTGAAAATCTGAGTTTTACGCAAATAGAAAACTAATTTCCTGGTATAGCACTTTTCTCAGAGGCTGATATGTTCTTCAGCTGATCAAAATTTTTTGTGCTTTTACGGAACCGGAATGTTCATCATCGTGTTCACAAAACCCCTCCTTTGGACTGTACATCGAGCCATTTAATCCAGTCCTTAAAATCGTATCTTCCTTAATTTAGTATTGTTGGATCATATGTTCCCCTTAAAGTCAGTCACATCCTTTTTAATATTACACCTCCAAAATGTTATATGATTTCTGAAAGTAGGAAGGACTGCCGACTGGAGGTTTGAAATAATAGCACGGTTCAACTCAAAATGGCAGCAACTGTGAGCTCCTCAGTGTCTGGATTTATAGAAGGCATGCATTAAGAAGATGGCGGTAGGGTGGGGCGCATTGCTCGGATTGCAGGGCGTGCCCTTGCTCTAATGATAGGACAGCAGTCCCTCAAGTTTGTTTGGTGCTGATGTTTAGAGGGACTCTGCTACACAATCGTCTGCCACTTTCCTAACCAATTTCGGACAATATCTTTAGTGAAATTGATGAATCGAAATAAATGTCCACAACTTGTATTAAATTCTTCCGAGACGAGAAAAAAGGAGCCATTTTGGGCGTATTTGAAATTATGCAAGAACAAAAGTGCATGGCATGCTAAGAGAATTTGGAACGTTTTTGCGATTGTGCATCCTGTGTTGTTCTGATATACATTCGCGTGTGTGTGTAGCTACGAACGTATTTTCGTTCTCGGAATTGGGAGCAGACAGTCCCTGCCGCAGTCAGAAAGAAATGGAAGTTGTAGGGAAGAATTGCAGACTTACCAACAATATTAATAAATATTGGAAGCATGCTGAGAAAATGAGAAAACCGGAAATCCCTAGGGTATCCCAGAGACATCTAATCACGATCCACAAGTACAGTGTAATTTTCGGAAACCAACAAAGGAGTGCATTCAACAGGGTTGTATTTAATGAGACGTAGGAGGCTGCAGGTTCTATTCGTTAAAACATAGCAGACGTGATCATCAGTGGAGTATTATAATTTTAGAAATACAGTCAAAATCTTTGAAAATCACTAAAACTGCAAAGCATTTCTGTCGGGAAGTTGTTTCACGTCTCTACTGAAGCGTCACTTCGAAATATACGAGTATTTTGGTTGATGGATTTATCGAAAATTTCTTTGAGTAACTGGGGATTCTTGTGTAATTAGGAGGTAACCATAATATTGTTTAGTTCACCACCACCACCATCGCCAACAACAACAATAATAACACCACCACCATCAACAACAACAATGACACCACCACCACCACCAAGAACAATAATAACACCACCACAACCATCAACAACAACAATAACAACACCACCACCACCATCAACAACAACAATAACAACACCACCACAACCATCAACAACAACAATAACAACAACACCACCACCATCAACAACAATAACAACAACACCACCACAACCACCACCAACACTTATAAAGTATGAGCCAATCCAGGCCCGTTCCTTCTTCATGAAGTCTGGTCTCTCGAAATTTTGCTTCAGCGGCCTACATTTATTGTCTCATTGGAGTGTGTGCATACACACTAGGGAATGCGTATATCGTTCTCGATTAAAAAAATTTTTTTCCCCACTTTCATCTACTTTTTTATATCTGTTCTTAGTTTACCTTCCTAAGCCTGTTCTGCCAGATAGGCTTGTCATGTGACTGTGTGCCTGTACTTGCATGACTGTTTTAATGTATACCCGCCGAAAATGACCAGGTTTTCACCAAACCATATAAATTGTGTAACTGGAGCAAGTGTGTCCTTTCAGGTCTTTCTGTCGATGAAAGACGTCTGCGCATTTTGCGAATCTCTGTATTGGCAGCGACATTTGCATTATTATTGCAGGATCATGCGCTGTATGTGGTGATAAACATTGGAAAAATATTCGTTGTTTGCTTTCCTGTCTGTTTGCAAAATGCAAAATATTAACTTGACCACTTATAGGATACATAAGTTGTTAGACTCAAAATATTTGTACAAGACAGTTGAAATTAGGCACTGAATTACTCGTACTTAATAATTGCGTTACACCGTTAATATGAACCCCCAATTCGAATCTTTAAGTATGTCTAGAAATTAGAAACGTAGAAATAACTGAAAATCATATGTCTTCTTGTGGAAATTTTCATGAGATTTACCTTCCTAATTAGTATAATAATATTTTATTTACAATTTCTACGTAGATAGAAGCATTTGAATGAAATACAGTATTATAAGTTATTAATTATTAGTAATAAGGCTACAAAGTCCTTTCCATCTTGTGTGATCGTTGAAAGGCTTGCAATTTTCCAACACTGACTATAAAAATTACTTACAGGACTAATTAACTTCTGCATCTGACCGGTTCCTATTTCAACAAGAAGGATGGATTCTGCTACCTTGAAATGTAAGTAATATGACATTATTAATAATGTATTGTTTACTGCCTACTTTTTTGTCTCAGAATGTTTTTATATATTTCAAGATTTTTATTTCCAGTATTATGTACGTTATGTAATTAATAATAACTTAAAGTCCCGTTTTATTTTAAAGAACATATAAATTGTCTAAAGGAAATGAAGTATTGTTTATTAGCCAAAACGATGAGAGCGGTCTCAAAAAAATTGTATTCATTCTAAGTCTTCTAGTGTAAACTTCAATATTCAAATTTCACTGAAGCTAGAAAGTAAGACTTTGTGAAGGAGGAACACAACTCCTCATATGGGTTTATTTTCTGCAGTACTGCAAACGCTTTTAAAGGAAGATGAATGTTGTAGCACTAGGAATAGAAACACCAGGTATTTCGAAAACAGCGCACATTCGAAACACAATTATGTGAGTATTGTAATGTGAATATAGAATATTGTCTGCGACTTTGAGAAAGGAATGTGAAGTTAAAGATTTCCCAGCGTTCTTACGAAGATATTTGCAAATGAGAAATGTGAATTGAAGAATTTATAATATTACACATAAATCTTGCCCTTACACCCTATACACCGAGTGTATTTAAATGCAGTAAAACATGAGCGAGTCTGGGCTACAAAATTCCCGCCGGGTAGCGCGGCAACTTCTCCGACACATTTGTTTGGCAGTTAGCCGGAACGAGACGCCGTAGGAGTAAATCGGTTTGTCGTCTTGGGTGTATCTTGTACGTTCCAAATGTTTAAAAAAAAACACCGTCAAACGGTTGGTTCGTTAGATAGTTCTTATGTTATTACACGACACTGTACCAATTAAGAATATTTTTTGTATGTAGAATTGGCTGTGGATTATGTATGGTGATTATACTCTGAAATAAAATAAAAAATTTGGGATAACATGGCAACTGCAGGAAATTTTCGGTTTTATGAATTGTTGTGCTTTGAAAGAAGTGACGTTTCCCTGTGCTTAATTAAACACCACACCATAAACTTGTGCGGGGAAGTGAAGGTACGGTGTCAGGCTTCGTTTAACTTTAGCACCACATAAAACGAGTAGTCAGCTTTTCCCCTTCCTCCCTCCCTCCCCCTCCCCAGATTCTATGGTGTTAGTGAAAGAGCTCCCTGTACCTGTTGGGCTGGGCGTAGTGGTGGCGAAGGTAAAATTCCACTCCTTCCCGAATTCGAACTACGATCGTCCAGTCCTCAAGCAGCCCCTCTGTATACAGAGCTAACGCAGCTTATTTTTTTAAATTCCTGCGACATATTAAATGTGACGTAAATTTAGTTTCCAAAGGACCAAGTTCTGGAGTTACGTCACACAAATTATCTGCTTAACGGTTTCTTTACATTAGATTATTTTTTTAACAAGAATATTAATTTTATTCAACGCAGTACAGTACTATTTTTAATTAACAGGGTCCCGTTGTAAATGTATCGTTATTACTCAGAATTCTTGTCCCTAGTACGAGTTTCATTATTTTTCTCTCATTTGCTTCGGAATGAGGTCTCTGCTGTAGAAAAAAATTCTTGCCAAGAATAAAATCCCGTTTGTCCTTACTGAATGCACTGGAATGGATCAATGAGAGAGAGGCTCACTACGTGCTTAAAAGCTGGCGTTTTTGTCCAGCAAGGCAGATATTTTTCCTTTCTCCACTTCTGCCTCAAGAACAACTCTGGGATCCACCCAACACCCTATCCAGCGGTTACCGGGGTTTTTTTTGTAGCCGAAACATGAAACTGACCATTCACATATGTTACCGAGACTAACACACATAGCGCTATAGTTACTTTCCCCAATGTTATTTCATGATATTGTCCTTCAAGCACAGAAAATAATTTATTATTATTATTATTATTATTATTATTAAGTTCTTAGAATTATATTTCTTTGGAATTTGGTCGGAATCCCTGACGGTAAGTGACAACTTTAAAGAATTTGTCTTAGGAGGATTGTATTCAAAAGGATCGTAAAGAAACTGTTTGAGAATCTATGATCTAAACCAACCTGGTACAGAAGTGGAACCGGTGGTAGAATTTTGTGAACCCAGTTCTGAACCTCCGGCTTCAATAAACAGCCCAGACTTTTTTCAGCAACTGAACTAAGCTGTCAAAAGAGACCTAAATGGTAATGGTCAGGATCATATATTTTCAGTGATACAAATTGGGGCCTGTCAATGAAATAAGAAATTGAAGAATAAAGGAAATTTCCATCTGTCCATTGGAATAATGCATAGAATGGCAGCTCAATCCGTTCTTTGAAAACGTGAAGTATAGAAGCATTGAAAATGTCTGGCTAATAGAAGATGAAACACTGGCTTTCTGTAGTGTTCACAGTTATACGTTGATAGTAACCATTTAAAACCCATTGGCAACACTATGTAATCTGTAATCTACCACAAGGGATATTTGTTGTCTGTGGCGCTTACAATAAGCAGTGATTATTTCCCTGTGCAGCAATAACGCGTCGGTCTGTATAGTGCAGACACTGTTTCGTGTGTGTTAGTAGCCGAATTTTTGTATATAACGGACGTCTAAACGTATATCACAGCGGATAGTCGCCGAAGTCGTACGGCGGAGAGCCGAATTCGATTCTGGTTCAGTCCATATGAGATTTGTTTTGGACAGAGGAGCTCTAGACCAAGTTCCTCGGCTACTGCTTATTGTTTTATCGTCATTATTTCCCATCAATGTTCCCTAGTACTTGTCGTTTTAAAGCAAATCCAGTCAAAGCGACAAGTAGGCGAATTCTGAGAGCCTTCAAACAAGCCAGTGATATTTAGGATATCGGGGAGCACTGGAGAGAAAAGAGCGTTCACATTGTTCGCCCACGTCAGAATTCAAACGGTTAATATTAATTCATTTTAGCACAAGTAGCATATTCAAGGCTCACTGTTGACAACCGGGGGCTGTAAACATACATCAAACATCAGCATCACATTATACATGCACAACACTGGGATGCATTTTGTGTTACGTCGGAAACTGCAGCAAACATCACTCATGATGTATCTGCCGGAATGATTGCATGTTGTATATAGCAGGTTCTAGAATGTTTTGTTCGCGGCTTCGTACCACTCGTATCCTCAATGAATT
>JGI20166J26741_11814140_pt1 | contig 10094 bp, 7 predicted proteins | sample TergutCu122P5_FD_26741 | JGI IMG/M metagenome (IMG submission 26741) | reverse complement strand
TATTATTAAATGGCAAGTGAAATTTAATCCGGTAGCCTAAGGGTTAATATTATTAAATGGCAAGTGAAATTTAATCCGGTAGCCTAAGGGTTAAGTAACAGGGGGATGGAATTACGAGAGGGATGACAAATATGTACAAGAATTTGTTGTGAAGTTGTAGTAAAGAAATGTGTATGAACAACAGGTTTAGATGGAATGGAAGTCTGATACTAAAATGGGTCTTAAGAAGAGGCTAAGTAGATTTAGGAGTAACGTGTTCGGGATGGTTTGCAGTGTTGCGATTTTGTGAAAGCGTTGCTGAGCTTGTGTGTTCACAAAAGTTCACGGTATATCTTGACCATCTCAGAGACTCTCGCTTCATGGAGCTAGTGTATTAAGATTAAGTTAGCATAATTTAAGTGGACATAGTCATTGCATGATTTCTTGCTGCTTGCAGTCTATGAATTTTGCACAGGAACAGCGTAAACCCACGGAATTCAGTTCTCATAGTATCTCCTGCGTCCACTCACCTTTGAAAACTTCTCGGTTCAGATGACAACCGGAGGAAAAATTATTCCTGTTTTCTGTTGTCACTACAAGACAATATGCCGATCGCCTGTATAATTGATCAGTATCGGATGCCTCCCTATTCATAATCACTTTGTCATACTTAATTCAGCTCCACATAAGGCAGCTGTTGGTACGGCATTTCGAAGTAACGAGCGTCCAAGTAACTTGCGGTTTTGCCAAAATCCTTTGCTAATCCGCCATTGCACTTGACACACTAAACAGGACTGAACAGGAACCTTGCACAAGCCTGTCCAACGACGTCCTTGTTCTGAAGCCTTTCCCTGCATGCTGGGTCATTGTGGTTCGTTTGCATAATAAATGGCGTCATAATGGCAGCAGAAGTCAATATACCAACATTCAGATCGCAATACGTGCAGCCAGCTGCACGCACGCACACACGCGCGCGCACGCACACACACACACACACACAGATTCCTCGATAACTAACAAAGTTGAAGTTATACCAAACTACACGAAGTCTTGTCATTTGAATTCGTTTCTCGAATACGTCCCTGGATGATATACAGGCAAAACGAGAATGGTTAATTCATTCTTGGTAATCAAAATTAAATATAGATGAGTAGTTCGAATCATTCTTCCCATTAAAAAAATAGGTAAATATGAGTCTCTCTTTTAGCCATTGTACGCTCAGGAGAAAGTTATTCCTTTCATTCCTAGTCTGACCTTTTCTAGCTTAGAGGGTTATTGTTGCACCTGATCACACTCATTGACACACAATCGGTAGGACTCCCCTACACGAGGGATCGGCTCGTCGCAGAGGGCTGTACCTGCACAAAACACAACATTCACAAAAGACAGACATCCATGTCCCCGGCGGGATTCGAACCCACAGTCCTAGCAACCTAGCTTCTGCAGACCTACGCCTTAGAACGCGCGGGCATCGGGATGGGCGAGAAAAATATTTCATGATCTCAATTAGCACCGTCGAATTGGTAATTTTATTAATTTTAACCTGTGCAGTTTTTTTTTTTCCAAGACTTCTACCCCTACAACATCAGTTTATTAGTACCAGGTTAGATACGTTCATCATTTGACACAAGATAATTAAATATTGAAGAAACCATCCAATTTACTTCACATCGCACACGACCAGTCAGATATCAAGGAATGTGTTGTGACGCTTTTTACCGTAAGTTGATTTCCGAAATATTCACAGAATTCTGACATGATCTAAATATTTTTGCGCTTTAAAAAGGAAACTGTTGCGTTTCAAACGAAAAGGTGGATAGTTTAGACTTTGCCACAAGCGAGAAACGTGACCCTGTTTGGATGTTCCGAGATTTCTGGTTTCCAGGTTTAAACTAGTTCGCATTAGACTGTTCTATTCTGGTTACTTTCAAAGCAATAAAATAATTAGCATATTTGGAAGTATAATGTCTGTGACCACAATACCAAATGTCTAAAATGGGTCAAACTGTGAATCACACACTGCTCCTCATTACGAGATGGAACCATGCGGTTCTTGAAGATAAGAAAAAGTTGTTGGCCGCATTGAATGTCCTGCAGGTCATGATAGAAACTTCACAAACTACAAAAAATGGGGTCACAACCACACGAGCAAGGACGTTCGTTGAAAATGGAATTTGGATTCCCCTTCCACGTGCCGTTTACGTAGATCTATTTTCGTTTCCCAATTTGTTGATGAAACAGCCCCCCGCCCATTACGTATTCGGACCCATTGACAAAATGTTCTCCCCCAGGCTCAAACCTCACTCTTCACCTCATTCCATTCATTTTGTTTGTTCTGACAAATTGTGCTGTTTATTTTTTTTAGGACATTCTTCGTAGCCCTTGTTTATAAAGATGGCAACACTGCACATACAGTTTTCATGATCTCTGTCGTTGGAGGCTTTGGAATACTAAGGAAAGAAAAAATGAAACGGAAGATACGAAACGCGTTGTTGTACAGCCGTGACTGACTAAACACACTAGGATAGAGATTTCTCTCTCCTCTTTCACGAGTCTTCCGCCTCTGATAGCGCCATTTGCGGCGTGTTTCAAAACTAAACGGGCAAACAGGCGAAGCAACTGTGAGCGTGTGGTTGTGCCGCACGGAGTGTTCCTTGTTTATGGTGCCATTCGACAATCGGGGTCGCGTAATTTGATAAACTGGGGGTTGGGAATCTGTGAGTGTTGTGTGTTTAGTGTATTGTGTACTTCACGCATACGGAATAATTCTAACAGACACAAGATTTTGTGAGTGGATAGGTCCAGATTGAAATCTTTGAGAAGCTGTCAGTTACTGGAGGTGCCTTTGCCATCATATTCGTCTGCTAATCGACAGAAGGTGAGCCTGTCGTGGAAACATGTTAGCCGTTTCGGTATGTGTAGTCGAAATGACAATATGACATAGAGGAAGGCGTGTTCAATTGAAATTCCGTTGCTATATTGTCATCATTTTTTTTATCTGGAACGCCGCATTCCAGCCAGTTTTCCAGCGCTGGCCCCAAAAGCTGATTTCTGCCTCAGGACCTGAAAGTTCATCAGCGTACGTAAGTGAACACAAGAGATAAATCGCTTTCGCTCTCTGCCCTTCTAGTACGGGTTCAAGTCTCTGAGACGTTAGTGTTTATCGGGGTAAGGAGGAAAGCGTTTTAAAGTGGTAATGGTAATAATAATTACCATTAATATTGGATCGAGCTGGCTGAGGATAGGGACAGGTGGCGGGCACTGGTGAATATGGTTATGAACATTCTGGTTCCATAAAATGTGGGGAATTTCTTGACTAGCTGAAAACCGGTTAGTTTCTCAAGAAGGGCACCGTTCCATGGAGTAAGTAAGTAATAGTAGTAATAATAATAATAATAATAATAATAATAATTCGTATTGTGTGGAATCAGAAAGCAGCCGTACTGTTCCCATACATGTTGGTTTCATTTAAACTCCAGTCCTTCCTTCGTCTGCTTTCAAACTGTGGAAGAACAAACTTTCCGTTTGGCTTGACATTTTAAGACAATTCGACTTGTCTGTCTGGATTGTTTTTTATTCAATCCCCACACTTCTCATCAAACCTTGTAGAAGAACAGTGGGATACAACAAACCAACCCTCTATTGCTACAATTTGTGTCACGCTTGCCCTGAGATTTGGCTCGTCGAAAACTGATGATTTAAACCATTTACAGTCTGCTACGTCATTGTTTACAAACATGCTCTAGAGCGGTCACTTACACGAAACTTCAGTTCCTTATTAAAGAGGTGTGTAGCAGTGTTTGTACGCATCGTGTATTTAACGACGACGCCAATACTTTTGACTATGTAATGTTAAATAGTGAGATTGGTGAATAATTAAGTGGAAAGATGTGTAAGGAATTAGTCGTGTCCTACTTTCTAGAGCGACTAAGGGAATGTTAGTTGACCGAATGGCAGATATAAAAAAAAAAAAAAATGTGTATCTTGAAGCCTTTTCATTATACAGTCATCCGGGTTCCACATCAGTTTCTATTACCTTCGTTAGCATATTGCAACGAGGGCACTCTATGCGGCACGATAAATATCCAGACGATGTTCGACCTTTCATCACATGTTTGGAAGTATGTTGTGTGTTACTGTAGCCACAGCCTTCTCTTTGCGGGTTTTCAGCCGCTGAAGATCGTTGTTTTTAGCTGCTGAAGATCGTTGTTTTTGACCTGATTGACGAGGTGAGGTATCACCTTTAACACCCAGTGCCTGGCAGATGGATAGGCAGAGGAGCGCCAGGTGCCTATCGCCTTAGGTCAGCGGACAACCTCACTGAGTTCTTTACCGATGGGGTTATGTGAATAACTTCGTCTCCCAGGTCAAAAATGAACGATTTTCAGCAGTCGAAAGCGCGGATAAGTGCAGGCGTGTCTACGGTAACCCATACCACTCTCAAACACGTGGACGGAAGTCGAATATCGGCTGCATATTTGCCGTGCCATCAGAGGTGCTCATCTTGAAATCTACTAAGTAGTAAGAAAACAGTTTTGAGATTTTTCCTATGCGATGGTGCAAACCGGGCGTGGTGACGAGGTTTCGAGATATGATTCTTTATTTTGGGATACGGTACCTATGATCGGACTTCTGCCCTTGTAGACCGCATTGATGACGGTAGTTCACGGACTTCCAGAAAACGAAACACGAGTGCTAACCTCTGGACCACTGCGTTCGTTGAATTCAGTAGTAATACTGAATAACTCACATGGTAAAATCAATGGTAATCAGGGAAGTCAGACTTAGGGAATTAAACCGAAGCGCACTGCGTTACTTGTTTAGCGGGAGACGAAGACGTGTAGTAGGTAGCATTTGTAGGATTTCATGTGAGGTAGTGCATCGTACGTATAATTAGCAAATAGTCCAAAGCGAATTTTTGCATAAAGTCCACGAAATGTTGGCTGCACTGTCGTTTATATCCGCCTGTTTCGTATGCGAAATGCCTGTTTGGAATTAAATAAAATGTGGTATTGGGTGTTGCATGAATTCAGCTCCTGCTGTAGGTAAGTTCAGAACTCAAAGCGAAATTTATCGGTTTGTTGGTACATTGCATAACGAAATAACTAACTTCATAGAGCAGGGTAGTTCTTGGAAGGTAATATTTCCTTATCTAATCAAGAAATTCCCGCAATTTAATGCAGCCCGAAGGTTCTTTACCGTGTTCACAAGAGCCCGCCACTAGTGTCCCTATCCTGAGCCAGTTGAATCTAGTATACTTCCTCCCATCTTATTCCTTTGATATCTGTTTTAATAGTATACTGCCATCTACACTTGGGTCTTCCAGTGCCCTCCTCCCCTCCGGATTTTTCACTACAATCCTCTATGATTGTCTCTTTTCCCCATTCATGGCACATGCCTTTCTCGTGTTTTCGTACTTGATTCAATCACCCGCATAATATTCGGTAAGGAATACACATCATGAAGCCCCTCAGTATGCAGCTTTCTCCATTTTTCCGTTACTTCTTCCGTCTTCGGTCCAAATGTCTTTATCAGCACCCTGTTCTCGAACACTGTCACAGCCTTCCCTTGATGTGAAGAGTCCAAGTTTCACACCCATGTAAACGACAGACAAAATTATACTTCTGTATGTTTTAGTTTGTGTGTGTTTGGAAGATAAACAACATGGCATAAGATTTTGGACAAAATGGTAGCAGACATTTCATGAATTCGATCTGCTCATATTTCTTTATAAAGGCATCGTTATTTGCTAGAATTTGTTGCCAAGTATTTGAATTTTGCTGCTCTTCCAAAGGATTTTTTTTTGCCGTCTGAGGTGTGGACATAACACATAGTTTAATACGTAACTCATTTTAAACATTATTATATGGAAAAGGAAGCACAAGCAAAACGTTTACATTAAAAACGTAAATAGTTACATAAGTACAAAAATAATTTCTTAATTTGTGTAGTGTGGCGTGTAGTGTAATATGTTGGTAAAAATGGATTTGTATCAGCAAAAAATCAAATTAAAGGCCAGTCAAGTTCAAAAAATAACAAACAAGTTACGGAATGTACACGTTCGCTCTGTCACCGCCTTTACATTTTCAGTTCGTGATTGTTATCTTCTGATTTTTCTTGAGGTACGTTGACATTACGGGTAATGTCGGCCGATAATACAGGCTAAAAGGCCCAAGTATATCAGCAGCAGGAGACCTATTTTGGAGGATACGCCGATCGTTATAGCGAAAGAACTGTTTCCTGAAAAACCTTCGGAAGAATCGTTGGTATATCGGTCGATAAACCTGCTTTGGAAAATGACAGGTATATCGTAGATAAAATAGCCATGATATACTTTGTTCAAACTGTATGTATTTATACTAAGATAATGCAGAAGTGGATGAAGAGGTTGCGCTTTTGTGTGTTGATGCTGCTGCTGCTACTACTACTACTACTACTATCACCACCACCACCACCACTACCAATATTTATATTTTTTATTACCTTTATACAAGGAATGTACATTTATGCAGAGTGTATCTAAAGTGCTTTGACACACTGGTTCACAGTTGAGCCATTCACTTCGAAACAAAGAAAAACAGTTTATACAAACATGTGTTCAGAAACGAGTGTTTGTTTTGAATGGAATTGAAAGATTGCATTAAAAAATAAGTGACTTAACTATGAAATATTTTATTCACAACGAACATAATACATGTACAGTAATTTTTACATTTTAATAACTTGGGGTTTTACTGTTTCATTCATTCATTTATTCATTTTGTTGGCTGTTTTACGACAGGTCCATAATTTCTTCCAAAACGAGTTCTTCTCAGAATACGATCTAATGCTTTCTCTTTCAATTTCCAGTATTCTCTTTTTTCCTGAAGGTCATCCATTATTTGCTTACTTCTTCTACCTCGTCTTCCCATCAGTTCTATCCTTCCTTACATCTTTCCTTCATTAATGTGTTTTAAAAGGTAGTTCCTACGCAATATGTGACCAATTCAGTTAGCCTTCCTTCATTTTATTGTTTGTACGGTATTATTCTCTTCCTTAACTCTATAACGCTTCTTAATTTCTCGCATGATACGTCCAAATGACCTTCTCCATCCCTCTCCAGTACCACATTTTAAAACTTCCCAGGTATTTCTGATCTTCTTTACGAAGTCCCCAAGTTTCAGCACCATAAAATGGTGTACTCCAAATGTAGTACTTCTGTAGTCAATCAGTCCAATTTGCTGGTGACAAGAGTCTTTTTATTGTTAAATGCTGCTTTTGCCATAGTAATCCTGGATTTTATTTCCTGCGTACGTATTGCATCATTCCTTATCATGCTACCCAAATAGTTGAAAGGTTACACATTCTCCGGCTGTTTTGGATCTGTCATAATCTATATTGGGATGATTGCCTTGATGTTCTAATCACCTTAGTTTTCCTCAACATTCGTTCCCATTCCATAGCATCTTCCAGTTTCAGTTAGTCCATCAATCATGCCCTGTAGCACCACTTCTTCCTTAGCCAGTAGCACGAGGTAGTCTGCATATTTCATTTTGAATTACTGGCCCTCCTATTTTGAAGTCTCCAAACCTTTCAGTTGCTTCCTTGGCCATGTATTCGCTGTACAAGTTGAATAGAATCGGCAACAAACGACATCATTGTCCAACTCTTCCACTCTTCACACTTCTTGTTTTCCCCTGGTACAGTTTTAGTTTAACACCCTGAACCATGCACAGTAGCTGTTCACTCTTCTCTCGCGCCTTTCGGTACCAGTTACCTTTAGGATATGCATTAATTTGGTCCATTTTACACTTGCAAATGCTTTCTGCCAGCCTTTGAAGCACGCACGCACGCAACACACAGTTCCTCCTCTATGTTCATAGTTCTTTCTGATATTATTCCCAGCATCCCATTTTTTTCCCCCTAGTTCCCTTTGCTCTACCATATCCAAACTGATCTTCTGCAAGTACATCCTCGGTTTTCCTTCCAATCCTCCCTGTAAGTATACTTGCTACTATCTTTGCTGTATGTGCGGCGAGGCTGATTGTGCGGTGGTCGCTACATTTTGTAGCGTTTGGCTTCTTCTTGAAGGCAATCATTGTAGCTTCAGTAAATTCATTTGGGCCATTCTCCAGTTTCATATATTTTGTTGATCAGTTGTGTCACTATTCTGAGACTGTCTTCTCCCAAGATTTTGAGTGCATTCTCAGCTGCGTCGCCTTACTCTTTATCCAGTCACATTTCACAACAATTGCTCATAATGTCTTCCACCTAAATCAATGCACCCATGGACACGTCTAATCATGGACTGTCGTGCCATTTCAAAGGTCCAGGGGCGGTTGCGAATGGTTTGAAAGGCATCAGACATCTGTTGGTTAAGTGTCTGTTCGTTTTAAGTTGGAGCTGAATACATCAGGGGTTTGAAATTCCCCACAGCTAAAAAGATAAAGGACTGGGTCAACATGTTGTTGGGCTGTACCTCGAAGACATCTCTTGATGTGAATCTTTTTCCTTGTTTTGGTGCGGGGTACTCACCGCTGGAGATGATCCAAACGTTTTAGATACTTTTTGTGTTGCTGAAACAATCCGTGTTTCTAGGGCATATAGCTTTGCAGTTGTATTTCGAGTCTATGGCACACCTGAGAAACGTTTTGTGCTTTTACGCCAGTCCTTGACGAAGTGTGAATTTTTTTTTCTGTAGTTCTTTGATCTCATTTTTTTTGCAGGTATTGTTCAAGTATTTTCTGATGATTTTGAGACGGTTTCACTTGCCCCTATTATTACTGGTATCACTTTTTTTGCATTATACATTCGCTGTAATCTTTTATAAAGCCTTTACATTTTAAAATATCTTCGGCTTTTTCTTGACCACATTTGCATTTCATAAAATTGCAATGTCTAATAACGGCCATATTCCTCTTTCGTTATTACAGATTATGGTGCCCGGCTTATCGTTAGGGATGGTTCTGCCCATAGGCATACCTTGGGAGGTGCAAGGGTGACTGAGGATGAAGAGGGACAAATAAAAAATTATTAAAGAGGAAACAAACCGATCTTCCCCCACTTGCTTGACTGCTTGGTAAACTGAAGTTCCTAATCCCATAGTCGAGTTAACCCTCCCAACCCCACCCTCCCCTATGTTATTAGCCAAGTTACACCCATTGTTCTGTCAGTTTTACTTGTTGATTGTGTAGTATGTTTACCTTACTTTCATGGCTTGATTCTGGGACATGCCCACACCGGAGTTCATTGTCTAATTTTACCCCGATTTCCTTCCTTATATTAAAGTGTAGTTGAGCACACACTCTTATCACGTCTTTTTATGTATTGTTCCTTTGCCCATATTGGGCATGCTGATGTAATGTGGTTTATTGTCTTGTCATATCGTTGACGTAGTCTGCGTCTGCTATCTGTTTCTGTTTGCAGTATTCTTGTTACACTATGTTTGGTTTGTAACGTCTGATCTTGTGCTGCTATTATTTCACTTTCACATTCTGCTTTCAGATCTCCTCTGGATGGCCAGAGGAGCGTATTCGCTTCTCTAATAAGCTGTCTGTACATACTCCTAATGTGCTGGTCATGCATTACTTTGCTTTCCCACTTTTTATGAACTCTCATAATATTGCTTTTGTATGTTGTATGCTTTTTTGTGTCACTGCTTTCTTTTGTTTGGTTTAATTCCTCAAACATCAGCAGTTCAGTTGTCTAAAATTACACAACCGAACTGCTGACACACACCACCTATCACCCAAACAAAGAAACATAAAGTTTTCGGGTAGATGTTCTTATAATAGTAATTTTAACGTTGGTAGGTGTTTTAATATATATAACCTACCACATTTTATAACAATTATACTGGATATGACAAGTAACATGAACTGCCACAAAAATTATGTAAAATTTAGGTCTCATTAACGCGATTAACAGAACTGTTTATCTGTAATTTTTAATTTCGATAAAGGCCTGGAGATGGCCAGGGTTGATGGAAACGTGTTGGCAAATACAAACTAACAAAGAACATGACGAAACACTTGTGTTGGCAGTGTTATGTCTGTACATTACATTTACATGCCTAACGTATTTGTATGTCGCTTTACTTTATAACAAGCTTTTCCTTTCTTTGTTTCTTTGTTTAT
>JGI20166J26741_11814029_pt1 | contig 10094 bp, 6 predicted proteins | sample TergutCu122P5_FD_26741 | JGI IMG/M metagenome (IMG submission 26741) | reverse complement strand
GGAAACCGTTCAACTTTGGACATAGGTGTTTTGGGTTATATCGGTGTAGTTTAACATAAGGAACACCCTCCCGAAGTTTGGTCCATTCCTCCTGTGACACTCTGTATATGTATGATGCACAGTGTGATCCTCAAAACACCAAAAATCATATGTGCATGTGGGCTGTTATGCAGCTCCTAGTTATTCAGTTGTTGGTTGGTTAGAGTAGAAGTTAGCTGATTTAACACTCCTGAATGTCACTTTGCTGCATACAACCTTCTGCATTGAACGATTTTCAGTCCTCAGCCGACCTGCTTTTCTGGTTTTTGTGCATGCCCTGGGCCTTATGATTTGAAAACCATGTTGGAAAATTTGTTTAAAAAGAATTCAGTTTAAAAGTGACTTTTAGGCCGTGGCTATTAATACACTAAACATGTAGGTGGTAGGTTCATCCAAAGAATTAGTAAATGCCTATGAGAATACGTGGTGTCCCATCCCAGGAGACGTTTCATATTCATTGCTGTGAAAGCCTCAGATCTAGCACAGTATTTATGGCTGTCTGGTCTAACACAAATCCTTGAGAAAGTAGTCATTGCTTGATCAAACTTGCTGTTGCAATAATTTAGTGTTTTCATAGTACCAAGAAACTTCACAAAGTTTAGATTCAAAACTGGCAGGCACACTCAGAAGTGATTGTTTAGGTAACACGTGTATGGCAATTTCTAGATTAAAAAATATAGAGATTGTCTTAAATGTGCCAGAACTGCCATATGAGAAAAATGAAAATGAGTAGCTGAAAGCAACGCAGAGAATTTCTCAGATATTCTTACTTACATTTGATTGTTACGTGAAGTACCGTATATTCTCACATCTAATCCGCATTAGTTTTTGCTGATTTCTTAAATGAAAAAAGTGTTAGTTTGCGGTTCTAATCCACACCTTTCCTTCAGCCGCCCCTTGCCTACAAGGCAGACTGAATAATATTGGATGTTACCATTGCTTTAACCATTATCCAATGCGCCGTGTGTGAAGTAGTGACTGGGTGACGGATAACAATTCAGTTATGATTGATGATGGCGAGTCTGATGAATAATAAATTATAAATATTATATAATATATATTATAAATAAAATAATTATTGTATTGTTCTTACGGCATGTACAGCGGCTCTATCATTTTTCCAAAATCCAGCTCTTGACTATGAATCTAATCCACACGCAATTCTAATCCACATCTGATTTTGTAGCCCTCTGAAATTGTAAAAAGGGTGCGGATTAGATTCGTGAATATACAGTATGACTTGTTAACGCTTATTTTTCTACCCCATATAAATTACAAAATGACACTTAACTGGAAGTGTTCTTTGTTTTAACTTATTGGCTTTGTTATTCTCACACTTTTACCAAATTCAATTAATGCATAATGCAGGATTTTAGAGTAATTAATCCTGGCAGTTTCAGTTAAAATCAAGCTATATGATGGATTATTTTAGTGTGCACTTAACATACTAATATGAATGATCGCAGTGTATATTGTGTGAGATTCAGTATGACAACAGAAGCTGCATAATACTCACAGACTGTAGAGAGGTGAAATCATATATGTGAAGACAGGTGTAGAAAAATGACTTACATGAATTGTCTGATATTTGATTGCAGGGATGCAGTTTACAGAAATAGTTTTCATCATGTGAACCCATTCAGTCTGGATCATGATGGTACCTGCAAGAAGTTAAACAAGCTAAATCCTATCAGTGAAACATTTGGAAAACTCAGTTTTTCTGGAGAGGAATGTGCAAGTATGTCGTGTCATTGTAACATTCAGCAGTTGGTCACTTCCTCTGCACCGCGCCGTAATCGTCCTTGTGATGGCTGGTCCAACTGTCAGATTCTTCATGTTCGTCCTACAGTTACCTTCAAAAGGAACCTTATACGAAAGAGCAAATTGGGTATTGTTTGTGCTGCTGTGAGAAAGGAAGATCAGAGCAATAAAATTTTGAAAGAACCAGTCTTGAAACTTGCAAATAGGCCAATGCAGAATATGTTACCACATAGCAAAATTGCTGTTAGAATGTACCCTATGCCAAAATCAGCTGATAAGGTTGTGCACAGAAATGTCACTATCCTTTCAAGTAATTTAGCATGCAGTTCAAAATCCCAACAGTTATTTGGTCACAGCATTATTTCACACCAAGATTTCAGATCACTTTTTTCATTATCACATAAAGGTTCTTCCGTGGACAAAAATCAGAGTTTCAGTGCAGCTAGCTTCCACCATGTGCGTGCAAACTGTAAGTCTAAATGTACTGTATGGAAGGAGTTGTCAGAAGAAGAGAAGAAAATGTCTTCAGAGGAGAAAACATGTGTTGGCTGTGTGGTGAAGAAGCTGGCAACAACTGGGCTGACACACAGCAGCAGTAACAATTCTGGTGGACAGTCATGCTCCCAGCAAGCCAGGATGACTGCTTCAGGTTCCTGTGATGATGTTACAATTGATGAATTGGCCAGTTACTTTGACGTTTTCGTTCATATACCCAAAAAGATGTCCCACATGGCTGAGATGATGTACATTTAGGAGTGGGTTCTGTAATTTCTACTTTCTGAAGTAAATTGAATAGTTGATCAATTTTTGTCATGTTGATTGAATGTTTTTATAAACATTTCCTTTATTTATATATATATACCCTGTTGAACATAATGAAATGCATGCATTAGTTTGTTTATGTAACCTAATGATGCACTGTGGCTGATGAAGCTACCTTAATGATGGAGGTGATAAATGAATCAAAGGACACAGTGTACAAAAACTGCAGTACATTTACCAGTTGACTCTAGACCCATTTACTTTGACAAATCAGGTGCCAAAACTGGCATATTTCCATAGTCATAGAGGAAGCAATGATCACAAATGGTGAAATTTGTGAATAAGTTTGTGGACTAATAAATTAATTATGTACATATACACCCTGTTGCTTGTCACCAGATTGCATAAGTTATTGAACTCATTGTAATTATAACTGAAAATGGAAAATAAGTTACAACATATGTAACAATAGTAAAGAATGTGTATGCAGAGGAACCACATGGCAAACTGGAAAAATTGTTATTGGGAAATGCTTTTGTTGTTTTCATGAGTGTAATTTAATCACTGTGATTAGAATGCCATTTATCCCTCCTGCAATTGAACTTTTTTTTTGGGGGGGGGTCACCTTCTGTGTGAACTGTATAACAACCATCAGTTGAATCACCAGTTTTATTTCACATCCACATTCTTGTACTGGCCAACATTGATCAAGGTCTTGCATCCCTTACATTATTTGTGGTTACTTGTGTCGTTCTGTTTTTGCCAGCAAAAATATGCACAAATATTCATATTATCAGCAGTGATGGAAACCGTAAGTTTTCAGACTTTGTAGTCATATTTATTTTTATATATTTGATGTGTGTCATACAACCTCAATTCATCGTGTAACCTTATCAGACAGAATTGATATTTAAATCTTGGCACATGCTTTGTACAAAACATGAATATTACTTGAACAGAGAAAGGTAGAATTATGAAATAAATATCCTTGTTGACAAAATATATGAAAGTAATTTCTAGAGGTGTTTTCCTGTGTGCATATATGTAGTACCTGTGCTGGATAAAGGCTAAATGCAAACATTGTTACAGTACTGCTGTTATTGTGTAAGTGATACTAGTAGTTCACTTTACAGTATAGTGCTCACTTCCAGTCACCAAATGACCATTAAAATGGAAAACCATAACTGCCATGCACCCATGCAGCCACTTTTAGCACTGCTGTTTGGCAGTGATTAAAATCATGCCTAATCACTTTAAAAGTCACTACACATAATAGTGAACTGTCACAGCAGTTTTATCTTCACACTACATCTGTGTAGGGCAACATGGCATTTGCAAACCTTGGCTTTATTTTCAGGCTTTTCTCCTGGCTTGAGAATAATCAAGCAACATTTGCCTCTGTTATATGCTGAAAAATGAAGTTATGCCGTTGAAACAATTTCTTATGAGATTCATGTTTCTGTGTTATGTTGATTTGTGATTTTTAAATACTGTTTTCTGTACCAAAGGTTGGTTTATATATTGTATAGTACATTTTGTAAGACAAGTCATGTTTTCAGATCAGGTTGTTGACCATTTTATTCATTACTTATGCCTCATATTTTTATCTGACGCAAGTATGATATGTCATCAGTGAATAAGGACATTTGTTACAAATCTGGCTGCACTTGGTGGCAGGAAATTAGAAGTGAGTGAGTAGGATAAGTTTTGTGGCTTGGATTTGTGGTGGGGTTCCCTGGTAACACACATGTATTGTATATTGGGTTGTCCTGTAATTCGAGTTGCCCTAATACAATGACTTGACAGAACAGTAAACTGTTAAGAATTCTCTAAAATAAAAATGTTAATAACTGTTTCTTTTCCTTCATTACTCATTCGCATTGCTGTACCAAACATGAATTCCATGAATGTTCCTGTCAGTTGACCTGCCCTGTTTTAAGTGTTACAGACACAATGGGAGATTGCTCATGATTTTATACCCAAGTCAAAAAAAGAGGTGTAAGGAAAATTGTGATGTATGTGTGTCTAGAGTTCTTGTTCTTCAGGCTTGTCCAAATAATTGCCCCTTTTGTAAGTAGCCAAAGAACCCATTACAGTCCCTGTCTGTACTTGCCAATTCTAAAATACAAATACTTGAACTGTATCAGCAGGTGAGCTACATTGTATGTTGACTGTTCTGAAACACCAAAGGGGCATGTTAGTGGCCAAGTGTTTCACTCCAGCAAGTTTTCAAGGGAAAACTTACCAAACAAGGTCATTTTTCTCAAGTGCTAAGTTAAATGTGAAGCTAACCCTCCCTTATTTTAAAAGATTCAGGTAATTGGTGTGGAATGTTAGAAAAAAAGTAACAAAGCTATACTGTCAGCCTGGATAAGGGCTGCTAGCCTCACATGGCATGTCTTACCTGACCTCAGGGGTTGAAATATTGTAATACCATCATGTACCAAAACTAGTTGTAACCTCATGTAAAGACTTTGCTTGTGTATCAGTGTTGTAAACCCAAACAAGCTGTAAGTTTGTTTAAGTTGCCCTCTCAGGTATTTTTTAATGATAATGTGTGAACTTTGAAAGTATCATGGTGGCAATTGCATATGACTGTGCAGTGTGATAGAAACAGCATCATATTGCATAGGGTCCTCAGCGTACTTATTACTGTTTCTGTATAACAAAAGTATGTTTTATGAGAAATCATAAACATGGATTCACATCTGTTCATTTCGCAAAATGTCAAACAAAATTTATAAATAAGCAGGATCATGACTGAAATTAAAGACAGGCACATAAGTGAAAACTGTTCGGGGTTTTTAATTACTGAACAACTTCCACATAAGTGTCAAGAAACTACTGAACATTTTAACAATATGAGAGGAGTTTATTATACTGCTCTAAATTTGTATTCCATAGAACATGGCAGTCACAACTCATACCTTAATGTACCAGTGTGCTGGTAAGTCCTTAGCCCAACCTACTTCCCGATGTATTTTGATCGTGAGAATATTTCATTTGATGCTATATATATATAGTGCTAATATTCCTCCAATTATGATACATAGGATATACGAACATCAAAATCTTCTGTCGCTGTAGCTGGTTTCGTTCCTGGTCGGGCTAAGGGCTTATCAGCACCTCTGTATTTAGTGATCATTAACTTGAGCTTATCAATGCAGTGTCTTTGATTAAACACCAGGTACTTCTTTTTGGAGTCCAATAAAAGTCAGTAAAATTGAACAGCATAATGACCTGCCAAGGGCTTTTATGATCCGAGATTCGAATCCCAGCAGATACAAGAGATGCTCTCTTTTTCAAAGGTCCAGATCGGTTCCGGTACCCACCCGGCTTCCTATTCACTGGATTACAGAGGGTTCTTTCCCCGGGGGGGGGGGGTTTAATCTAACATATGTTTTGTTGAAACTAAAACATATCTTACTGCATACACATCTGCATGGATGGAGCCACTTCAATGTCGGCGATATATACATCTAAACACACACGGGCAAGAGCTATGTAACAGTAGTAAATTCAGCTGCTGGAAGATTCCGCCACACTGGGTACTCGGTTTCCGACGTTTCGAGGGAGCACAAAACCTTCGAAAAGTAGGAGACCGAACGCACTAACACATCATACCCAACAACCACAAAGGGCTCGACTTATTCAGCTGCTTATTCGTGTTCACAGGTTTACGCTTGACAGTTCATTAGCGGTCACTGTAGACTTTAACTCTTGTTATGACATTTACATGTACATGTCATAACAAGGGCAATATTCAACCACGTAAAAATCTGTTACACAACTAGCAAAACTTGTTCGCTGGAATAGGAAATACGGACTTCGCGACCGTCCGTGTTCGTATCGTGCAACACCGCAACCTGGTTTACCACGGATATCGGACTATTTGAATTTATTACAATTCCAATGCAGCAACCGGCTATAGTTTTGGTTTGCTAAGAATGACTATCGTTGTAAACACTGAAAGGAATTCATACGGAAATATGAGAATGATTTAGGTCCCATTCTTAATATCCAGTTTTCCGGAAATGTGAGAATGGTTTAGGTCTCATTCTTGAAATTCAATTTTTGTACTATATGTATTGTCATATATCTGTAATGTTGGTATTTCCCCTAGTCGCATAATTTGCCACAGATGAGGCACATGTGTATGTGTGTGAGCGGTGCTTATGAGAAAGCAAGATTGTGCAATTTTCGTGGGCAGGTATGCTGTGCGAAAAAGCCGTGGAAGCGTTTCGTCTTATATCGCCAATCGGGGAGTTGATTGTGAAAATATGTCCGCAGGGGTTACATGCTCTTTCTCAACCTGATTACATATGTGATACAAATTTTCGTCCACAAGAAGGGTAGGTAAACTACAATGTAATGTGTTTGTGCCGGACCTTTATGGTATATTTGGCGTCTATTAGATATTATTACGATTTGTTTGGCATAGTTATAGTATCCATATTGCCAGTACTGTGTAAAAATTCACGCACGTTTCCATGTACTAGGAAGTTTATTATCTGATTAATATAGCAACAATCGATGTGGACGCATTCCCAGAAGAACCGCATTAAATGAATTTCTTGATCGTCGGAAGTATTGTAACATGTATTCCAATGAGGTGAAATGGGCCTCAACCAAAGACACTCAAATAATTGTAATTAATAAAATACAACTTATGTACAGGCACATACAGGAACGAATCTGCAAAGAACTGTGTTGAATAAAAATAAATAATGTAACATTTTAAAAAGTGAGCAGCCATACATAACCAGGAGGTCTCATGTGGTTGAAATGCTTAATCATGGTATGGTTTCAACAGTGAAACAGCAGGTCACAACCATACTTCATATGATTTGTATATGAATTTGCTGATTCAAAACAAAGTGCCTTTTTCAGCAAGAATGGTAATCAACACTTCATGAGAGCAGACTGGTTCCTGCTTTTTAAAAACAGGTCCATAATAGTCCAGCTTTTTATTGGTAACAGACTTGCCGAGGAAGGCCAGTAACTCCTCTCTGGCAACCACCATTTCTCTCAATCCATGCCTTGCTTGAAATGTGGCTGTTTTTCCATTGGAGGCAGTTCTTTCAAAAAGCCAGGAAACACTTGTATTGTATATCAGGGTCCTGCTACTCCCAGACCCAATTTATTTGAGCCTGGGACACTTAAATGCACACCTTTCAATGTTGTAGGTGGGCTTTATTATGTTGAACGCTCTCCATGGGTTTGAATGTTTAGTTACATGAAGGTCTTCTTCAGGTAACGGACCTTTAGAAGTTGCTATCATTCTTTGATCCATGGGCTGGAGGAGAAATGTGATGTTTGGAGAAATGAATACCACTTTAACTGGGAAGTCTGCACACACTCTCCACAGTGAGTGGGTGGCCTTGTGCAGTCATCACTAGTATAGCCCACAGTTCAACACCATATTCTCCACAATATCTTTCTTGTGATCGGTGCTGAACTAGTGTGTCGGTAAATTGTGTCACCTGTACGCAGCAGTTGCCGCAATACTCTACAGATAAACTGACCTTTCTATATGTATGCATGTTACAAGTTACTGCTGAATGATCAACTAAGAGGAGCCATATTTTGAAATGCCTGGAAACATCACCTGCCTCCCTGCAGTTAGCCAATCCTTAGTGGCATTGGATCCCAAGGGACTTGCTCGTCCTTGGAAGGTGACACGAACATACCAGGAAGGGCACCTCATTCCAGGACAGCCCTGTTGTATCTGACCTTAAGACAAGAATGCATCAGCTTTCCCTGGGTAAATTTTCTACTTCTTCCTTTTCTGCAATGACTAATGCATCACTTGCTTTAAGAATCTTCTTCAATGCTGAACATCTTGCTGGGCTTTGCCTCCCAAGGCAGCAATGCAGTGTGGCCAGATGTCTTGAAGGGTTGTGATTGTTTCACACTTTGCATAGAAAAACATTTGTACAGGAAATTGTTATCTTTGCATTGCATTCAAACAAATCTGCATTGTCTGTCATTGTCTGGTAGTTATCTGTCGTGCTCATATGCAAAGTTTGTTTTAAATGTGCAGTGTGGTAGTCTTCCTGTTTCACCTATTACAAAAATTACCTAATATACAAAGTTGTTTGTGAAAAAATGTTTAGGAAGTCTTTTCATATGTGCCATGATTCCTTACATGTGTGTGTAGATAGTGATGAAGTTACTCAAAGAAACACAAGACTAATAAAAGATATGGAACAGGGAGTTACTGTGTTGGTCAGAGTATGTAGTTTTAATTGGGTGGTTATTTATGAGAAGACAATTTCAAGTACGTATGTCAAGTACATTTTGAAATGCTGTTCTTAGCCCCATGTTTGTATAAAATGCATCTGTTTGTTTTAGGCAGGATGTGGTTCTGATTGGAAAGAAATCTGGAAATGATAAAGTGCAGAAGCATGTGGATGACTGCATTGGCTGGCTGAATGCCTACTTCACTGATGTAGGACATGTTACTTACATGCACATGCCTGACATCTGTGTTGCCAGAGATATGGGTAAGTTGCCATACTGGTGTGAAGAGTTTTTATTTATATATATATATATATATATATATATATTTTTTTTTGGCAGCTTCTCAAAATATATATGGCCAGTGGACATAATGGACATGTGTTACTTCATTCATGCCCTTAACTGTTTGTGAAATTTGGTGTAAGATGCTTATCAAGAGTATGTGCTTTGGCTAATGAAGAAGCATCACCACCATACTAAACATATTGTATTTAAAATATACTGATGCTGTATGTTCTGCATCTAACAATTTGTTGTAAATGGCAGGTTCATTCCAGGAGAGAGTTTGGATGGCTTTGGCAAAGAATATTGGACCTGGGCAGACAGTGTCATATGGAGAATTGGCTAAGATGGTGAACAGTCCAGGTTTGTAACTGTTTGTTAAAATGTGGTACAAATTGGGAAGTGTCAGATAGTATAATAATCGGAAGCTGTAAGAGATGACTGCCAGCTCACATTTTTTGCTTCCAGTAAGCAGTTGGAAGTATCCACTGTTAAGAATTGGAGAAAATTATTAGGAAATTGCGACTGAGAATGCATTCAGCTGCTTTAGTGATTAAATGATTTCTTTTTAAGTCTGGTTCACTAACATGTATGTGTCCATTGTCTTGTGGGTGTCCATTTGTATGTTCTGATGAAACAGCTCACTCAAGGTCAATGGGTTTCCATGGAATTTGATTTCATGTTTTCTTTCAGGAGCTTCGCAGGCAGTTGGCAATGCAATGGCAGCAAACCCACTGCAGATTTTGGTCCCCTGTCACCGTGTCATTCGTAGTGATGGTTCACTAGGGCAGTATGCCAGGGGCAAAAAGAACAGCGTGAAGAACTGGTTACTGAAACATGAGGGACTAAAAATTGTTAACAGTAAAGTTGCAGCAGTAAAGAGTATTTAACCCTTAGGCTTCTAATATCATATATATATATATGGAGCTCCTAGTAAAGCCAGAAATGCTAACGTCGTATATATATGGACCTACGTTTGGCAACGCTGAAACAGTCTCTATTTGCTG
>JGI20166J26741_11813918_pt1 | contig 10096 bp, 8 predicted proteins | sample TergutCu122P5_FD_26741 | JGI IMG/M metagenome (IMG submission 26741) | reverse complement strand
ACTTGGTACTGGGCGACCGTCTGTCGAATGACAGCTACGCCAGTGAGAACAAGCGCCAATTCCACAGCTTCGGTAACGATCTGGTGCGCTGGATGATCAAACGGCTATATGGCACGCCCATTAAGGACGCGATGACCGGCTATCGCGTCATGACGCGGACGTTCGTTAAATCATTCCCGATGCTGGCCAAGGGCTTCGAGATCGAAGTCGAGATGGACATCGAGGCCATTGACAAGAACTGGCGGCTCGTCGAGTTGCCGGTTATCTATCGCGATCGCCCGGCCGGTAGCTTCTCGAAACTATCGACGTTCCGCGACGGTACCAAGGTGCTTGCCGCTGTACTCGGGCTGTTCAAGGATTACAAACCACTCTTACTGTTCTCACTGTTCGGCGCTGCCGCGTTCATTGCAGGCCTAGCGCTCGGCATCCCCACGATCTTCACCTTCTTCCACACCGGCGAGGTTCGCCTGCCGACTGTGCTGTTGGCCTCAGGCATCTGCCTCGCTGGCATGTTGTCCCTCGTCTCCGGCTTGATTCTTGACACCATCGTCAAAGCCAATCACAAGGCATACGAAGTGACGGTGCTTGATCGCTACCAAAGAATCGACTCGCGTGGCTAGCCCATCGATCCGGATGCAGTGAAATGCGCCGATTGATTGCCCAGCTAGTCAAGTTCGGCCTAGTCGGCGGTACTGCATTTCTCATTGACTACGGACTGCTGGTCTTTCTAACCCAGATATGCCACGTGCATTATCTAGTCAGCGCATCAATTTCATTCACTGTGGCTCTAGTGTTCAACTACTTCGCCAGCATGCGCTATGTCTTTCACGCTCGGGAGGGCGTTTCACAAGTCCGCCTGTTCATAGTTTTCGCCATCTTGTCGGTCATCGGGCTTGGGCTGAACGACTTCATCATATGGGCGGGCGTGCAGCTGCACATCGACTACCGCATCGCGAAGATTGGTGCATCGGCGATCGTCATGGTTTACAACTTCACCACACGCAAACTACTGATTGAAGGCCGTGGGCGCCAGATGACGGATGCGGCCGTAAAAGAGTGAGCAAGGACCCATTCGAAGAAACCTTCCCTGCTATGACGCCAGGCCTACCCGAGCGCATCGACCAGGACAGGCTCCACTCTCGGCGCCAGGGAATTCGCGAACGCCACGGACAAATGGTTGTCATCGTGGTATGTGATCAAGCCTCCGACGACGGCGTGGCACGTGCCATTTTGGCAGAGTAGGTCATTCACATTGACGGTGAATACATTGCCCAGCCCGCTTTGGCTTGCGATGTCGAACATCGCGTCGACGGACTGCGTCGCGGTGATGTCGGGGTAATCACAGACCCACAACTTGTCGAGGTTAGCCGAGACACAGTCTGGAATGGACATCACCCCGTGCGGTGTGTCGCGGATAACCAGCAGCTTGCCACCAGTCGAGGTCAGTGCGTCGAACACCTTTTGCTGCGACTCAGCAACCGCTTCCCAGTGGTCCGTCCTCCCGACGATCGGATCGGTCGCCCACGTCGAATAGATGACGAGATCGTAGTCGCCGCTTGTCGCCTTGGCAAGCATCTGGTCGCCCAGCCGCTTGCAGCCGTCGGTATCCGGTCCATAGAAAATGGTGGTACCAATGGTTGGATAACAGCCGGACGCAGTCAGAGTCTCGCCCGACCAACCATGTGCTTTCCCCAGCGTATCGAGCAGTGGCAGCCATTGATTAGCATGTGAATTGCCGATTAGCAGAATGCGCATGCTTGACGAACTTGGGTCCGCCCCAAACGTGCAACTGTGCGGGTCGTACGGCGGGAAGGTGTTGCAATTCAGCCACCGATTTACTTTGGCATCGGTGGGAGATACGAACAGCACGTTCTTGTCGAGCGGCGGGCAGTCATTCACCAGCAAGCCACCGGCCCCGATGCATTGCTTCGGATACTGTGCGATGATCTGGGCGATACGTTCCCTCTCGACGGCGTCGCGATGCCTGCCCCAAAGAACGGCCCCACTGCTGACCAGCCCGACGACGAGCATTAACCCGATGCCCATGACGAATGTCCGGCGCCAGCTCTTCACCAATTGCTTGCTGTAGCGGAAGGTGTCCTCAATGAATTTCTTCGTCAGCCAGGACAGCCCGAATACGACGGAGATCAGCAATAGCTTGTAGGGCCAGCCAAGCGCCCTGTGCAGAGCAATCGGTACCAAAAGGACGACCGGCCAGTGCCACAGGTACACCGAGTACGAGATGTCGCCCAGTACCTGGATCGGTCGGAATCGCCAGAACGTCCAGGGGCTGCCTGTGACGTGGTCGGACGCGGACAGTATCACCATCAGCGAGCCTGCTACCGGCACGGCGGCGACGTAGCCTGGGAATTGCGAATTGGCAGACAACATGACCGCAGACGCTGCGATGGCGATCAGACCGCCCCAGGCCAGGACGGCGCGGAGGAATTTGGACCGAAGCGTCAATCCGTTCAGCACGAGAACGGCTAGCACACCGCCCACTGCCAATTCCCACATGCGCGTGAACGTTACGAAGTATGCGGCGCTTGGCTGCCTGATCGTGTACCAGACCGAGGACGCGAACGACAGTGCCGCAACAATCGCCAACCCGATGATCAGAGCCCGTCGCCAGCCGAATCGCTGGGCTGCCCAAACCATGACCAGAATCAGAATCGGCCAGACGAAATAGAACTGTTCTTCGACTGACAGCGACCAGTAATGCTGCATCGCAGTGTGCGTCGCGTTGGCCGCAAAGTAGTCTGTTGCGTTGCCGGCCAGTACCCAGTTTTGCACGTAAAACGCCGAGGCAACTGCCTGCTTGGCAGTGCTCGGTACTAGTGTCGCAGGGCCGAAGAACAGGGCGGCCAGCATCGTCAGGATCAGGACGAGACACGCCGCTGGTAATAGACGTCGCATCCGGCGCGCCCAGAACACCACCACGTCCATGAACTTCTGCGGAGGACGTGAGACCAGGCTTGAAGTTATGAGGAAGCCTGAGATGACGAAGAAGACGTCGACGCCGACGTATCCACCGGTAAGGCGATTTGGCCAAAGGTGATTCAGCAGGACGAGCGACACTGCGACTGCCCGCAGCGCCTGTATATCTAAACGTTGCTCAGTGGCCATGGCAGCCCAGCGTACCAAGTGGCTTGATCACGCGCAAACCGTGACGCATGACTACTTTGCTCCTGTCATGAAATCTCGAATAGACGCAGAAATGAAATCCACCATTTCATCAGTAAGGCCGGGGAATGTGCCTACCCAGAATGACCGATTCATAACGATGTCGGTGTTTGCCAGATCGGATACGACACGTCTATTTGTGTGAATATACGCCGGTTGGCGCAGGAGGTTACCGGCGAAAATCAGCCTGGTGCCGATCTTTTTCGAATTCAAGTACCTAAGCAATGCCTCTCGATCAACTGGAGAATCACTCTCCAGAGTAATTGGAAATCCAAACCAAGCCGGGTCTGAATTCGGTTCCGCATGGGGAAGCATCAGACCCTTGACGTCTTCAAGGTTCTGATACAGTCTTGCGAAATTGTGCTTACGGAGTTGAACAAACGAATCTAGCTTTGAGAGTTGTGACAAACCAATGGCGGCCTGCATATCGGTTGCCTTCAGGTTATATCCGATATTGCTGTATATGTACTTGTGATCATACCCCGGTGGTAGTTCACCGAGTTGCCAGTCAAAACGTTTGTGGCACGTATTGTCGTGCCCCGTCGGGCAGTGGCAGTCACGGCCCCAGTCACGAAATGATTCGACTTGGCGCGTGATCAGAGGAGACTTGGTCAAGACCATTCCACCCTCGCCTGTAGTGATGTGGTGCGCAGGGTAGAACGAAATGGTGGCCGTATCACCGAAACTGCCAGTGAACTGACCTCCGTAAGTGGAGCCCAGAGAGTCACACGAGTCTTCGATGAACCAAAGATCGTGCTCTTGGCACAAGGCACCAATTGCTGCAATGTTAACCGGATTTCCGAGAGTGTGCGCAAGCATGATCGCCCTGGTTCTCGGAGTGATGGCCTCGGCAAGCTGTTCCACAATGGGACCGTATGTTCCCAATTCCACATCAACATACACGGGAACCAGCCCGTTTTGGATAATCGGGTTGACGGTAGTAGGGAAGCCGGCAGCGACAGTGATTACCTCATCGCCGGGCCGCAGGCGACGACCACCAAGCTTCTGGCTTGTCAGTGCAGACAGCGCAACCAAGTTTGCAGAAGATCCTGAGTTTACGAACGAAGCAGAGCGCGCACCAACATAGGCAGCAACACCTTTTTCGAAGGCGGCCGTGAAGCGCCCGCCGGTCAACCACCCGTCAAGGCAAGAATCCACTAAAGTAGCAATGTCATTACCATCAAGAACTTTGCCAGAAACTGGGACTGGAGTAATGCCCGGCTGGAATTGGTCGGATTGAAGCAGGTTATCCGCGTAGTTCCGAACAGCGGCTAGTATTGACTCCCGACTTACGTCAGTAGATACAGGCATTACGATTGTTCTCCTTGTCTTTCCTTATCACGCTTGCTCTGGTGCCGCCGAGAAGTACTGTTCAATCTGATGATCCATCACGGCATGGATGTTATCCCCGCGACGCCAGGCTTTTGCCCAGTCAACAGTTGCACTGACAGCTTGTGAGATGCCCCATCTCGGTTCCCAGCCGAGTATCTTGCGGATGCGAGACGAATCGAGTCTTAGCAGTTGGGACTCTGGCGGGTTGTCGACTTCCTCATGCTCCCATCGCGCTCCTTCACCCCAAAGCTGGCAGAAAAGAGTCGCCAGTTCGCCGGTGGTTAGGTAGTCAGAGTCACGGGGACCCACATTGTACGCGGAGGCCAGCGACGAATTCTGTGCCGTCACTTCAGCTAACTTCAAGTATGCCGACAAAGGCTCAAGGACATGCTGATACGGACGAACAGAGTGCGGATTGCGTACACTGATCACTGAACCATCAATCACAGAGCGTATGCAGTCAGGAATAATACGATTATCGGCAAAGTCGCCACCACCGATTACGTTTCCCGCACGAGCCGTTGACAACGGGATGCTGTTATCGACTAGTGACGATCGATAGCAGCTGGTTACCAATTCCGAGCAACTCTTCGAGTTACTGTATGGATCATGGCCGTTCAACGGATCCGTCTCGCGATACGGCCAATCCCATTCGTTGTTCTCGTATACTTTGTCAGTAGTAACATTAATTACCGAACTGATTTCCCAATCCGCTAGTCGAACGCACTCCAGAAGGTTGACTGTGCCCATAACATTCGTGTCGAACGTCAATGCAGGATTCCTGTAGCCCTCAAGAACAAGAGGCTGGGCAGCCAGATGAAAGACAATGTCAGGGTGCGAATCTCGAAATACTTCCGATAGATGATCCCGATCCCGGATATCGCCGATCTCTGAAGCAATTTGGTCATTCCTGACTATGCCAAAGAGTGGTGTTGTCGGAGAAAGTGCATATCCTGTGACCAGCGCGCCGGCCCGCTGCAGGATGAAGGACAGCCATACACCTTTGAAACCAGTATGGCCAGTAATGAAAACTCGTTTGCCGGCATACCAGGACAGATCCATCTGCTCACCATACCTTCCATGGGGCACTACCAGATTCCCAAAGGGCCTCTAGCTGTGAACGGTCACGTGGAGTGTCCATGCACTGCCAGAAGCTTGTGTGTTTGTAGGCCATAAGTTGACCTAATCTGGCGAGATTCTCCAGGGGATCGCTCTCAAGCGATGTTTCGTCACCAGCAATTAGCGGGAATATCTCAGGTCCGAGCACCATATAGCCGCCATTGATCCAGCCGACATCGGTCTTTGACTTCTCTCGGAATGAATCCACTCGCGATTCAGTGAGATCAAGAAACCCGAATCGTCCCTCAGGTTGAACTGCAGTGAGGGTGGCAATCCGTCCATGAGTCGAATGAAATTCCAGCAATGATGCCAGATCAATATCGGCTAGACCATCACCATAGGTGAGAATGAAAGGGCTGTCCCCGATGATATCTTGGGCTCTCTTGATACGCCCACCCGTCATTGTTGCCAAACCAGTGTCAACCAGTGTCACCCGCCAGTGTTCCGTATGGGTGTCATTTACGATTACAGATTCATGGGACCCACGAGAATCGAAAGTCACATCGGAGTGTCGTATCTGATAGTTGAGGAAGAACTCCTTGATGATCGAGGCTTTATACCCACAAAGTATCACAAACTCGCAACAACCCTGGGCATAGAAGATCTTCATGATGTGCCAAAGGATTGGCATGCCGCCGATTTCAAGCATCGGTTTGGGCTTAGACGAAGAATCTTCGGAGATTCGAGAACCAAAACCACCTGCCAAAATGACTACCTTGGGGAGCGTTGTCGTTGTAGCTCGTGTGTCCATGTCGTTTGCAATCACACCAAGAATATACCAGACGCGCCTCTGTTGTGTAAAGAACTATTGAAGCAATAGTGCTGCTCAGCGTGCCGAGTCACCTCAACAGCGGTGCTGAAGGGCTGATGTTTGACTCTCAATGTTGAGCCTCTGGTATAATCCAGGCTATGCTTGGACGCTTTCCAACACTTACGGTTGCAATTCCGGTCTACAACGGAGAGACGCACCTCCGCCGTTGTCTTGACAGCGTAGTAGCCCAAACGTTCTCCGATCTAGAAATTCTTCTCCTCGATAATGGATCAACCGACTCAACGCCAGAGATCTTGGAAGAGTACCGAACTTCCTATCCGGAGCGAATCATTGTTGACACGCATGCCAACGTCGGGGTAGCGAATAATCGGAATCTCGCCATTGACTTAGCTCGCGGTAAGTACATTATGTTCATCGACGCAGACGATTATGTACGACCAGACTATTGCGAGGTCTTCTTCAAGTCCATCGAGCAACTCGGATGTGACGATGTTCGAGGCGGCTATGTCCGACCCGATGATAATGGTCGTATACTGAGTCGAACTTCTCCAAAGCAATCAGATTGGGCTAGCTATCTCCTAATTACTCCTTGGGCTAAAATCCATCGTACAGATTTCCTAAGGGACAACAATATCAGATTCGCGGATTCATACGGCGAAGATGTCGTATTCTGCATAAAGTCGGCTCTCTGTACCGACAAGGTTGCGATCATTCCATACACTGGCTATTACTGGTACTACAATCAGGCCAGCATTTCCAACACGTTGTATCTAGGCTTTGATCCGCGTGTCGACGTGATCAAGATGCTTGACAAGATAGAAGCCGTTGGCGGCGGCAAGGATAAATACTCTGAGTACTTCCTCGTGCGGAGTTGCATCTACTATCTTCTCTACTCTGGTCGGCATGGAACACCTCAAGACTTTATGAAAGTGGAAGAAGAGCTGTTCGGCTGGTTGAAATCGCATTTTCCAGACTCATTGCGCAATCGTTACTTGATCTGGGGGCCAAAGGGCGAGTATCTCAAGATCAACATCATAGTGCTTTTATTCACGATACTTCGAAGGGTGCGCTTACTAGGTCTATTCTCCCGAGTCTATTGCATCGGCGGACGACGCAGGCAAGCTCGTCAAGGATTAGCTAGATAAGCCCTCCGTATCGATCAGTAAACTCCCTAAATGTTTGGAGGCTTGAGTCTTTCCGGGAGAGCGTGGGGGTAACCCCATCGGCGATAGGCCAGTCAATCTTGAGATCAGAGTCATTCCATATGATGCCGTCGTCACACTCAGGTACAAAAACTTCACCGCATTTATAGGCAACAATTGCCTCCTCAAGAACAAGGTAGCCGTGGCCGCACCCGCCTGGTATCAGCAACTCTTCGTGGTTGTCGCCTGATAGGATGAAAGCCCGCCAGGACTTAAACGTCGGCGAATCGGGACGCAGGTCGACAACGACATCGAAGATCTCCCCAGTGATGCATCGCACCAGCTTGGTCTGCTGGCGGCCACGTTGGAAGTGGACCCCTCTGATGACGCCCACCGACGACGAAGCGTAAAAGACCTCCTTCACATCGAGTGGCACTCCCGCTACGCGGAACAGTTCGTCCGAGTAATCCTTGATGAACCAGCCCCGATTGTCGAAACTGGCGAACGGGGATATCCGCCAAAGGCCCGCGATGTCCGTGGGTTGCACATCGAACTGCGTCATATCCGGTTCTCCTCCTCCAGCCATTTCATCGTGAGACGCAGACCGTCTTCGAATGAGGTTCCGCAACGAAAACCGGTGTCGTTCTCGAGTTGAGTCGTCGAGTACGCTTCCGGCGTCAAACTGATGCCAGAATATGCAACACCGCCGAATTCGAGACGCGCTTCCGGGGCGAATACCCGGCCCATCTCTTCGATGAACGCGCGCAGTGGCTTTGCGTTGCCGCTGCCGATCAGATATTCACAGAATGGTTTGCCTCGCTCGCCGATCAGCCGCAATGCTGCCGCAGCATCATCGATGTATATGAAGTCATAGAGCTGCATGGCGGCGGTGAATTGCAATGGCTGGCCATTGGCCATCTTCCGCAGGGTCATGTTGATGAAGCGGGGCGAAAGCTCTCCTGGGCCGAAAACATTGGTGATTTCAGCCCAGAGGAAGTCAATGTCGATTCGGGCCGCGACGGATTTACCCATGAGATGTGCTACTAATTTCGCGTCACTGTATATATGCGCAGCGCCGGGGCGATGCCCTTGCATCAATGTTTCAGCGATCGTCTCGTGCTCCATGATGCTACCCGCGCCGACATATCTTGTGCAACCGATTTCCTTCGCGAATCGGAGCAGGTCGATGGACCATTGAGCATTCGCCAACTGGAGATCGGCATCGGAACGGACATCTCCGGCCGAACCTTGCCAGGCTAGGTTATAGAATGTGTCGTACAGCCCCGGCGCCTCCCGCCAAGTTGAAAGCAATTTGCCAACAGAGCTCAGCTCAAACCCGACAGCGGGGACATCAGTCGTGCTGGACTCTTCACCCAGCCTCTCAAGCGCGAGAACCCGGACACCGTTATTGACGAGTTCGCGAACGAGGTGGCGGCCGATGAATCCCGAAGCACCCGCAACAATGGCGCTTTTCATGAGCATCTCAATTCTGTGCCGACTAGTACCACGAATAAATGTTCGTGGCGAAAACCGTGTGATACAGGTACCACGCATAGCAGGCGAACACCACAAGAAGGGCAAACCAGATTCGCGCCGGCCACGATGCGCGCAGCGAGAACCCGGGCTCTTCCGATTCGGGACCTCGCATCCGGGAGCGCAGGAGCATGGCTAGCAGTAACAGTAACAAGAAATCCGACACGAAATACGGGCGATTACCCGAGTCAAAGACGGAGGGCGAGAACCCGTTCAGCAAGCCAGACAGGAACGCCGCTAGATACAGGGCTAAAGCGATGAATCGGTCATGGGCGTCAGTGAAGGCAAGATACAGAAGCCAGAAGACGCCCAAGACACAGACCAAGGCAACCACTGCCAGTACCACGCCGCCCGGTGGCGGTGGTACCAGCAGCGATTGCTTGCCGTTTACGTACCTCAGCCAATTGGGCAAACCGAAGCCAAGGGCGCCGCTCCTGCCGATACGTTCGGCGGTGCCGGGCCCGTAGCCGAACGGCGCGGGCACAGTGTTCACAAGCGCCCAGAGCGCCGGCATAAAAGCCAACAAGCCAACCAGTGGCTTTGAGGCGCGCCTGAACACCAACCAGCCAGTCATAACCGTCAGCACAACGAAAAGAATGTTCGAGATATGCAGAAGATGCGTCGTGTATATGTTCACGCCGAGAGTAAGCTTCTTCACAATAGAAAATCCGGCGAATTCGGGGAAGTACTGCAGATCGGGGTGTATGGTCATGCGGATGGACGTCATGTCGAAATAGAAGAACACCACCGTGGTCACAGCAATGATAACAACCGGTGCGATCAGGTACCGCGGGATGGTCTCGCGCCTGATCATCTTCCAGCAAAATACCAGCACCATTATGCCGAACTGCACCGCCGCCGTCTGCTCTGTGAAACACGCCAGCACACCGAACAGGACGCAGATGGGGAGAATCACCGGCTGCCATGGCAATTGTCTGCCATAGAAAGCCAGAAGGAACGGCGCCATCCCGATGAACATGAACGTCACTGGCCACAGATAGTAGAACGACCCGGT
>JGI20166J26741_11813807_pt1 | contig 10096 bp, 7 predicted proteins | sample TergutCu122P5_FD_26741 | JGI IMG/M metagenome (IMG submission 26741) | reverse complement strand
CTCTCATTTGAAGGAGGAAGCTCTAGATCGCACTATGTGGAGGCATCGTTTTGGAGGAGGCTTTGGACCTGTCGTCAGACAGAATACTGAAAGAATGAATATATATAGCATAACTTGAAACATTAATAGGCTTGTTGTTCAGATAACGTTTCTCCCGCTGCTACCCACTATGTCAATAAATATGTATTCTTCGTAAAACTGCCTGTTACAATTTTGTATATTTGCGTTCATAATTCACAGCAGGGTGTTACATATATACCTTGCTTCGTGTCGTATAAATGAAGCATTAACTTTAGTATGATGTTTGGGCTTTTGTGGTGACAGTCGTCATATGATATTCAATGATGTTATATATATATATATAAATTTTCAGAATAAAATTACCAAACATACAATGTGTGTAACACGAGTTCGATTCCTGATGGTTTCATCGGAATTTTTAATCAGCATAATCCTACCGGCTGCACTATGGCCTTGGAGTCGACTCAACCTCTAACATAATATCTACAAGGTGGAAAGGTGTATCGTCTTTCCACAAGAATAACAATTCCTCATTTACCGCGTTCGTGTGTCCATCTGTCGGTAAATTAAGTTGATGAGGGCAAGTAATAAGTACGTCGAACACCGCAGAAACATAATGACAATTGTTAGACCCCGCTATCGCGTAGTGGCGAGGTTAATGACCGACAGGCTGTGTGTGTGTGTGTGTGTGTGTGTGTGTGTGTGGTTTCAATTTTGCCAGCTGTTACGTGGAATGCTACTGTTAACCTTCACAGTGCTATGGACTCTCACATTTCTATTATAAAAATTGTCACATAACATAACATAATATCTCCCTGGTGTAAAGACAGCCGGTTGCCGGTCGCATTTCCACAGAGACGTATCATCTTACCACAAGAATAACAAATCTTCATTTCATAAATTTAACGTGTTCGTGTGTCCATCTATCGGTAAAATAAGTTGACGGAGTCATTTAATCCTCTGAGGTGATGGCAGCATATTGTGAGTGCGTCGAATACCTCAGAAACATGTTGACAATTGTTAGACCCGCTATCGCGTAGTGGCGTTTCAAGCTTGAAGATTACATGTTAGAATCCTACTAATGTTATCGGAATTTTTATTTAGCATAATCCTGTCGGCTTGACTATGGCCTTGGAGTCGACTCACCCTCTAACATAATATCAGCAAGGTGTAAACGCATATCGTTTTACCACAAGAATAACAATTCCTCATTTACCGTGTTCGTGTGTCTATCTTTCCTTTGAATAGGTTGATGGGGGGCACTTATTCTTATGAGGTGACGGCAGCATGTAGTGAGTGCGTTGAATACCTCAGAAACATACTGGCACTTGTTAGATCCGCTATCGCGTAGTGGTGCTCCAAGCCTGAAGGTTACGTTTTCGATTCCTGAGAATGTCATCAGAATTTTTAATTAGCATAATCCTGCCGGCTGCACTAAGGCCTCGGTGTCGATTCAACCTCAAACATAATATATCCAGGGTGTAAAAGCGGCTGGCTGCCGGTCGCATTTCCATAGAGGCGTATCGTCTTACCACAGGAATGACAATTTCTCATTTACCGTGTTCGTGTGTCCATCTGTCGGTAAATTAAGTTGACGAGGGCATGTAATGAGTACGTCAAATACCTCAGTAACATGCTGACAATTGTTAGACCACGCTATCGCGTAGTGGCGCGGTTAACTGTGCGTTACAGTGACCGACAGGTTTTGTGTGTGTGGCTTGAATTTTGCGAGCTGTTACGTGGAATGTTCCTGTTAACCTTCTCAGTGCTATGGACTCTCACATTTCTCTTATAAAAATTGTCTGAAGGAAGATCATAATTGTTTACGTCACTCTTCAAATTTTATCGTCATTATTTGCCTCACGATTGTTATAGGTCAAAGGTTAAGGGGCAGCTAGCCGAGATTCCGGCGGGGGGTGGGGGCGGCAGTTAGGTTGGGTCGTCTTAGGTTATGGTAACGCAAGCGGGAGGCTTTGACGGGGGGAAAATTTACCTCATGATTACACCATAAGTGAAAAGTCAAGGTCAGCTTTAGACTCAAGTCCGGCCTTTCTACTCTAATGCTATCACAGGATACTGAATTAAACAACAGTGGTTCCCATTTACAAAGACGGTGATCGATCGGTAGTTGGGAACTATACACCGGTCAGCTTAACCTCAGTGTTTTTCAAGGAAATAGAGTACGTTATAGCAGGTACCTCAGACAAGTACGGGAAATGAGTGAGTATTTGTTTCATTGTCAATGTGGTTTTAGACCAGAGTACTCATGCGGAATTCAATTAGAGCAGTTTGTCCGGATATCGCGGACTGACTGGACGAGGAAGTCAGGACAGCCACGATAATAATATATTTTTCAAAGGCTTTCGATTTAATTCCTCATGACAGGCTGCTTACGAAAATCGGGGCAACCGGAGTGGATTTGAGGTTAGTTTTATGGTTAAGGAATTTGTCTTAGGACGTTCGCAGGCAGTTAGGTTAGACAGGCAACAACCTGAGGAAGTCAGAGTAACTTCAGGACTGCCGCAAGGGAGCGTATTGTGTTCTCTTCCCTTTGACGCTTATGTTAATGATATTTTGGGAATAATTGGGTCTAATATAGGGCTGTTCGCAGAGGATTGTATAATATAGAGAAAAGTAATGGATAACAGTGACATTGATATGTTTCAGAGGGGCCTAATCAATTTAGAGGAATGGGTGCTAGAAAGTGAAGTGAAGGTAAATACGGTAAAAACAAAACTCTAAGCTTTCAAAAGCTAGGATGAAAAAACGAAAAATTTTTATTTGGGTATCAATTAATCCCAGAGGTAAGTAGCTTTAAATATTTTGGGCTAATTATACGCAGCAACCTAACCTGTGCAGATCATATAAATTAAACACTACGAAAATCATGGAAGACCCTTCATTAAATAATGCGAACATTCAAATGGGAAATAATAATAGGAAACATTTAGCTTATACGGCACTAGTGAGACCGATACTGCAGTATGGATCGGTGTGTTGGGATCATACAGAGAAGGTCATGTAGGCGCTTTAAATTGGACGCAATAGAGAGCGGCTATATTTGCAAATAATATAAATATGTCGGGTTGGAAAACTTTGGCCCAGCGTAGATTGATAGCTAGGAATTGCGCCTTTTTACAAGGCATAAACCCAGGGACGGTTTTGGGAAATGAGAGGAAATAGTCTTCTAAAACCATGTTATCTGAATAAAGAAGAACATGATCGGAAAATTAGGACTAGAAAAAAAGTAACAGATTTTGGTAAATATTCCTTCGAAAATAGGGCCCCTAAAATTTGGGAGTACCTGCAGTTTCACTGTCTTCTTTCCTCTGTAAGATTAACACTTTTAGAAAATGGGTTAAGGATATAGTTACAAGGGTGTGAATTCAATTGTGGTTGAATGTAAATAAGTGAAGTGATGTGGATTAAGTGAAGTGATATATGTGAATTGATTTTATGATATTTGACGTGAAGTGAGTTACGATGAAGTCCTTGGGGAAAAAATAACATACATATTAGGGTGATCGTTTACTGAGAGTACTTGATTCTAATGTCACTGTTTTATTTGGTGTCTATCTTGTACTGCGTTTAACTTGTAATATATGGGTGAGTGTATGTGTGGTTTATGTAACGTGTGGTTGTGTGTATGTATGGGTTTTTAAAGTGTGGTTAAGTAACGTGTGGGTGTTTTGACAACTGTGTGGGTGTTTTGGTAGTAAGTGTACTGGTATTTATTGCGTTTTGGTATTGTTTTATATACATTCATTCTTATTTGTTACTTGTTTAAGGACTACTGCAACCGAGTATAAACTCAAGTGAAGTCAATAATAATAATAATAATAGTAATAATAACGAAGAGATTAATGGTAATTGCTTATTCGAAAGAACCACGCAGCTTATCTTCAATTGAACTGACCAATATTCAAGTAATATGTGGGTGGTTTGACAATTATGTGGGTGTTTTGGTAACATGTGTACTTGCATTTATTGCGTTTTGGTATTGTTTTGTTTATGTAGATTTATTCTTATTTGTTACTTGTTTAAGGACTACTGCAACCGAGTATAAACTCAAGTGAAGTACATAATAATAATAATAATAACGAAGAGATTAATGGTAATTGCTTATTCGAAAGAACCACGCAGCTTATCTTCAATTGAACTGACCAATTTTCAAGTAATGTGTGGGTGGTTTGACAATTGTGTGGGTGTTTTGGTAATATGTGTACTTGTATTTATTGCGTACTGTATTTTATGTTCATTTATTTTTATTTCTTACTAGTTTAAGGTCTACTGCAACCGAGTATAAAATTAAATTAATAATAATAATAATAATAATAATAATAATAATAACGAAGAGATTAATGGTATTTGCTTATCGACATTTCGAAAGAACCACCCAGCTTATCTTCAATTGAAATGACCAATTTTCAACGGACAAATATATAAATATATTGGCTTTTGAAGGGAATTATTTGTTGTCCCCAAATTTTGATAAAAAATTACCACTACGCTCTAAGTAATAATACAGTTGAGCGCAGGTGTATCGACCACAAGACGGAGCGTAACTAAATTAAAATTGATTAAATTTAACAACAAAATAATAATTTGTGTCAGGGCTGTGCCATAGTGAGCTCTTAAACATTAACGTCACAGGTACGTCGAAACTTGCCACTGTCTTTTGATAATAATGTGGGAAAGCGGAGATGGTCATTTACCTACGTAGCTCAGGATAAAGGTGGAAACACAGAGCTAGTTTTTTTACATGTATATAGTAAACTGGTGTATAAAATAATCATGAACAGTATCACTAAATCAATCATTAAAAGTTTACAAATATTAATTTCTTTTATAAATACTTCTATTTAATCTAGAATAATTCACATATATCCATTCGTTTTGAAAAATTACAAAATAAGTTAAATATACAAAATAATGCAGAATAATTCCAGAATATATTTTTATGTTTGGCCCTAAGGGAGACGAGGTAACGGAGGGTGGGTTTTTTGCACGATGAGCCGTTTCATAATTTGCCTGCTCATTAAATTTTGTGGGTGATAAAAAAATGAAAGTACAAGTGAGGTGCATATAGATTTTGGTGGTGCAACGTGAGGAAATTTGTGCATTTGAAAAACGACGTTAAAATTTAATTGAAACACAGACACACACAGACAAAAAATCACAAACAAATGCTTATATATATATATATATGTATATATTGTATTTCTCTTTTGTCTATGAAAGTCTGTCGGAAATAACTGGTATGTTTTAATTTAGAGAATATTGTGAATATTAAATGCAGAGTAAAACTTATAACATATTTATAATCTACAGGTCTGAACACTTATTACAATACAAAAAATACTTGCTTGTTTTTCCTTTGGAAACAAGATTGAAAATTCACTTAACAACAGTCAAGAAACCAGATTTCCGATCCTGAAAACAAGGAAGTTATAGTGATGAATTTGAATTTGGCTAAGTACCATGGAATGAAATGAAAATATTATCAGGGTGTTCGAGATTATTTACTGCAACAAACAGCGAGAAAAGACAACTGTCAGTGTCTGCAGAGAGCCTGATGCCAGCTTCAGTCACTCGAAAACCCTCACTCAATTTCAAAACCCTCACTGTCCTCTCTATACGCTCAGGCACAGGATCCTCAGCTCCATGAAGAAAGCTTGGATTCTGAATTTTCACACTAATTTAAATGATAGCCACTTGGTCACGGGATACAACAACTGGAAGAAATATTCAGTTTTCATAAGTAGGAAATTTAAATTCTCATATTCATTATTGCGTTTGGGGTCACAGAATATTCAAGGCGGAATAATAAGGTAGAAGAAATTTCAGGGGATATTGTGTTTATTATTTTCTAGCAAAATAGCACAACATCTAAATTAGTGTTTTCGCTGAAATCTGAAATAAAATCTGCAGGTAAATTATTTTTAATTCCTTTTTCCAAAACATAGATTGAAAAAGAAAAGAAAAACAGACTTTTCCAAAATAAAATCACTATTAATGAAAAAAATAACTCATTCCACTTCAGCATATTTTCTCTATGAATTAGAGGGTTTCAGTTTCTTAATTTTGGAATGTTACGGAAATACTGACACAGGTAGTTACAACACCTTCTAATATAATCTCAAACCCACCGCCATAGACACGGATTGTGGAAAAAGGTATAAAAATTCAATAAATGAGTAGAGGAATGTAAGGTACAGAGCAACAGAATGTGTTTGTTTTCTTGCAGAATGAAATCATTTTGTGCATGCTGTTGGCCATATTTCTCTTCAGTTCAATTACGAAAGGAGAACTGCTGCCATCTAGGACCCTCAGTTTACAGGAAATCCATTTGGTGCGCTGTCTGACATACATCAGCCAAAGATACTTCGCACCAGGGCGAACTGTGGTGATATCATCGCCGGCTGGTTACCGAGATGTTCAGCAGGAACTGATTGCAGAGATTCAACGAACTTCTTTCTGGTCTGTCGTTGTTAATGTTGATGGTAATATTAGCAAACCAGATGAAACAGACTTCATAGGTAGAGTTGGCAGTTATATTATATTATTACCAAATGGGAATTACAAGAGTTTTGAGACAGAAATTAATAGGATGGCTGAAATCGGAACAATATACAAAAGGCTATGGAATTCTGAGGCTCGGTTTGTTGTGGCTGGGGCAAATGAATTCTCAATGTGGCAACAAAAGGAAATATTTGATTCTTTCTCAAAACGTAGAATATATAACTGCATTATCGTAAGCAGAGAACATTATGGTATGGACAAAAAATACAACAGTCGGATAAACGTTAATGATATAGACAGAGGCATGAAATTGGGGGTTTACACTTGGTTTCCATATCAGAGTCCGAACAGTTGTACTGAGGTGAATGATATCATCCTACTGGACAGTTGGGTTATTTCTGCACAAGGGCACTTCACCAACAACAAGTGTTTGTTTCTAGAAAAAATCAGTAGGCAACTGAACGGATGTTCTTTGAAAGCTATTACAGTGGACAGGGGAAGTTATTTTAGTACGCAATATGTTAAACAAACCAATTCAAATGGTAGTGTTGTGTGGTATATAGAAGGTTTGGAGTATGAATTACTAATGGTCGTTTTGCATCAAATGAATATGACGTTGGTTCACGTCCCGACACAAAACTCAAAAGAATTGTTACATAAAATTGCAATGTCTTTTCTCGAAAAGGATAGTTTTATAGGCGTTGGTGGTCTACCAAAAATCATTTACACGAAATCACAATTTGAACTCAGCAGTTCGTACAAATTTTTAAGTTTCGGCTGGTATGTACCGTGTTCTATCAAATATCCAAGATGGAGCAGTATCTTTAGAATACTTTCTGTGGAACTGTGGTTAGTTCTGATCATATCGATTGTGATTGTGGCCATTTCGACTACACTTGTTGGGCGATACAGCTGCACGTCAGAGTGGCAAGGGTACAAGACTCTGACAAGTTCGTTGACCAAAGTCTTGGCTGTCATTCTAGGGGTGTCAGTGTCAACGATGCCCCGCACACCATCACTTCGTTCGCTGTTCCTCGCTTGGGTTTTTTTCTCTTTGGCCTTCAGCACAGTGTTCCAGGCATTTCTCACAACGTTTCTTGTTGACTCCGGCTACAAAGAACCAATTCAAAACATGGATGAGCTGTTCGCCTCCGGTATTAAGCTTGCCGTCGCATCAAATCTCATTTACATTTTCGAGAATGGTGACGAAACCGAGGCATCAAAAGTATTCCGAAATCGTGCGGATTGTCCATCGAATCAGGTTTGTGTGGACTGGGCAAGGTATCAGAAAAATGTGTCATTTCTAATGCATGATCAAGAAGCAGAATTATGTTACGCTACTGGTTATTTTATTGGCGACAACTCTGAACGATTGGTGTGCAAGTTAGAAGACGGTGTATTTCTTCAAACCGCCCTCACCATGGTAATGTTTCATGGAGACCCACTGATGAGGCGAGTTAATGAAATTATTGATCGTGTGGTTGAAGCAGGTATATACAACTTCTGGTATTCCTTGCGCATGCACTGGTATAAAATATTATCTCGTAAGACATCTCTCGTCCACCCGCTTGATGGATATTACAGTTTCAACCTGTATCATATGCAACCTGCCTTCTACCTCCTTTTAATGGGCTGGTGTATAAGTGTCCTCTGCTTTATGGTCGAGTTGTTGTACAATCGCGTTTTAGGCAAAAAAAAGTGAATATGATAAAGTGTGTGTTTTTACTTTTTTAATTAATGCGTTATTTACTCAGAAATAATTCATAGAACATTCGCCATCGAATTCACTTGCAGGTGCAAACCAATGATCTGTAAATCATAGGAATGAAAGCCTGATCTGTCCGATTCTAGTTCATTTGAAATCTCAGAGATGAACTCAAGAATTTTATTTCTTCTTCACAAGTTATTTACTATCTATATTATTTACAATGGTAGAATTCGTATGTGTGTTAATAAACTAACATAGTATTAGCGTTGAATTTTTAACTGATTTCGTATTCAATCCCTTGGATTTAGTCGCCATCAAATTTATTCTTTTTTAAAATTAGACAATTCGAGTAAATGCAAATATTAGACTCGCTTGGGAGTAGCGTGTAAAACAGTTCAGTGTGATGCAAGTCTGCATTGATGTAAGCGTTTTCTTAATTGAATTATCACTTCGTTATGACTGTTTTTTCACAAGTTTCTTTTATGGAAATTTCCCCAGTATTCCCCTTAATCGTAGTTTCTAATTAGATTGGAACTGATGATCAGGTAACAGATTGATTGTTGGTGTCTTTGTGTTACTGCAGTTCTCATCGTCATCACTCAAATTTAGGCACTCATTGAACACCATGTTCTAACACAAATATGCAGCGTTTTAATTTGTGTCACATAAGACACAATTTCCCTATTGTTTCCTTAACGACGCACTATGAGGTAAATATAATTTGTAAAATGTTCTGTAGGTTCATAAATAATAATTTTAAATATTCTGTAGGATACAAGTCATGTTTACAGTTATGGCATACTTCTTAGACAGCCTGAAAAATTTCGTGTAAAATTGTTAACAATGTAGCTGTTATGCAGGTCGTAATTCCAATGTTACCACTACAGCGGGGAACTGCGTATTTATTGTAACAGCTTTCCAGAATTTTACGTGTGATATTCCAATCTGTTTCAGTGATATAAATGAATGCAAATAATAACATTCTGAACAAGACTGTATTTTGATGAGACGATAGATGCAAAATGTCTGTGTGATGAATATTTTTCCACCTAAATTATGAATTTTTCATCCTCTTAACACTTTTGAAACAACATGACAAAATATAAATCACATTACAAAGGTCGTCCCAACATTATTTTAAAATAATTATTTTAACATATATATTCATTGTAAAACTTAGAATTATTAATGTTTAAATATAAAGTTACTTAAGTTCTTCTTCTTGATATTACAAAAAAAAATGAAACATTTCCTTACAAAATGTGCACTTGTATTGGGACTGATACACATTTGAAATGTGTATTAATTGTTTGAATACTTTTTTTGTGACAAATACCTCACCAATAACTTGTTGTGATTTTCCTAAAGTGCTTCACTCCTTTACACAAAATAAAACTTCAAACGGAATGTAGTGTTTATTTTTTCTGATTCTTTTCGGACGTTTTGTTTTCGAAATTAAAAGCAAGAATTCCTTGCACATCTGAAATTTAAAGCAGAATTATCATTCGGATCTGTGCTCTGCCATACCTACGAACATGAGCTACGTCACATTCCACAAGGCTGTAATTACATAAGTGAGTACCTGAAACCCCAGAACTTAACATGTCTGCTGGCCGCACTTAAAGATAACGCTACACAAGATGCTGAAGAGAAAGATCGAACGAGTAGCAGAACATAAGGCAAGCCACAGGATACAGTGACAGTTCTGATAAATTACACAATATATATTCTGTAAAACTATATTTCAGGATTATGAGGATCTAGCAAACACGTATGAATATAAGCATCCATTACATTATGACGCCTGCTCTTCAGTTATGTAAATTATCTAATGCACAGGAATGA
>JGI20166J26741_11813696_pt1 | contig 10097 bp, 10 predicted proteins | sample TergutCu122P5_FD_26741 | JGI IMG/M metagenome (IMG submission 26741) | reverse complement strand
GCCACCATCGCCGCCCAGGCCAGGGAGTGGACGCAGGCCGGCGTGGCCCAGGGTATCGCGGCGGTCGCCACCGCCGACGCCGAGGTCAAGGGCGCTGCAACCGACGCCGACTACGCGCTTGAGAGGCTTGTCCTGCGCCTGGACCAAGCGCGGCGCGGGATTTGACCGCACAGGTTCTAGACTGGACCCACCAAGTCGGATCGACCCACCCAAAGGAGACAATATGACAGACCTGTCCGACCACGGCCAGAAGCCGTACGTCCTCGACATCGAGGACACCACCCTGCAAAACCCCAACTTCCGCTCGACGCTGTGGACGGGGAAGCACCTTCAGCTGACCGTCATGTGCATCCCGGTCGGCGGCGACATCGGCCTGGAGATCCACCCTGACAACGACCAGTTCCTGCGCATCGAGCAGGGCGAGTGCAAGATCGTGATGGGCCCGAAGAAGGACGAGCTCACGTTCAGCGCGACCGGCTCGGCCAGCACGGGCATCTTCGTGCCCTGCGGCACGTGGCACAACGTCATCAACACCGGTGACGTCGAGCTCAAGGTCTACACGCTGTACGGCCCTTCGCACCATCCGAAAGGCACGATCCACAAGACACAGCACGACGCCGAGACAGACCCGCACGAGCACTGACCCGATCAGATAAACGACGGTGCCCCGGGATTATCCCGGGGCACCGCTTCGTCTAGGGGTGCGTCACATCTCGGAGACCTGCGCGGCGATGGCCGATTTGCGGTTGGCCGCCTGGTTCTTGTGGATGACGCCCTTGGAGACCGCCTTGTCGAGGGCCCGCGTGGCGACGGACAGCTGATCCTGCGCCTTCTCGGAGTCCCCGGCGGCCACGGCGGTGCGGACGGCGCGGACGTGTGTGCGCAGTGCCGACTTGACGGCCTTGTTGCGCTCGTGCGCCTTCTCGTTGGTCTTGATGCGCTTCATCTGCGACTTGATGTTCGCCACTTACATCTACCTTCTGCTCTGTGCGCTACTCATGCGCAACGTCTCACCTTACCAGCGCGCCCTTGCTCCAGGCAAACCGTCAGCTCGCGTGCGCGGCCAGCCAAGCGGCGCCCTTGGCCTCCTGAGCGTTGATGACCCGCATCAGGTAGGGCTCGGCCTGCTTCTCGAGGCTGGGGCCCACCAGAGGCAGCTTGATGGCCAGCTCGCCGACATAGTCGACGGTGCTGCCGTCTCCGTCCGGGCGGATTGCGGTGGTGCCCACGAACGATGCCGGCAACCCTTTGGCATGCAGCTTGATCGGGCCGGTGAACCCGTCGCCCTCGGGCTGCCACGAGGCGTCTAGAGTCGCGTGGATGGTGTCGCCGGTGATGCGGCGGGCCTGGGCCGGGGCGGCGACGCTGAGCGCCACCTGCACGCCGTCATCGGTGGCGGTGCCCTGGCAGCCGTCGGTCAGCGACTCCCAGAAGGCCGGATCGGCCAGCATGGCGTGGACGGCCGCGGGTGCGGCGTCGTAATGATGTTGGGTCTTGATATGCATGGGCAATATTCTGTCATGCCGGCGGCGCGTACCGGAATCGGCGAGAGCTCAGTGGTGCAGCACCTTGGCCAGGAAGTCCTTCGCCCGGTCGGTCTTCGGATTATTGAAGAACTCGTCGGGCGGGGCCTGCTCCAGCAGCATGCCGTCCGACATGAAGACGACGCGGTCGGCGACGCGGCGGGCGAAGCCCATCTCATGGGTGACGACGATCATCGTCATGTCTTGACGGGCCAGGTCGACCATCACGTCGAGCACCTCGTTGATCATCTCGGGGTCGAGCGCCGACGTCGGCTCGTCGAACAGCATAACCATCGGATGCATGGCCAGCGCCCTGGCGATCGCCGCCCGCTGCTGCTGCCCGCCACTCAGCTGGGCCGGCAGCTTGCCAGCCTGATCCTTGATACCAACCCGGTCGAGCAGCGTCATGGCCTCGGCCTCGGCCTCCGCCTTCGGCGTCCGGCGCACCTTGCGGGGGCCGAGCGTGACGTTGTCGAGGATGGTCTTGTGGGCGAACAGGTTGAAGTTCTGGAACACCATGCCGACTTCGGCGCGCAGCAGCGCCAGGGCCTTGCCCTCCTCAGGCAGCGGATGTCCCGCCACCAGGATCTCGCCCGAGTCGATCGGCTCGAGCCGGTTGATCGTGCGGCACAGCGTCGACTTGCCCGAGCCCGAGGGGCCGATGACGACGACGACCTCGCCCTTGGCCACTTGGAGGCTGACGTCGTTGAGCACGTGCACCGTCCCGAAGTGCTTGTGGACGTTGCGCATCTCGACGATGGGGACGTCATTCTCGCCGTGTATCTGGGTGGTCACCAACCAACCATAGCGCACACGGCACAATTGGGGCATGCGAATCGATCTGCACGCCCATTCCGACGTCTCTGACGGCACCGACGACCCAGCCGGGTTGGTGGCTGCGGCGGCGACCGCCGGTCTGGACGTCGTGGCGCTGACCGATCACGACACGATGGCCGGCGTGGACGTGGCGAAGATTGCGGGGGAGTCCGCCGGGGTGACCGTCATCCGTGGCGTCGAGATCACCTGCGAATACGAATCCGTGACGGTGCACCTGCTGGGGCTCGGCTGCGATCCGGCGGACGACGCCCTGGCGCTGGCCATGGCCGATGTGCGGCAGGGGCGGGTGCTGCGCCTGCCGCGAATGGTGGCGGCTCTGAACGCGGCAGGGATCGGCATCACAGAGGAAGACGTGATGGCCCAGATCACCGGCGGGGCCACGCCCGGACGTCCGCACGTCGCCGACGCGATGGTCGCGCTTGGGGTGGTGCGCGACCGCCAGGAGGCGTTCGACCAGTGGCTGGACGTCGGACGTCCCGGCTACATCGGCCACGTCAAGATCGATCTGACAAGGGGCATCGAACTGGTTGCCGCCGCCGGCGGGGCGTCCGTGCTGGCACACGCCTGGGGCCGTCAATCCCGGCGGGTTCTGCCGGCCGCGGTCATCGCCCACCTGGCGGCGGCCGGGCTCGACTGCCTCGAGGTCGACCACCAGTTGCACGACGCCGAAACGCGCGCGGCGCTGCGTGAGATCTCGGCCGCCACCGGCCTGGTCCAAACCGGCTCCTCCGACTATCACGGCACCGGCAAGGTCAACCACGACCTGGGTTGCAACCTGACGCCCGAATCGAGCTTCGACGCCATACGGAGTCTCGTCGAGGCGCGCGGCGGGCGGCTGTAGCCTGGCCGGCGCCACGTAAACTTGGTTCATTATGAGTGAATCCACGCCACCGCCCGAGGTCCTGAACGACACCATCGAGGCGTCCCACGCCAGCTGGGAGGCCCGCAGCCGTCACCTGACAGCCGTCATTCCGGCCAACCCGGGGCGCTTCCGCGTGCTGACGGGCGACCGCCCGACTGGGGAGCTGCACATCGGCCACTTCTTCGGGTCGCTGATCAACCGGGTGCGGCTGCAGGATTTGGGTGTCGACACGTGGATATTGATCGCCGACTACCAGGTGATCACCGACCGCGACGGCGTCGGCCCGATCCGCGAGCGCGTCATGTCGGCCGTCGCCACATACCTGGCCATCGGCATCGACCCGGCGCGGTCGACGATCTTCACCCACTCGGCCGTCCCGGCCCTCAACCAGCTGATGCTGCCGTTCCTGTCGCTCGTCACCGACGCCGAGCTGCGGCGCAACCCCACGGTCAAGGCCGAGCTGGACGACACCGGCGGACGGCCGATGTCCGGTCTGCTGCTGACGTACCCGGTGCACCAGGCCACCGACATCCTGTTCTGCAAGGCCAACCTGGTGCCCGTCGGCCTCGACCAACTGCCGCACATCGAGGTCACCCGCGTCATCGCCCGGCGCTTCGACGAGCGCTACGGCCGGGCCGAGGCGTCAAGACCCGTCTTCCCCGAACCCGACGCGCTTATAAGCGCGGGCGAGGCGTCGCACATCCTCGGCCTCGACGGCACGAAGATGAGCAAGTCGAGGGGCAACGCCATCGAAATCGGCATGGACGCAGACCAGACGGCGAAGCTGGTCAAGAAGGCGTTGACGGACGCCGATCGCCACATCACCTACGACCCGGTCAACCGTCCGGGCGTGTCGAACCTGGTGCTGTTGGCGGCGCTGTGCACTGACCGCGAGCCGCAAGCCGTCGCCGACGAAATCGGTGACGGCGGGGCGGGGGCGCTGAAGCGCCTAGTGACCGAAGCCATCAACGAGCGCTTCGCCCCGATACGCGAACGTCGTGCCGAGCTGATGGCGGCGCCCGATCACCTACACGCGGTGCTAGCCGAGGGCAACGCCAAGGCCAACGCGATGGCCGACGCCACTCTGAACGAGGTGCGCCAGGCCATGCGCATGGTCTACTGAGATTGCCCGCCCTCGTCGCGGGGCTTGCCGTCGCGCGTGCGGTGCCGCTTGGGCTTGGCTGGCGCCTCTGGGCTGAGGCCCTCGCGCCTGGCCCGTTCGCGACGTCCGATTTCGGGCTGCGCGTCCTCGTCTTCGTGCTTGCGCCTGTCCCGGTCCTTGCCGTGGCGGTCCTTGCCGTGCTTGCCATCGCGGCCGCGGCGCACGCGGGGTGCGTCGTCATCGTCCGCGGTGCGCGGCTTGGGATCGGCGACGCGCCCCTTGGTGTCGTCCGGGATGCCGAGCTCGCCCAGCAAGTGCGGGCTGGTCGAGTACGACTCGGCGATGTCGGCGAAGTCGAGCTCGAGTGCCTTGTTGATCGACCGCCAACGCGGCAGATCGGCCCAGTCGACGAACGTGACGGCGACACCGGAGGCGCCGGCCCGTCCGGTGCGGCCGATGCGGTGCACGTACGTCTTCTCGTCGTCGGGGCACTCGTAGTTGATCACGTGGCTGACGCCGGCGACGTCGATGCCCCGGGCCGCCACGTCGGTGGCCACCAGCACCTTGGCCTCGTTCTTGCGGAAACGCCGCAGCGCGCGTTCACGGGCCTGCTGCGTCAGGTCGCCGTGGATGGCGACGGCATTGAAACCTCGGTCCACCAGTTCGTCGGCCAGTCGCTGGGCCGACCGCTTCGTGTGGGTGAACACCATGATCTTCGTGACGCCCGCGGCCTGTAATAGCTTGCCGAGGATCTCCGGCTTGTCGAGGTCGTGCACCTGGTAGACGTACTGGGTAGTCTCGGGCACGGTCAGCGTGGCGTCGTGGCCCTCCGCGCGCACGTGGACGGGCTGGTGCATGTGCGCCCTGGCCAGGGCGATGATCGGCCCGGGCATGGTGGCCGAGAACAGCAGGCCCTGATGGTCGGGCGACGTCTTGGCGACGATGCGCTCGACGTCGGGCAGGAAGCCCATGTCCAGCATCTCGTCGGCCTCGTCCAGCACGACGTGCATGACGCCGCTGAGATCGAGACGGTGGCTGTCGGCCAGGTCCAGGATGCGTCCGGGCGTGCCGACGACGATGTCGACACCGTCCTTCAGGGTGTCCACCTGGTCGTCGTACCCCACGCCCCCGTAGACGGTCAACAGGCGGGCGCCCCGGTACTTGTTGGCCGCCTTGAGTTCGACGGTGACCTGGCTGGCCAGCTCCCGGGTGGGCGTCAGCACCAGGGCCTGCGGCTTGTCGGGCATGGCAAGGTCTTCGAAGTCGTCGTCCCCTTCGAGCAGCACGTGCTGCAGCAGCGGCAGGCCGAAAGCCAGCGTCTTACCCGTGCCGGTACGCGCCTGGCCGATGATGTCGGCGCCCGTCAGCGCGATCGGGATCGCCATCTCCTGGATGGGAAACGGATACTCGATGCCCGACTCTTTGAGCGCGGCGATCAGTTTTTCGTCGACCCCGAGGTCGGCGAAGTTGGAATTGGTGGCCAGAGTCTGGTCACTCCCCGATGATCCACACATATTAAGTTCTCTCGTTTGCAGTTCGAGGGAGCGATGCCTGACATTACGCCGGACGCCAGCGGTTATGCGGGACGTTCTGCGCTCGCGACCGGTGTACGGTCTCTTATCGTTTCCTCAATTGTCAAGGGCACCAAAGCCAACCGGCCGGTGCTCGGCCGAGCCAAGGTCAAGATAGGCGATGCGCGAAGCCGGAATGACCAGCAGACGCCCTTTGGCGTCGGTCAGGCGCAACAGCCCGTGTTCTTCCCCCAACTCGGTGCGGTAAGACTCGACAACGCTCTCCACGTTCTCCGCCGTCTCGATAACCACCTCGTGGGCGACGTCGGAGATGCCGATCTTTATTTCCACACCGTCCAGTTTAACCCATGGTCAAGCGGAATCGGGCGTGTCTTGGTGAAATAGCGTGTTAATCGGCCTTGTCGACGGCCGGTTTCAGCCGCAGCAGGGTGACGGCGATGTTGTCGTGGCCGCCCAAGGTGTTGGCCCAGTCGACCAATCGGCAGCACACGGACCACGCCGTCGGGTCTTGGTCGTCCTTGGTTTCGGTTGCGACGGCGTCCCTCAGGGCTTCGGCCATCGTCTCCGGGTCGGACGCGTAGTTCCACAGGCCGTCGGAGCACGTCAACAGCCAGCCGTCCTCTGTGACGGGCATCGATGACAGCGACGGCTGCACCACCTGAGCGCCGGGGCCGAGCCACTTCGTGATGGCGTGGGCGCCCGAACTGGCCTCAGCCACCTCGCGCGTCACTCCGAGGTCTATCTGGGCCTGTGCGATCGAGTCGTCGGTGCTCAGCGCCTTGGGTTCGCCGAAGTCAGGCATCCAGTAGCAGCGTGAGTCGCCGACGTTGCCGATGACCACGCGGCCGTGCCAGAAGACGGCGACGACCAGCGTGCAGGCCCATGTGCCGACGACGGCGGTGCCGGCCGCTTCGATGATGCGCCCGTTGGCCCGGGCGAACGCCTCGGCGATGGCGCCGGCGAGGTCGAAATTGTCGGGCGCGTCGCGCAGGCGGTCCGCCAGGAAGGAGCAGGCGGTCTCGACGGCCAGTGCCGACGCGTCCTCGGAATGCGGGGACGTCGACACCCCGTCGCTGACGCACGCCACCGCCACGGGGCGTGCGTCCAAGGCGGGGCCGGCGGCCAGGGCGATGGCGTCCTGGTTGGGCGCGTGCCGCAAGCCGACGTCGCTGGCGCCGCCGGCCCAAGCGGCCGATCGCAGCACGAAGCTCTCGCGGTCGCCGACGACTTGTTGCACGTCGCCTTGGTCGGTCGGTCGTGCCAGAGCCGCCTTAACGTGAGGTGGCATCATTTTTGTCTCCGGGAACGAGTCACCCCGCCACAGTGACGACGTGCTCAGCTTGCTTGCCCTTTGGACCTTGGGCGATCTCGAACTGAACGTGGGAACCCTCTGCCAAGGAACGGAATCCGTCGCCCTCGATAGCGGTGTAGTGGACGAAAACATCTGTGTCGTCACCATCGGGTTGGATGAAGCCGTAGCCCTTTTCGGCATTGAACCACTTGACGGTTCCGGTGGCCATTCGTATCTCCTAAACTACTTTGGACCCAAGGGCCCATCACCGCCGGCTTGTTGCCGCGACGGTTGATGCGTCCAACTGTTCCACATCATGCCCGGTCGTGCCAACCCGGACATAAATGTCGGTACGACGTGCGAGCATAGTTGCATGATGTTACCGGCAGTCGGCGTTGGCGACAAGCCCGACCGTCTATTTGAGCTAGACGAACAACAGCGGGCTGTCGTCCGGCACGTCGCCGGGCGCACTCGCTGCCTGCTCGTGACCGGCGGTCCGGGGTCGGGCAAGACCACCGCGCTGGTGGCGGCCGTCGCGCAGCTGGCATCGCAGGGGGTCGGGCTCGACAGCGTGGTGGTGCTGACGCACGCCAGGCCCGCGGCTCAGCGGTTGCGCCGCGAAATCATGGCGGCGGTGGGCGTCACCCAGGTCGATCTCCGCATCACGACGGCACACGGGTGGTGCCAGGCGCTGCTGAACCGGTACGGCGAGCCGTCAGCCGTCCCCGTGCGGCTGCTCAGCGCCCCGGAGCAGGAATACCGGGTGCGCGAACTGGTGTCCGCCGTCCAGTGGCCTAACGACGTGGTGCAGGCCAGCGGCACGCCGGCGTTCGCGGGGCAGCTGCGGTTCCTGCTGGCCCGGGCGCGGCAGCTCGGGCTCGACCCGCGCGACCTGGCGGCGGTGGGCCGCCGTTCCGGGCGGGCCGATTGGGTGGCGGCGGCGTCCTTCTTCACGTCCTACCTCGACGTCATCGACGCCGAGGGCGTGCTCGACTACGCAGAACTGGTGCACCGCTGCCGCGTGCTGATGAGCGACCACGCCGTCCGGGCCGGTGTGGCGGCTCACACCCGGGCGCTGCTGGTGGACGAGTTCACAGAATGCGACGAATCGGTGGTGGCCCTGCTGCGCGACATGTGGCGGGCGGGCGTGCCCGTCACCGCGTTCGGCGATCCCACCACGCAGGTTTTCGGCTTCCGCGGGGCCTGGCCCGAGGCGGTCAAGCGCTTCCCCGGCGAGTTCGCCGACGCATCCGGGCCGGCCCCGGTCATCACGCTGGCGGGCCGCTGGCGCGATCCGGCCCGCCGCATGGCCTTCATGGCGGCGACGCCCGACGACGAGCTGACTCTGCTGGCGCAGCAGCTATGGCTCGCGCACGACGAGGTGCCATGGGGCGGCATGGCCGTGATAGCCCGGTCGGGTGGGGCGGGGCTGGCCCGCATCGCCGGCGGGCTGGCCGCCGAAGGCATACCCGTCACCGTCGACGGCGAGACGCTGGCGCTGGCCGAAGTGCCCGCCGTCAACGTGATCCTCGACGCCCTGCGCCTGTTGGTCGACATCTTCGATGGCGCCGACACGCCCGCCCAGTGGATGGCCGTGTTGTGCTCCCCGGCGGTCGGCCTCGACGAGGTCGACCTCCGCGGTTTGGCCCGGATGTCCGGTACCTTCGGCCCAGGCGAATACAGCGAAGACTGGGCATCCGCTCTGCTCACCGCCATCCAGTGCCGCGTACCGCTGCCGGACGACCCGGTTGCACAGGCCCTGACCGCCGCCGTCGGACGTCTATGGGCCCTGGCGGCGGGGCTCGACGCCTCGACGGTCGCACCACTGGCCTGGGCCGTTTGGACACTGGGCGACTGGCCGGCGCGGCTGCGGCAGGCGGCCGTCGCCCAGGCCGAGGGCGCTGTGGCGGCGAACCGCGACCTCGACGCCCTGGTGGCGCTGTTCGACATGGCCGGCCCGTTGGCACAGCGCGGTGCCGAAGGTGTCGCAGCCTTGGCAGAACTGGTGTCGCAGCAGCTGGTCGAGCGCGACCGGGCACGCGAATCCGCCGTCCAAACGGCGGTGACGGTGCTCAGCGCCTACCGCGCCAAGGGCCGCGGCTGGCCGGTGGTGGCAGTCGTCGGTGCTGTCGAGGGGGCGTGGCCGTCGTCCAGCTGGTCGGGGGCGCTGTTCCAGCCCGAGCGTCTGGCCGCCGACGGTCAGCTTCCGCCGCTGACGCGGCCCGAGCAGGTCGACGCCGACCGGCGTCTATTCTTGCTGGCCACAAGCCGGGCGTCGCACCGGCTGATCGTCACCGGGGCCGCACCCGCGGCGGACGACGTGGCAAGGCCGTCACGTTTCCTGGCTGAGGCGGGGCTGATGGCGAACCGCTGGACGGGCGGAAGCTCGCAACCGGCGGCGCCATCCGCGCGCCAGCTGGTGGCCCAGTTGCGGGCGGCGGCCGTCGACGCCGAAGCGGCGCCCGGCCTGCAGCAGGGGGCCATGGCGTTGCTGCGGCAGCTGCGGCAGACAAGCCTCCCCGACGGGCGGCCGCTGGCCCCCGGCGCCGATCCGCGTCATTGGTGGTGGGTGGCAGGCCCGACACAAGGCCCGCCGCTTTTCGGGCCCGGCCCGGTGCGGGTGTCGGCCAGCACACTGCGGCAGCTGGTCGATTGCCCGCGGGCCTGGTTCCTGCAGAACCGGGCCGGCGCCTCGCCGGTGCCGGGGCCGCAGCTGGCCTACGGCACCCTTGTCCACGCGCTATTCGCCGCCTGCTCGCGCGCTCAGGACGGCGACGCCGTCGAGCGGGCGGTCGCCGAGGCCTGGCCGGCGATGGGTTTTCGGTCCGATTGGTACGCGGACGGCCGCCGCGAGGCGCTCGACCTGGCCTTGGCGCGCTTCCGGGCGTGGCGGGACGGCCGTCAAAGGCGCCGGCTGCTGGGCACGGAGATCGACTTCAGACACGTGTGG
>JGI20166J26741_11813474_pt1 | contig 10098 bp, 5 predicted proteins | sample TergutCu122P5_FD_26741 | JGI IMG/M metagenome (IMG submission 26741) | reverse complement strand
GGCCGGTTGGAGACCACGGTGAATTCTTCGTGGACCGGGTCGTCCTCCTTGAAGATGAGCGCGCCTTTTTTGAACAACTGGGGCTGGCGGTAATCGGGGTAGAACCCGGAGTACCGGATCCAGCGGCCCATGAAGAAATTCCGGCGGGGGACGTAATAGGCGTCGGCCTGCGGGGCTTGCAGGCAGGCCAGGATCTCGTCCCGCGCCTCGGGCGTGCAGCGTTCGTCGGAGTCGAGCGAAAAGATCCAGTCGTGGGTGCAGGCGGCCATGGCCCGGTTGCGCAGGTCGCCGAATCCCCGGAAGGGAATCTGCACCACCCGGGCGCCCAGCTCCGCGGCCAGGGCAGCGGTGTTGTCCTGGCTGTGGGAGTCGGCCACCACGATTTCGTCGGCCCAGAGCACCGAGCGAATGGCATCCTGGATTTTGTCGGCCTCGTTATAGGCGATGATGTAGACGGAAACCCGGTTCATGCCTGCCGGACCACCTGAGGCGGGCGGGCCTTGGCGGCGCTGGCGAGCTGGACGACGATCCGGTCGGTCTTGTGGAGCCGTTCCACCAGGGTCCGGAACAGATGTTTGGAGACATCCGGGTACTTTTCGATCAGTTCGGCCAGCTTGTCGCCCGGAAAGCGTTTGATGGTGCATCGGCCCAAGGCAATAATCGAAGCCGAGCGCGGTTCTTCGAGAATGGCGGCCATCTCGCCGAAATATTCGCCCGGTTCGGCGATCTCCGCGATCTTCTTGCCGGCGCGGAGCACGGCCACCTTGCCCCTGATCAACTTGAAAAAGTCCTTGTCCTTGTTGCCCTCCTGAATAATCACGTCGCCGTCGCCGTAATGCTCGACATCCGGGTTGACCAGGTACGCGGGCAGGCTGTCCTCGTGGGCGACCGTCCTCTTCAGAACCTCTTCCAGGCTGGTGACGCCTTCGCGGGCCTTCTGCAGGGCCGCCTCGCGCAGGGTGTACATGCCCTCCTGCATGGCCACCTTGCGCAGTTGCTCCTCGGACACCTCGGCCTGAATGGCCTGGGCCACCGGCTCCGTCACTTCCAGAAGTTCGAAGAAGCCGACGCGGCCTTTGTAGCCGCGGCCGTTGCAGTCCAAACACCCTTTGGCCTTGAACAGTTTGAGTTCGTCCAGTTCGCTCTCCTTGAACCCGGCGTTCAAGAGCGTCATCCGGTCGTATTCGGCCGGAGCCTTGCATTTCTGGCAGAGCCGTCGCCCCAGCCGTTGGGCGAGCACCATGGTGAGCGAGGAGGCCAGGATATAGGGCGCGATGCCGATATCCACCATACGGCTGACCGTGGCCGGGGCGTCGTTGGTGTGCAGGGTGGAGAACACCAGGTGGCCGGTCATGGCGGCCTTCATCGCAATCTCCGCCGTTTCCATGTCGCGGATCTCGCCGACCATGATGATGTCCGGATCCTGGCGGAGAAAGGCCTTCAGGGCCGCGGCAAAGGTCATGCCGACCTCGGCGTTGACGTTGACCTGGTTGATGCCCTTGAAGTTGAACTCCACCGGGTCTTCCGCGGTCAGGATCTTGATGTCCTCGTTGTTGAGCGAGTTCAGGGCGGAGTAGAGGGTGACGGTCTTGCCGGAACCGGTCGGCCCGGTAACCAGCAGCAGCCCCTGCGGCCGGGTGAGACACCGTTGCAGGGCGGCGAAGGTATCCTTGGTGAAACCGAGCTGGGTCAGGTCCACATTGAGGGAGTTCTTGTCCAGGATACGGAGCACGATGCCTTCGCCGTGGAGGAGCGGCAGGGTGGAGACCCGGAAATCGACCGCCCGGTTGCGGCCCAGCCGGATCTTGATGCGGCCGTCCTGGGGCACCCGCCGCTCGGTGATGTTGAGGCCGGCCAGGATCTTCATGCGGGCGGCCATGGCGTTTTTGATGGTCAGCGGCAGGTTCATCGACTTGAACAGCGAGCCGTCCTTGCGGTACCGGACCTGCATGGTTTTGTCAAAGGGCTCGATGTGCACGTCGCTGACGCCTTCCTGCACCGCCTTGACCAGAATGCCGTTCACCAGTTTGATGATGGGCGCATCCGAGGCGGAAAACTGCTCGTAGCTGATCTCATCGGCCCCGCCGCTGTCGAATTCGAAATCCTCGGCCGCATCGGACACCAGGGCGCCAAAGTCGTCAACCTGGGTGACCGAGACCTCTTCGATGCCATCCTGTTCGAACTTGAAGAAGGATTTATATTCCTCCTCGTTGATATGATAGAACTTTTTGTACCCGTCGATGATATCCCTGGCGACGGAGACGCAGACATGGAGATTTTTCTGGACCAACTCCTGCAGTTGCTCGACCTCCATCGTATCGGTGGGCTCGGCCATGGTCACCTGCAGGGTGTTGCCGACGACTCTGAGCGGCATACACAGGTACTGCTTGGCGGTTTCGTAGGGAACGAGATGCAGGGCCTCCTTGGACGGCGCTTCCTCCTCGAGCGTGACCAGGGGGTAGTTGTGCATGCGGCTGAGGAAGTTGGCAATGGTATCCCGTTCGATAATGCCGCTTTCCAGCAGGATCCTGCCCAGCCGCTCGCCGGTTTTCCTGTGGACCGCCTTGGCCTCTTCAAATTGGGTCAGGGTGATATAGCCGGCTTTGCTGAGCAGTTCGCCAATCTTGAGCTTGCCTGCGCCCGATTGATCCTTGACTGTTTTTTTCATCGAACTTCTGGGAATATCCGATGAGGATTGTCCTAATTTAAGAGCCATTGGCGCGCCGGTATCTCCGCAGCATGAGTGGAATAAAAAGTTTTTTCAGCGGTATTATATAATAGATGAACAAAGGGGTCAAAAAAGAAGACGCATTTTTCCGAAAGAGGAAAACAACGGGGGGCCGGCGCGGTGCTTGTACCGGGATGATGCCGGCCGTCTCGGCCTCGTTCGTATTTTTCACGGCTTAGGAAAAGATGGCGGGATAGCGCCGCCGCAATTCCTGGGCCAGGGGAATCATGACCTCCCGCATCGACGGCTCGGCGGCGGGCGAGGTGCGGAGAGTGAAAATGTGTTTCCATTCCAGGAGGTTGGCATAGACGATGATTTCCGTCTTGCAGGAGTTGGGCAGCACGGTCCGGGCGGCCTGCGGCGATGAGGTTTGCAGCAGCCGGAGGTACTGGGCCTCCATCGCGGCCATCGACTGCTGCCAGAGCGCGAATTCCTCGCTCCCCTCCTCGAAAAAGACCGGCTTGATGAAGGTGACTTCATTGCCGAATTTGTCGGCGGAATAGCGGCAGTACCGCTGGCTTTCCTGCAGAAACGAGCAGGGACGGTGGCGGACCAGCTCGTGGGTCACCGCCCGGTTGACGATGAATTTCACCGCCAGGAACCGGTGTTTGGCGCAGAGCGGCGGGTCAAGCCCTTCCACCTGGGCGAGCGACATGTTTTCGATGGCGACGCGGGTGGGGCCCGTCACATCGGCAAGCGTTGCCGGGGCCTCGAAAAAAAAGTACGGATGGCGGCTGTGGAGGAACCGGGCAATGGCCTGGGAGATGACATCGTCGGGATGGAAGAGCCGCATCTCGCGCAGGGCGCGGATGGAGCCGGTGATCAGCAACCGATCCTCGCCCAGCCGGTCGATCTGCAGAAATTTCGGCTGACGGAAAAAAAGGGCGGCAATCGGTTCCGGCGAGGCGCAGACGGCGGTCAGCGTGACCACCCCCATCTCCAGGACGGAGTTGTGTCCGTTGGCCGCCATCTTTTCGACAAAGGGGATGGCGGAGTCGCTGTCGATCCGGCTTTCGCTTTTGTAGCAGATCCGACCGCAGTATTCGATGCGAACCGGCAGGGACTGCCGGTCGAGTTCGTCGAGGATGGTGAAGCTGGGAGCAATGATACGCATGGCGGCTCGGCGCGAATGGAGAGCAGGAAGCGGCGCCGCCGGCCAAAACCCGGAGGCGCCTGAACAGGGTGCCTTTTTTATTTGTCCTCCCAGAAGGGGGACAGGGCGCGCAGCTTGGCGATGATCCCCGGCAAGGTCGCCAGGACGAAGTCGACCTCCTGTTCGGTATTGTAGATCGAGAGGCTGAACCGGATCGAGCCGTGCGCCGCGGTGAACGGCACGCCCATGGCCCGGAGCACGTGCGAGGGTTCCAGGGAACCGGAGGTGCAGGCCGAGCCGGAGGAGGCGCAGATGTTCGCCTGGTTCATGTGCAGGAGAATGGCCTCGCCCTCGACGTACTCGAAACTGATGTTGGCGGTGTTGGGCAGGCGCTGGCTCGGATGCCCGTTGCGCAGCGACTTGGGGATCGCGGTCAGCAGACCGTGCTCCAGCTTGTCCCGCAGGGCCCGGACCCTGGTGTTTTCCTCGGCCATCTTTTCGGCCGCCAGGGCGCAGGCCCGGCCCAGGCCGACGATCGAGGCGACGTTCTCGGTGCCGCCCCGGCGGCCGTGTTCCTGGTGGCCGCCGTTCAGGAAGGGGATATAGGGCGTGCCCTTGCGGACATAGAGGACGCCGACCCCCTTGGGGGCGTGGAGTTTGTGGCCGGAAAGGGAAAGAAAATCAATGGCTGTCTGTTTGAGATCGATCGGGATCTTGCCCACCGCCTGCACCGCATCGGTATGGAAGAGGATGCCCCGTTCCCTGGCGATCCGGGCCATCTCCTCCACCGGGAAGAGCACCCCGGTCTCGTTGTTGGCCCACATCACGCTGACAATGGCGGTCTCGTCGGTGAGGCTGTCTTTGAACCGTTGCAGGTCCAGGGTGCCGTCGGAGGCGACCGGCAGCCGGGTGACATGGTATTTGCGGCCGGTGAAGATCTCCAGGTTGTCGCACAGGTTTTTCACCGCCGGATGCTCCACCTTGGTGGTGACCAGGTGATTCTTCTCCGGGTTGGTCTGGATGGCGGAAAGGATGGCGGTGGAGTCGCTTTCGGTGCCGCAACTGGTGAACACGATCTCGCCGGGGGCGGCGCCGAGCAGGCCGGCGACCTCCTCCCGGGCCTGGTTGATCGCCCGCCCGACCTGACCGCCGAAGGTGTACATCGAGGACGGATTGCCGTAAAACCGGGTCAGATAGGGCATCATGGCGTCCAGCACCTCGGGGGCGATCCGGGTGGTGGCGTTGTTGTCCATATAGATGACCTGCTCGGGCAGCACAGCCATTATTTATCCTCCTCGACGATCAGAGTTTCCAGCACCTGTTCGCGCAGCTTTTTCTCCACATATTCCTTCAGGGTCGTCCGCGCAGACGAGCAGTTGGCGCAGGCGCCCCGCAGCGAGACCGTGACGAAATCGCCGTCCACGTCGATCAGTTGGATGTCGCCGCCGTCCTTTTTCAGGTTGGGCTTGATCTCCCGCTCGATGACCTCTTCGATCTTCTTGATTTTTTCAAGCGTGGTCATCCGCTTCTTTTTCGGGGCACTGGGCGTGTGACCGGCCGCGCCCGCCGCCGTCTCGGCCAGCAGGGCCCGCAGCTTGCCCTCGCATTTGCCGCAGCCGCCGCCGGCCTTGGTGAAGTTGGTGATGTCCTCCACCGAGGTCAGCGAGTTTTCCCGGATCGCCCGGATGATCTCCAGGTCGGTGACCCCGAAACATTCGCAGACCACCTCGCCCTGCGCCATGGGCAGAATGGCCCCGGTATAGTTGGCGATGGCCGCCTCCAGGGCCTCGCGGCCCATGACCGAGCAGTGCATCTTTTCCTTGGGCAGGCCGCCCAGGGCCTTGGCGATGTCGTCGTTGGTCAGTTTTTTGGCCTCTTCCAGCTTCATGCCCTTGATCATCTCGGTGAGCACCGAGGAGGAGGCGATGGCCGAAGCGCAGCCGAAGGTCTTGAATTTGGCGTCGGTGATCACCTGGTTCGCATCCACCTTGATGGTCAGCCGCAGGGCATCGCCGCAGGCAAGGGAGCCGACGTTGCCCACGCCGTCGGCACGCTCGATCTCGCCGACGTTTCTGGGGTTGATGAAATGGTCCTGGACTGTATCGGTATATTCCCACATGGCGGTTCCCTGAGACTATGGTTGTCGATGCGTATGCCTCCCCGCCGCCCGAGAGGGGCAGGGAGAGATGCCACGGTGTTACATTAGGGCAGGAGTCCTGTTTCGGCAAGCATCGTTTTGGCGCTTTGGACCAATAAAGACGTTTCTTCCGGGCTCCTGGCCTCGACGTAAAAACGGACCTTGGGTTCGGTGCCCGAGGGGCGGATCATGATCCAGGAACCGTCGTCGAGGATCATCTTGCGGCCGTCGATATCGATCACCTCGGTGATGGTCCGCGCGGTTCCGCCGACCAGAACCCGGCTGCCGGGTCCGTAGACGCGCAGCTTGTCGAGGGTCGCCAGCAGGCTCTCGCCCTGCTGGGAAACCGTGACGCCGTCGCGGTCGGGATAGTAGTGGCCGAAGCGATCCTCGATCTCGGCAAGGTACTGGCCCAGCGGCTTGTTCAGGGCCAGCGTCATGTCAATGGCCAGGATCAGGCCGATGAAGGCATCCTTTTCCGGGGTGTGGCCGATAACGGAAATCCCGTCCGATTCTTCGAAGAAAACCAGGGCCTTGTCAATGACAGGCTTGAATTCCTTGAAGCCGACCCTGGGCTCGAACACCTCCTCGCCCAGTTGGACGGCCAGGCCATTGGCCAGGTTGCTCGAGGCCACGGTCTTGGCGACCATGCCCCGCTTGCCCTTGATCTCGTGGAGAAAGTGGTACGCCATGGCGCCGAACTGGTTCATCGAAATCTCGACCTCGCCGTCGGTGAAGCGGATGCGGTCGCCGTCGGGATCGATGATCGCCCCGATCTTGAGCGGCTCGGGCCGGGCCGAGAGCGCCGTCAGGGTCGGCTGCATGTTGGCCGAGGAAGGCTCCGGCGCAATCCCGCCGAAGGTGGGATCGGGGTTGGCGCGGAGCAGGGTCAGCCGTTCGGCGGGAGGGTTGGCGAGGAGGCGGAGCAGATAGTTGCGGGCGGCCCCGTGGACCGCGTCGACGCACACCGCAACCTGGCTGTTGCGCGCCAGGTCGGCCAGCAGCCGGTCATAGTCGATGCCGTGAAGCCGGATGTTGTCGCGGATCAGCCGCTGCCAACTGGCTAGGGCGTCTTCGCGGACGACCTCGTGCAGCTCTTCCAGGGGCCGGTCGACATCGAGCGCGGCCGGGATGAGGTCCGGGGCGCCCGAGTCCATGTATTCCCCGGCCAGGCGGGTGATGGTATCGGTGAGGATCGGGGCGGCCGGGCCGCCGTCGGCGGCGTTGTACTTGAAGCCGCCGTACTCCAGGGGGTTGTGGCTGGGCGTGAGGTTGATGGAAAAGGCGGCCCTGCGGATCAGGACCGAGGCCGAAAGCGCGCCGGTGGTGGCTTCGCCGGCATAGTAGACCTTGACGCCGTTGGCCCGGAGGACGGCGATCGCCGCCCGCGCCAACAGGGGCCCGCCGAACCGGTTGTCAAAGCCGACCACGCAGCCCCGCTGCCGCATGGCGGAGAAATCGGCCACCCCCAGGGCCTGCCTAAGGCCCTCGTCGCGCTCCGCTTCCCGGTACATGCCGAGGATGGCGGCGGTGACCACGGCCACCGAACGCACGAACAGCTCCTTGCCCAGGGCGCCCCGCCACCCCGAGGTGCCGAAGGCGACGGGTTTGGCGGGCTTGCCTGTCCGGGTGCGTATCTCATCTTCGATCAGGCGGTAGATCCGGTCGATTTCGGCCTGCCACTGGATCCGGTCCGCGGACGATGCGGCGGTGTCCCGACCGGCGACCAGCCGTCTGATCGCCTCGAAATAGCGGCTTTGGTCATGGTTGCCGGCGACAACGCCGGCGGCGCTGATGGTGCGGATCTCGTGGGCAATGGTCATGGCGGCCTGGTCCTGTGCATCTGGTTGAAGAGATGGAAAAACAAATATATTCCGTCAATATATCCCGCCAAGGCAATCTTGGCAAGATTCTGTGGCTCATGCCCGCCTGCCGAATGCTGTAAGCCGGGCGGATATGGGACGTTTCTGTTGACCGGGATACGCTTTTTTTCTACAGTAGCATCTTGCAGGAATTGTTCGTCGGTTGCCGGCAACAAGGGGTTGCCGGACGGGCTTGACCCCGGCCGACGTCTTTTTTGAGGGAGCAGGCGATGAACAACACACACGAGACAGCGCTCATTCTGTGGTTTGACGAAATCGGCATCGAGGATGTCCCGCGGGTGGGCGGCAAAAACGCCTCCCTGGGAGAGATGCACCAGAAGTTGACCTCCAAGGGAGTGGCGGTTCCCAACGGTTTTGCCATCACCGCCTATGCCTACCGCTATCTGCTCAAGGAGGCCGGGGTCGAGTCGGCCATCCGCGAGGCCCTGGCCGGGCTGGACACCCACGACCTGTACAATTTGCAGGAGCGCGGCGCCAAGGTTCGCGCCATCATCCGCAACGCCGAGTTTCCCGACGATCTGCGCCAGGCGATTCTCAGCGCCTACCAGCGGATGGAAAAGGAGTACGGCCCTAGTGTCGATGTCGCGGTCCGTTCGTCGGCAACCGCCGAGGATCTGCCCGATGCCTCCTTTGCCGGCCAGCAGGACACCTACCTCAATATCCGCGGCCCGGTCGCCCTGATCGACGCCTGCAAGCGCTGTTTCGCCTCCCTGTTCACCGACCGCGCCATCTCCTACCGCCACGACCGGGGCTTCGGCCAGTTCGACGTGTACCTGTCCATCGTGGTGCAGAAGATGGTGCGCTCCGATTCCGCCTGTTCGGGCGTCATCTTCTCCATCGACACCGAATCGGGCTTCAAGGATGCGGTCTTCCTCACCGGCGCCTGGGGCCTGGGCGAGAACGTGGTGCAGGGCGCGGTCAACCCCGACGAGTTCTACGTCTTCAAGCCGACCCTGAAGCAGGGCAAGCGGCCCATCGTCGGCAAACGGGTGGGCACCAAGGAAATCAAGATGGTCTACAACAACGAGCCCGGAGCGGAGGAGCCGGTGAAGAATGTGGAGACCACCGCCGAAGAGCGCGGCTCCTACATCCTCGCCGACGACGACATCCTGCAACTGGCGCGCTGGGCCTGCATCATCGAAGACCACTACGGCCGGCCCATGGATATCGAATGGGCCAAGGACGGCGACGGGAAAACCGTGGGCACCGGCAACCTGTTCATCGTCCAGGCCCGGCCGGAAACCGTGCATTCCCAGGCCAACAAGCGGACCATGGAGACCTATGTGCTCAAGGAGAAGGGCACGGCGCTGGCCAGCGGCCAGGCCGTGGGCGCCAAGATCGGCCAGGGCGTGACCCGCATCCTCAACGATGTCAGCCAGATCCATGACTTCAGAGCCGGCGAGGTGCTGGTCACCGACATGACCGACCCCGACTGGGAACCGATCATGAAAATCGCCGGCGCCATCGTCACCAACCGCGGCGGCCGCACCTGCCACGCGGCGATCATCTCCCGCGAGCTCGGCATCCCCTGCGTCATCGGCACTGAAAACGGCACCCGGAAAATCAAGGACGGCCAGCAGGTGACGGTCTGCTGCGCCGAGGGCGAAACCGGCACTATCTACGAGGGCCTGCTCAAGTTCGAGATCGAAGTCCTCGATCTGCACAATATCCCGGCCACCCGCACCAAGGTGATGATGAATGTCGGCCTGCCGGAAAAGGCCTTCGTCGAAGGGCAGTTGCCCAACGAGGGCGTCGGCCTGGCCCGGGAGGAGTTCATCATCAACTCGCACATCGGCATTCATCCGCTGGCCCTGATCAACTACGAGGAGTTGCGGAAGCAGGCCAGGGAAGACGACGACATCTTCGACATCGTGCAGACCATCGATGAGCGCACCTCGGCCTATCCGACCGACAAGCGCCAGTATTTCATCGACAAGCTGGCCGAAGGCGTGTCCAGGATCGCCGCCGGTTTTTATCCCAAGGATGTGATCGTCCGCCTGTCGGATTTCAAATCCAACGAATACGCCAACCTGATCGGCGGCCATCTCTACGAGCCCGAGGAATCCAACCCGATGATCGGCTGGCGCGGGGCCTCGCGCTACTACGATCCGCGCTACCGGGCGGCCTTCGACCTGGAGTGCACCGCCCTGCTCAAGGCGCGCAACGACATGGGCCTGACCAACATCAAGCTGATGGTGCCGTTCTGCCGCACGCCGGAAGAGGGGCGCAAGGTCATTGCGGTGATGCGGGAAAACGG
>JGI20166J26741_11813363_pt1 | contig 10099 bp, 6 predicted proteins | sample TergutCu122P5_FD_26741 | JGI IMG/M metagenome (IMG submission 26741) | reverse complement strand
TCACATTGAACATGTTCTTCATTAGGAACAATTTTCCAGCCTATGAGGATTAATTCTATACCAGATGTCAAATGCTTTTGTAATAATAAAAATGTGTTACGTGTACAATCAATGGTATGACATTTCGTGCGCCACCCTGTATTTACCAGCTTACAAGGCGTCCAAATATCTTACTTTGTCTTTATAAATTGCCCCTTTATATTAAACGTTATTATCTTGAAACATATTATTTTGGAATTTGGTGTTGAAAACAAGCTCTTTCGTCTGTAGGTCATTTAATATAACCTACGGAATTAACATTTACGTGTCTTTAGAAATATCTCTGTGTCTAATCCAGTTTTTGAACTTCTGCTTCTTTAGTAGCAGAAGCCTCTTTACAGCATTGAACTTTGGTAATGTTGTTAAAAATAATTAGTCATCAGAAGCCGACTTTTTTACACATGGTCAGGCGATTGTGAACTTTTATTTTTGAAACCCGAAATTTTACGACAACATTCCTAAGAATGTGCCGCCATAACTCAGCCTCAGCCAAATCTGTCCAATGTCTCCTTCAAATTACTTATATTAAGTCCTTTTTACTGTTACCTATGCATTCATCCTTGCATATTCTGAGCCGTCTCTTCCCTACTGGTTTCTCTACGGAAATTTTGAACACATTTTTCATACTTATCATGAGTGTACGGTGTCTTCTCTTTGTATCATAATATCATCTGGTAAGAAAAACAAATTATAAACTGAGACCAACGAAGACTTCAAAGATAATCCCAGAAACATGAGGTGGTCAGTAACGTTCAAATGAGATTAGTAGACAGTAAAATTAACTGCGATATTTGTATTAAAATGTGCCATCAACTTAACACACCGCGCATATTTCTTAATAAATTCTTTAAAACTTGTAATTGAAATTATGTTGGGCTAGTAGAAAGAAAATCGGGAAGGTTGTGATACCTGTGCGAAGCCGTGAAGGACAGGGACATATTCTATGTTTATGTCACTGATGGAAACACAGCGACTGCTGTATTCTGACACATCCAAACATAATCTTTGCTCACAGGACATAGGTCTACTCACTGCATATAACATCAAAACATTAAAGGCCCTCAATCATTGGGGAAGTCCTCATACTTTGTACACGTCGATAATATTGCTGCATACATATTCACCATTTATTGTACTGCAGAGAAATATGAACTTACCAAAGTGCAAACCAGTTTACGCTCATGTATTATAGACTGTTCCTTGCACTGCATAAAATATGTAATCCGCAATCGTAAAGATTTTGTGCTTTCGTAGAGATATTCTAATTATTTTTTGGATCTGTAGTTTTGAAATAAAGACTGTGGAGATTATTGTCTTTGGAATAATTTATAACAAATATGACAGGTATTAATGTTTTACTTTTTAGGTGAATTCCAATGACGTACTGATTCCTACTGGGTAATAAAGTTAAACAAAATAATAAATCGGATAATAATATCTCTGAATTAAAATGAATTATTGACGTCATTGAAACAGAATATTAGACATAAGAATGGAGTCCATTACGTTTGAAATTTCTCTTTACGTGTGGATACAAATAGCAGAGTTTCGAATGTCAGCATGTGCACCGAGCATAGTTTTCATGGTAGAGCAGTCCTTTGTGGTTTCTGTTATAACCTGTTTGAGGAATACTAGATACTGCAAGCAAAGATTTTTCATTTACTTTTTATCTTCAAAGAGAGAATATTAAAAATGGCTTCGCAATTAATTTTCAACAGTCTTTTCACGAGTATTAAACCAAAGGCTTACGAATAAACGAGGATTTTATGGCAGGAGGATTCATCTAGGTTTGTGAGTAAATAGAAGTAAAAACCAACAAACAGGCATGCAACTCCTTCTATAGGGATCCAAAGCCAACAAACTGTCTATCTCGAAATTGCTCCAGTTATTTTTGTAAGGTAATATGAATTTTGAAAACTTGTATCAAGAAAGACTCCTGAGGAATCTCGATAAGCCTGTGCCTCAACAAAATCTATTCACATAAAATGAAACTTTAGGCAATGATCTAAACGAAATACATGACCTCCTCCTTTAACGAAACATGAATGTTCCTTACAATCTAAAGTTTTATTACAAAGAAATTAACTTCTCATTCTTTTCAAAGTAATGACTGAGTTATCATTGTGAACAGTGGAATACATAAATAGTAGAAAAATTAGTTATATATTATATAGGTGCGTGTTTATGGATGATAATGAGAAATAGTTAATTTAAAAATTTGAGTGCAATTTAAAACAAATACGTATGGTATAAAAATATATTCCATGTGAAGGTAAAAACTTAGAATATGATTTAGTAAAATTCGATACATGTGAATCTTGTAATGCGTCAGATGCTGAGATAGCTTCTCCTTTGAACTAAAACTTTTCTTTTTGTGGGGGTGGGGCTTCTAAGTCTACATTTGGGATTAGATAAAATTGCAGTTTATGGAAGTGTTAAATATGTAGGCAATGCTAAAATATGAAAACACCATGTTATAGGAACTATTGAAACCACAAAACAGAAATACTATATTTCAATGTTTTCTTCGATAAGATATCTGGCGCATTACAATACATGCACATATCAGAATTTCTTATTGCGAATTGTAAAAATGTGTCATCATTTGAGGTTTTGTATCATCGAATGAAATATAACTGGGAAGGAACGAAACAATAAATCATCTTCTTTTGGGGGATGACCAGGTTATTATAGCACAAGATAAAGATGATGCAAAGTATATGACAAAAAATTTAAGAGAACAATATCAGACATGGAGTTTGCAACGTAAACAATTTTAGAACAGAGTACTTAAATGAAGGCAGAAGACATACAGAACATACAGATCGAGCATAACTTCGCTATTAAGGGCAGCAAATTATTTAGGTCCGTAGGAACATATTTAAGAATTCCGGAAAATGCGGCGAAGAAGTTTTAAAAAGAGCAGAACAAACCGGGCATTCAAAACAGCGCTAAAAATTCTATTTTGGAGTAAATATATTTCGGTAAATACGAAGAAAAGAATATTTTGTACAATAACAGAAAGCATGTCAAGGTAATTTTGGGAAATATGGAGAGTGGATTACAAGTGAAAGACAAGCTTTAAGTACAAAAATTGACTTTGGAGAAGAGCTTCAAGGATCTCCAGATTTTTAAAAGTAAGAAATGTGGCAATGAAATAACAAATAGGGGTAACTCAAAGAATTTTGAAAAGACTGGAAAACGTTTTGAAATGTTATGGAGGAATAGTAAGCATGGAGAATAACAGACGGCCTAAGCGAGTAATGACTTGATCACTGGGAGGAAGACGACGATAAGGACGACCCAAATCAAAGTGGGGCAATGAAGTTGAGAGGTTTACGAAGCAGAGGAAATAATATGAGATGATACAGTAAACCGGCGTATACAACGACTGAAATACAGCAAACGGTTGTCCACTGAAAAGCAGACAGACAGACAGGCACAGACAGACATGTGTAGAGAGGCAGGCACAGACAAACAGACAGACAGACAGAGAGACAGACAGGATGGATGGATGGATAAGCAGACCGATAGAAAATTGGGACGAGGACATAACGCTTTGAAATAAAGCATATATTGTTTGGACGTTCAATACTGTAAAAGACGGAAAACAAATAAAAAACAGAAAGGAAGGTAGGTGGATACGCTTGCAGTTCGAATGAATATATTTTTCTTTATTCTGCCGAAAAATTCTTGTGCTTATTTATAAAAGGATATTTACCTTGTAAGCGTGTTCAGATTCTACCCAGTTCCGGTTTTCCGACTAATCTCGCCACACTTTTTATATACCCCGCCTAATTCATAGACGTGTAGAAATTATAAATGTCCCATTTATGTAGTTTTCTCCAGCCTCCTTATGCCTCTTATCAGTCCTTACCGATCTTGTATAAAATATCTTTAGTCTCTATCTTCCTCTAGGTTTACGGAACTTTCTCACACCTACGTGTGATTTCAGGCTTCCGCCGCGAAGTAGATTAGAACTGCGCTCTTCTGGGTTATTACGCAATGAATAGTGGTAATTTCTTACCGCGTTTCGGGACAACATAACGGTCCCATCATTTCAGAGGTTGATAATCCACACATACATGAACACAGAATCAAGACAGGCAATGTACGTATAACATAACATTGAGACACATTCGCGTAACCATTTTTACCGTGGATGAACAGTAAGTATTTCATATTCTGAGTGTGTGTCTGTGACATTAGCTATCCAGCGTGCAATGCGCATGCGCCGTATTATATTTTCATCTGTAGCCTGTCCGCTTCTACCACATTCTTCCACGTTATCCCATAAACGGCTTGAATTTAGGAGAAAAGTTATTACAAAAAAATGTGTGTTTTGAATCTGTCTACATCTTTTGTGTGAAACATTATTCGTTGATATATTATCACAAAAAATACAAATTTATTCACGTAAAGTACACGTTATTATTTTCAGATATTAATGAAACTTTAATATTCTTGACACATTTTAAAAAAATATTGAAATTTCAATTTTCATGAAAATCAGTCTTGTGGGAGCCGAGTTTTTCCATACGGATGGACGGACGGACGGAAAAACATGAAGAAGATGATAGTCGATTTTTCAATTTTGCGTACGTGCCTAAAAAGATTTACAATATAGTCACGTTATATGACTATATTTTAAAATACGCATGATTCATGCATATTTCAATGTTATCATTTTTGGTAGAAAATTAAAACCAAAGGACTTAGAAGCAACCACGATTGAATCTGAGTTTACTTTATACATTCGTGATAAATACCGCAATAAATTGGATATCAGACATTACATAGTAGCTGCAATAAAAACCACTTCTCTCTGCAAGATTGGAAAGCATAACATTACGTTATTACAATCACTCGTGAATCGTGACAGAGCACAGTGTTTGTTAGAAATAAGCACAAAGAAAGTTTAGTGCATAATACTTGCAAAACCGTACAGCACATACAAGAAGAGTAAGAAATTTGACTCGTATTTCCAAGTAATCCTTTTATATCTCTACCTGCTCTTCGCGAATTTTTTTATTAGTATGTCCATTTTAGTCCAATATATTTTTGTCTGAGCTTAAAGTAATTTAGTATAAGTGTCTAATATAATAGACACCTGTATCTTAATTCAATTCTTTCAATTGAATTTAAATCATTATATTTATTGAAACATGGAAAACCTTTTCACAGGATTCAAATGTCAAGAGAAAAAGGGGAACAAAATGCTGATTTACAAATCAAGCGAACTTGATAGCAGCTGGACTCTAAACTTACTTGTGAAGGGACTAGACTAGAGTGCAGTGAGGATCCTACCTGCTTGCCTGTTCTGTGGTGGAGCAGAGTGTCACCGAACATTGTTACCGGAGTGGTAGCGGCAGAGGGCCGAGGGGAGGTGGCAGCGGCATTGTCGGGACTGGGGACTCCGGCTTTACCCGAGAACAGACTGCTAGGCTGCTGTTGTTGCTGCTGCTGTTGCTGTGGCTGTGACTGTTGGCCAAGGCCGCTAGCTCCTGCACCGGTGGGAGAAGTTGCACCGAAACCTCCTGCAGTAGGTGTGGCTGGTGTCGTAGCAGCTGTGCTGGTTCCGGTGGAATCCAGGCTCTGCATCCTGTGATGTGTTGGAGAGCTGGGTAACACCAATTGCGACTTGGTCCATCCAAATCCACTAGTTTAATATTGTTTTATACAGTGGTAGCAATCATAGACAAACCCAAAACACTTTTTAAGAGCTATAAGAAGAAAAATGAACGTAATAAGCTAGAGGCCAATACTTGTGGATAAATTAAAGACGTTGTCAGTAAATTAGACGTTTTCGCGTCGAATTTTAGGATGACGTGTAAATGACAAATTAGAACAAGGGTGCACAAATTTTACAAATATATAGGAACCCCTTCAAAATCATAGGCGCCAGAAAAGTGACAGGAAGAAAGTTCCATACCGAGGACACAATAATGTTAGGTCCTACCATCTAAAACTTAGCCCCAGAACAAAGTGGCACTCGGGATTGTGCACCCCTGAATTAGAAGCAATGTGGAATGATATAATTTTCATCTTACTGAGGTTATAACTTGACACTAATCTGAAGGAACTGCTACAAACCACGAGAAATATCAGACAGGTTATACGCCACTGCAACGTACATTCGAACAAATCAAGCTAAATTTCTCTGTGTAGATCAAGCGGATTTGTGGGAAATCAAGTGATAATAACAGGCACGTCTTATTTTGTAACTACTACATCAATAACTAATAACACCACAGTTTACATGTTATGTAGGCATCATCTGCTCACCCCGTATCGTCGAGAAGAAGTTCTGTGTACGCTAATGGGAACCAACCACTGCACTGCGTTCTCAAGTTCTCGCCAAACTGCCAGCCTTTGTTCCTTTCACCTGTAGAACAAAAAACATATCCACGTACTCAAAACATATTATATTACAAGAAAATCAATAATCGAAAACAAATTCTTAATAAAGGAAAACAAAGAAGCAATAAAGAAGAAACAAATAAAGGAAGGCACAAAAATATAAAAAAGGGAACATGACACGACGAAGAGCAGAAGGGTTGAAATACGAGTAAAGGAATAACTAAAGATAAATATGCGTTATTTAATTCCTACTGAGATTCTGCCAGTAATATCATCCGATTTATTTTGATTCAGAATTATTTCTGACATTAAACACTGAGTAGGATCAGCCTCTCTTAGGAACTTTCCCATACACACGGTAAAATAGCAAATATAAAAGTAGACATAACTACATAATTTTCCCAAGGGAAATTCAAATTCGCTGCCCAAAATCAGAATCCTGCCTTAGAAGTAACTGGCCTTGTGACAACGTTATTACAAAATTACACACAGAAAAATAACGTAATTGTTGTGGGATTAAAAATAATGATTAACAAAATATGTTCCTTACAATGTCAAAATATATGGAAAAAAGATAGGTTAGAGTTGTTTTAATATATGGCTGCAGTTTGCCCTTATGGTTAACCAAGATGGCAGAAAACAGGCAATTAAATGTATCATAATAAACCGAGAAAATTCTAATACAATACTTCTCGTAAACTGAAACAGATTTAAAATTAACACTTCATGAGGTTTAACTTATCAGTGGAGTCGGAAATTCTAAAGAAAAGAGCAAATAAACTGACCCATGAGAGCGATGATGTCTCCCTCCAGGAAACTGAGCTGGTTGTCTCCACTAGACAGATAGGCGTACAGCGCCCTGGCGAGTTGTGTGTCCCACCCTGGACCTCTGTCAGGCACCGCCATTGACTTCGGCCTCGTAGGAGTGTCCGACTCTAAAATAAAAACGTCATCTCCATTTGACATCTATAAATATATGTCTGATATCGACAACGAATTCCATATCGATTTACCTCCCCAATTATTTGGTGTGAATGGAATAAAGAAAAAGAGAAAGTGACAAATGACAAATTACGGGAAGAGACTTACCTTGCACGAGTGAATGGGTCGAGGCAGTTAGGTTGAAGTCTGACTTTGCTCTGGACAAAGGTTTCATAGGGCTTGTGGCATCGTTAATGGAGCGCATATCCAGGCACGAGGCATCCATAGACTTTGTTTTCCTTAGTTGCGACGCAATAGAAAGGCGATCGTCCTCCACATTGGGACTTCTGGGAGAAGAGTAGAGATCTTCGTCTGGCCAGAAACTCACTTGCTGCAAAAACATATTACATCCTGTTTGTATAAAACCCCATAACACTCAACTTACTGATTTCCGCGAACTCCGCGAAAGAAATCAGGCTGCTATGCGCGCTTATTTGCAGAAGTTAGAGCACCGTATACCGTGTACCGTGTACCATGTACAGTGTACCGTGTACCGTACAGCTTAACTTCCAGGTTTACTCACTGATAAGTTCCTGGTGAGGGGCATGAATCTTAATCGCTACAGCTACAGTGTTTATTTATAATTACCATTTTTAAACTTATTTAATTTATGGTGTGCTGCTAAAAAACAGCTATTATTTCTTCGCACATCCTTAACCTATCAGTCTATGGAATGGAGATTCAGAATTTTGCCTTTGAGGTAGTAACTGAATCTTTACAAAAAATTCTGTTTAATTTCCTCCATTACAGATTTTTCGAACAAAAATATTATTGGCACACGAGCTGAAAATATATTTTCAAATCTCATCGCAAATAAATTTTTGTAAAAAAAATTAACGATTATTTTCGGGAGTGTCTTATTATTTACGAGTTATTTTTACAACATAACTGAAATGTCTACGTCCTCACCATTTAAAGATTCTGAGAGATAAATCATGGCGTTACGTAACCCGATGCTTAGCCAATTTTCTTAGAGGCAGTGCCAGTCACATCAATGATATGAATTAAAATGATGATCGACATAATTTTACGGCTACGAAACGTTTACAAATGAAGGAGCAAAAATCATTTGACAGTTAACGTTTAACCGCAGGAAGACCTACGTAAAGTAATTTCGTCATCTTTGTGAGAGAGCATGTTCAAGCGCTTCCGAAAATCTTAGATATTTGTCAAATTTGAAGGAAACGTTTTGAATATTTCAAATAGTAAACAAACGTAAATATTTCGCAAGTGAATTACAATTAATATGTTGCCTGTGGTAGCAAATGACTTTTGCCCTAACCTGAATATGTCCTTTGGGGGAAACAATAAGTGAGAAAAGAATTTCCCGGCGGAAAGCGGGCTTAATTGGTGGCGATTCTTTATGTTTAATTGTCAACGTGACATCCCATCATGCGACACTGTGCTTACCCGCAGTCTGTTGTTGAACATGACTTCGACTGCATCCGGAAGGAACTCTCGTGTTTGGGCCACTTCCTGCCAGTCCTCCAGATGTCTCTGTAGCACAGTGCTCCCCTGACTGTGGTAGGCCAAATAGTGTTTTGCCAGCGAACATTGACGCTCCAATACAAAGCCGTACCTTCGTCGCTCCTGCGTCATAGCCTAGAAAACACATACCCGCAAAAACACACTAAAATGGACACTAGATTAAACGGCTACTTTTCGTTCATCGCGACTAGAAATCAGAATAAAATATTGCTAATAAACGGGACACGTTTAACGTTACAACGAAGAGGTGGAGCAAAGACTCCATTGGAGTCTGCTTAAATATCCTTTACTGCTAATTATTTTGTTTAATACTGTCACAGATGACAAAGGATTTAGTCAGATCAAACAGGAAATACGAACTGATTGTTTAGTTGTCTAGGTGTACTCTAAAATAGAAGAAACGTACAAAAATCCTCTCTATAAACGACCTCACATTTGTAGGTAAAATAATTACCTTTGTCTTTCGTCACCAAAAACTTACGTTACGACAATTTAATGTGTTTCGAAAAGACATAGCCACAAAAAATCTCAGTGGGGATGTTGTCACCTGAGAGTTTCGGCACAGCCATAATGACTGTAGAGTATTAAAACAAATAGAGTCACTGTGGCCTCCAGTGACATGATTTTCCTGCACCGTTTAATGGAAACTCGTCAAAAGATCCAAAGCAATTATTTGGGCAGACAGATTTATATGAGAACACATTATTTCATAACAAGCAAGGCAAGTTACCTAATATCTAATTCCACGGTACGCAGTTCTTCTTAAGAAGCTGACAGTCGCATAATGATCAAGAAATTCTCCACTTTGCATGGGACATAAGTCACTGTCACAACAATCCCAATAGTGTTCCACTGGGCCCTCTCTCGGTTAAGCGAAGTCAAACCGGACCTTAAAACCTTACCGTTTTAATAAAAATTCCAATATTTTTCATATCGAAAGCCAGGACTCGGAATTTAGCTCATCTTCCTTGATTTGATCGAAATAACAGCGCATAATGAAAGTGTAAATTATGCAGATCTTCATTACGTTTCGCTGTCCTCATACCGTACATGTACGTTTAACACATTGTGGACGGGTGACGCAGATTTTCGTCTTTACATTACAACTGTGCAAGACGGATGACGCAAAAATGCGTTTTTAACACGCGCTTGGTTTCCACGCACTACACACTTAATTACGCAATACATGGAGCATTTCTCCGAATGGTCCCGCTGACGGATGTTTATACGA
>JGI20166J26741_11813251_pt1 | contig 10100 bp, 2 predicted proteins | sample TergutCu122P5_FD_26741 | JGI IMG/M metagenome (IMG submission 26741) | reverse complement strand
CTCTATAAATCCGTCATTGCGAGGAGCAGCGCGACGAAGCAATCCAGAAAAACCTGAATTCAGCGTGAACTTGGATTGCTTCGCTCCGCTCGCAATGACGAACCATTCGCAATGACGGACCGCTCGCAATGACGGATCGCTCGCAATGACGTACCAAGGGTTTTTAGAGGTTCCCTTAATTGTTTATATTCGGCGGGCGGGCATTATGCTTTGCCCGCTTTTTTCGCGCTTAAGCCGAAAAAACGCGAAAAAAATGTCAAAAAAAGGGTATGGAAAAAATTAAAAAACGCTTGACAAATCAAATCACAGGGCATACAATATTAGGCGTATGACCGTTTACTTTTTTCTCCATACCGTTCTATTATAACATACAAACATAATTTTTTCAACACTTTTTCTCATCAAAAAATTGATGCCAAATTAATATCAAAAAATTAATGTCAAAAGGTCGCGGTTTGATATCTTAAAGGGTCGCGTTTGTACCGCAAAAGGTCGTATTCATGCCGTTTTAATATCCCAATGGGGCGGTTTGACACCCCGCCGTTTCATCAGCCTTATTTCAAATCTTAATCCGGCGTAAGACAATCCGCGTTTTTTGCGCGCCCGGGCGGGCGCGCCGGCGGCCGGCGCGGCGGCCGCCACCCAATCCCCAAGGAGTGTGAAGCATGGACAAAGGCAGAGTGCATCCCATCAGGCAGGGCAATGTCGTCAGGATGAGCTATTCCAAGATCGACGAGGTTCTGGAGATACCGAACCTCATCGAGGTGCAGAAGGACAGTTACCGCTGGTTCCTGGAGGAGGGCCTGGACGAGGTCTTTCAGGACATCTCCCCCATCACGGACTACAACAACAACCTCATACTGGATTTTATCGGCTTCACGCTGGACCCGGAGCCGAAGTACTCCATTGAGGAATGCAAGGAGCGCGACGCCACCTACGCGACGCCGCTAAGGGTGAAGTGCCGCCTGTATAACAAAGAATCGGACGAGATCAAGGAGCAGGACACGTTCATGGGGGATTTCCCGCTGATGACGGACACCGGCACCTTCATCATCAACGGGGCTGAGCGCGTCATAATCAGCCAGCTCGTGCGCTCCCCGGGCATCTATTACACCTCCGAATACGACAAGACCGGGAAGAAGCTCATATCGTCCCAGGTTATACCGAACCGCGGCGCCTGGCTGGAGTATGAGACGGACAGCAACGACGTGTTCAGCGTGCGCGTGGACAGGACGCGCAAGGTGCCCATAACGGTGCTGATACGCTCGCTGGGCGTGGGGACGGACGCCCAGATCATCGAGCTCTTCGGCGAGGAGCCGAAGATCCTGGCGTCCATCGAAAAGGACATCAGCAAGAACTATGAGGAGGGCCTCATAGAGATATACAAGCGCGTGCGCCCCGGCGAGCCGCCGACGATCGAATCCTCGGAATCGCTGCTGCGCGGCATGTTCTTCGACGCCAAGCGCTATGATCTGGCCCGTGTCGGGCGGTATAAATACAACAAGAAGCTGCGCTTTCGGAGCAGGATCAGGGATTTCGCGCTGGCGGAGAGCGTCGTGGACATGGAGACCGGCGAGGTCATCGCGAAGGCGGGCCAGACGGTCACCGCGGAGCTGGCGGACGCCATACAGGATTCCGGCGTCGCCTTCGTCTGGGTTCAGGCGGGGGACCACAGGGCCAAGGTCCTGAGCAACCTGGCGGTCAACGCGGACCAGCACCTGGCCCCCTTCGGCCTGGACGCGAAATCCCTGGGCATAAAGGAACGGGTGTATTACCCCGTGCTGCGGGAGCTCATCGCGAACAACCCGGAGCCGGAGGCGCTGGCCAAGGCGATAAAGGCCAATATGGCCAAGCTGGTCCCCAAGCATATCACGGTGGAGGACATCATGTCCTCAATAAACTACCTTATCAATATAGATTACGGCATGGGCAACGTCGACGACATCGACCATCTGGGCAACCGCCGCATCCGCGCCGTGGGGGAGCTCTTGCAGAACCAGTTCCGCATCGGGCTGGCGCGCATGGAACGCGTGGTCAAGGAGCGCATGAACCTCCAGGACATGGACGTCATAACGCCGCAGGCGCTGGTGAACATCCGCCCCGTGACCGCCGCCGTGAAGGAATTCTTCGGCAGTTCGCAGCTCTCGCAGTTTATGGACCAGACCAATCCCCTGGGGGAGCTGGCCAACAAGCGCCGCCTCTCGGCCCTGGGGCCCGGCGGCCTCTCCCGCGACAGGGCCGGCTATGAGGTGCGCGACGTGCATTTCTCGCACTACGGGCGCATGTGCCCCATAGAGACGCCGGAAGGCCCCAACATCGGGCTGATCAACTCCCTGTCCACATTCGCGCGCATCAACGAATACGGCTTTATCGAGGCGCCGTACCGCCTCGTGGACAAATCCGGCGTCATACCCCGCGTCACCCGCGAGTTCATTTACGTCACGGCCGACGAGGAAGAGAACTACATGGTGGCGCAGGCCAACGAGCCCCTGGACCACGACGGGCACTTCATCCACAGGAAGGTCTCCGGCCGCTACCGTGAGGAGATCATTGAGGTGGACCGCGGGCAGATAGACCTGATGGACGTCTCGCCCAAGCAGATCGTCTCAGTTGCCACGGCGCTGATACCCTTCCTGGAGAACGACGACGTCACCCGCGCCCTGATGGGCTCCAACATGCAGCGGCAGGCCGTGCCGCTTCTGTCCACGGAGGCGCCCTTAATCGGAACCGGCATGGAATACAAGACGGCGCGGGATTCCGGCGTGGTGGTCATATCCAAGTCCGACGCCGTCGTGGACCGGGTCACCTCCAACGAGATCGCCGTCACCGATAAAACCGGCAAGAAATACCGATACCGGCTGACCAAATACCTGCGCTCCAACCAGGGCACCTGCATCAACCAGCGCCCGCTGGTCAACGCCGGCCAGCGCGTCGCCGCGGGGGAGATCATCGCCGACGGCCCCTCCACGTCCGACGGGGAGCTGGCCCTGGGCAAGAACCCGCTCATCGGCTTCATGACCTGGGAGGGCTATAATTACGAGGACGCCATCCTCCTGAGCGAGCGGCTCGTGGAGGACGACGTGTACACCTCCATCCACATCGAGGAATACGAGGCGGAATCCCGCGACACAAAGCTGGGCCCGGAGGAGATCACCCGGGATATACCCAACGTCGGGGAGGACGCCCTGAAGGATCTGAACGAGGACGGCATCATCCGCATCGGCGCGGAAGTCCAGCCCAACGACATCCTGGTGGGCAAGGTGACGCCAAAAGGGGAGACCGAGCTCACCGCGGAGGAGCGCCTGCTGCGCGCCATCTTCGGCGAGAAGGCGCGCGAGGTGCGCGACACCTCCCTCCGCACGCCCCACGGCGAGAGCGGCATCATCGTGGACGTGAAGATATTCACCCGGGAGAACGGAGACGAGCTGCCCCCCGGCGTGAACCAGCTCGTGCGCGTCTATATCGCGCAGAAGCGCAAGATATCCGTCGGAGATAAGATGGCGGGGCGCCACGGCAACAAGGGCGTCATATCCCGCATACTGCCCGTGGAGGATATGCCCTTCCTGCCCAACGGCCGCCCGCTGGACATCGTGCTGAACCCGCTGGGCGTGCCCTCCCGCATGAACATCGGGCAGGTGCTGGAGGTGCATCTGGGCCTGGCGGCCAAGGTGCTGGGCTGGAAGATCGCGACGCCGGTGTTCGACGGGGCCAACGAGATCGACATCATGGACACGCTGGATCTGGCCAACGACTACGCCAATCTGGACTGGGACGCGTTCGAGCGCAAATGGAAGGGCATCGTGGACGACGACATCTACGAATCCCTCGCGCTCAATAAGGACAACCGCGACGAATGGCACGGCGTGCCCATCGGCCGCGACGGCAAGATACAGCTTCGGGACGGGCGTACGGGGGAGCCCTTCGACAACCCCGTCACCGTCGGCTATATGCACTATCTCAAGCTCCATCACCTGGTGGACGACAAGATACACGCCCGCTCCACCGGCCCGTACTCGCTGGTGACGCAGCAGCCCCTGGGCGGCAAGGCGCAGTTCGGCGGGCAGCGCTTCGGCGAGATGGAGGTCTGGGCGCTGGAGGCCTACGGCGCGGCCTATACCCTCCAGGAGATACTCACCGTCAAGTCCGACGACATCGTCGGGCGCGTCAAGACCTACGAATCCATAGTCAAGGGCGAGAATATTCCGGAGCCGGGCGTCCCCGAGTCCTTTAAGGTGCTGCTGAAGGAGTTGCAGGCGCTGGCCCTGGACACACGCGTCCTGCTGGGCGATTCCACGGAGGTCGAGATACGCGAGTCCATCGACGACATCGACGAGCTCGCCGTAAACATCGAGGGCAACGAGCCCGACGAGGGCTCCAAGCAGTACGTCCACAAGAAGGCCGGCATGGACTTCCAGGAGCTCACGCCCTTTGAGCAGGATCTGCTGGGGAATGACTTTGTCGAAATCGGCGCGACTGAAGCCGAAGGGCTTGACGCGGACGCCGCCGGGCCGGACGGCTTTGAGCCCGACGGCTACAGCGATGACGACGGCTTCGACGACGATTACGACGCCGAGCCCGATCTGGACCGGGCGGATATGTTCGACGACGACGCCTTCGACGCGGAGTTGGAGGCCGAGAAATCCCCCGATTATGATTACGACGATTTCGGCGGCATCCCCCTGGCGGCGCCCAAAACCGGCGCGAAATCCGCGCCGCGCGGGCCGGGCCGCGCCGCCAAGAAGCCGAAGCCGCCCGCGGACATCGGCGCGGTCTACGGCGTCGACCTGGACGAGGAGATCCTCTCCGACGAGGAGCTCTACAGGATAACCGGCCCGATGATCGACGGCGACCTGGACGACGACGATTTTTACGACGACTGATGACGGCTGACGACGACTATTTATCAGACCCGTTCCGAAACCTGTAGGGGCAGAGCTTGTCTCTGCCCCAGACCCGGACAGGAGCTAAATACAAGGTTTGCCCCTACAATAGCGTGAGTTCGATTGCCCGCTTACAGTGCAACCGGCTAAAGCCGGAAGACTTGGTGCCGCCTGAAAGGCGGAAGAAATGGCTGACCGCGCCCGCAAAGCTGTAGATGTGTTCTTAAACTTCGATTTATTGTAGGGGCAAACCCCAACGGCTGCAAGCTAAGATGGAAATAAATGTAAGTTATACGTTGAGCGCTATTATGGGGGAGATTTTAGCCCACGTCATACAAAAAAACGTAAGGCTTATGCCGAACTGCTTCTCTATACTTGCAATTACGGCTAATATTCTGACATATGGAAATAATTGGTTTGTTAGCTTACAGCCGTTGGGGACAAATCTTGTGTTTGCCCCTGTTCAGGGCAGAGACAAGCTCTGCCCCTACAGGTTTCGGAACGGGTATTGTAATTATAGGACACTTTTAATTTAGCGGGCGGACAGGGTCGTCCGCCCCTACGGAGGACGAAAGCTCGGCTTTGCTGAATTTCGCTAAAGGAAATCTGTCGAACTCACGTTACAATAAATCTGGGTTTCAGAACACATCTACAGCTTCGCGGACGCATGGTCAGCCATTTAGTCCGCCTTTCAGGCGGCACTAAGTCTTCCGGCTTTAGCCGGTTGTAGTATAAGCGGGCAATCGAACTCACGTTATTATTATATTTGACTGGGAGGATTATCTTGTCAACTCAAAACAGTGAGCCAATGATCGTCTTTGATTCGATAAAGATCGGCCTCGCCTCCCCGGAGAAGATCCGGGAATGGTCCCGCGGCGAGGTCAAAAAGCCTGAAACCATCAATTACCGCACCTTAAAGCCCGAGCGCGACGGCCTGTTCTGTGAGCGCATCTTCGGGCCGAACAAGGACTGGGAGTGCCACTGCGGCAAATACAAGCGCATACGCTATAAGGGCGTCGTCTGTGACCGCTGCGGCGTGGAGGTGACCAAGTCCAAGGTGCGCCGCGAGCGCATGGGGCATATAGAGCTGGCCGCCCCCGTCTCCCATATCTGGTATTTCAGGGGGATACCCAGCCGCATGGGCCTGATACTGGCCATGTCCCCCCGCGCGCTGGAGAAGGTGCTGTACTTCGCCTCGTACGTGGTACTGGACGGCGGCGACACGGGGCTGCAGTACAAGCAGCTCCTGACGGAGAAGGAATACCGCGACGCCTACGACAAATTCGGCACAAGATTCCGCGCCGGCATGGGCGCGGAGAGCATAAAGGAGCTGCTCCAGCAGATAGACGTGGAGAAGGAATCGGAGGAGCTGAAAAAGGCCCTGCGGGACGCCTCCGGGCAGAAGCGCGTGCGCCTCATCAAGAAGCTGGAGGTTATAGAGGCCTTCCATAAATCCGGCAACAAGCCGGAATGGATGATCCTGGACGCCATGCCGGTCATCCCGCCGGATCTGCGCCCCATGGTGCAGCTCGACGGCGGGCGCTTCGCCACCAGCGATCTGAACGATCTGTACCGCCGCGTCATCAACCGCAACAACCGCCTGAAAAGGCTGCTGGATCTGGGCGCGCCGGACATCATCGTCCGCAATGAGAAGCGTATGCTGCAGGAGGCCGTGGACGCCCTCATCGACAACGGCCGCCGCGGCCGCCCCGTGACGGGCCCCGGCAGCCGCTCGCTCAAATCCCTCTCGGATCTGTTAAAGGGCAAGCAGGGGCGCTTCCGCCAGAACCTCCTGGGCAAGCGCGTGGACTATTCCGGCCGCTCCGTCATCGTCGTCGGGCCGAGCCTCAAACTATATCAATGCGGCCTGCCCAAGGAGATGGCCATCGAGCTGTTCAAGCCCTTCGTCATGAAAAAGCTCGTGGAAAACGGGCTGGCGCACAACATCAAATCCGCCAAGCGCATGGTGGAGCGCCTGCAGCCGGAGGTCTGGGACGTGCTGGAAGGGGTCATCAAGGAGCACCCCATCATGCTCAACCGCGCCCCGACGCTCCACCGCCTGGGGATACAGGCGTTCGAGCCGGTCCTGGTGGAGGGGCGCGCGCTCAAGCTGCACCCGCTGGCCTGCACGGCCTACAACGCGGACTTTGACGGGGACCAGATGGCCGTGCACGTGCCGCTCTCCGTGGAGGCGCAGGCGGAGTGCCGCTTCCTGCTGCTATCGCCCAATAACCTCTTAAAGCCCTCCGACGGCGCGCCCGTCACCGTCCCCTCACAGGACATGGTCCTCGGCATATATTACCTCACGCTGGAGAAGGAGGGGGAGAAGGGCGAGGGCAAATGCTTCAAGGACGAGCACGAGGCCATCCTGGCCTATGACAACGGCGTCATCACCCTCCACGCGAAGATCCGCGTCCGCCGCGCCCTGGAGATAAACGGGGAGACGCGCTCCCGCGTGATAGACACCACCGTCGGGCGCATCATCTTCAACGAGGCCATACCCCAGGACATCGGCTTTGTGGACCGCTCCCCGGCGGCCCCGGAGGAGAATCTGTTCCGCTACGAGGTCGATTTCCTCTGCGACAAGAACAAGCTGGGCAGGATCATCAACCGCTGCATCAACAAATACGGCTCCACGAGCACCGCCATCGTGCTGGACAACATAAAGACGCTGGGCTTCGCGTATTCCACGCGCGGCGCGCTGACCGTCTCCGTCTCCGACATGGAGATACCCGGGGATAAGCAGACCTATCTGGACGAAGCGGAGAACATGGTGGAGAACATCACGCGCATGTTCCGCCGCGGCCTCATGACCAACGACGAGCGCCACGCCAAGGTGATCGAGACCTGGAACGACTGCAACGAAAAGATCACAAAATCCCTGATACAGGGCCTCGGGCGCTATAACAACATCTTCATGATGGCCAATTCCGGCGCCCGCGGCTCCAATAACCAGATCAAGCAGCTCGCCGGGATGCGCGGGCTGATGGCCAGCCCCAACGGCGACACCATTGAGCTGCCCATAAAATCCAACTTCCGCGAGGGGCTCTCCGTCCTGGAATACTTCATCTCGGCCCACGGCGCGCGCAAGGGCCTGGCCGACACCGCCCTGCGCACGGCCGATTCCGGGTATCTGACGCGCCGCCTCGTGGACGTCTCCCAGGACATCATCGTGCGCGAATGGGACTGCGTCGCCGACGAGGCCGAAAAGCCCGGCATGTGGGTGAGCGCCTTCATGGACGGCAAGGAGACCATCGAGCCGCTCCAGGACCGCATACGCGGCCGCTGGTCCATCGACGACATCTTTCACCCCGAGACGGGCCTGCTCATAGCCGCCGCCGACACCATGATCACCGCGGACCAGGCCGAGTATATAGAGGAGGCGGGCATCGGGAGCGTGCACATCCGCACCATACTGACCTGCCGCTCAAAGGTGGGCCTCTGCTCCAAATGCTACGGGGCCAACATGGCCTCCGGCAGGCTCGTGCGCATCGGGGAGACCGTGGGCATCATCGCGGCGCAGTCCATAGGCGAGCCCGGCACGCAGCTCACCATGCGCACCTTCCATACCGGCGGCATCGCCAGCAACGAGGACATCACGCAGGGCCTCCCCCGCGTCGAGGAGCTCTTTGAGGCCCGAAAGCCCAAGGGCCTGGCCATCATCGCCGAAAAGGGCGGCCGCGTCACCGTCAGCGACACCAAGAAGAAGCAGCGCGAGGTCGTCATCACCGACGAGGTCACGGGCGAGTTCAAGAGCTATTCCATCCCCTTCGGCTCCAGGATAAAGGTGTATACCGGCGACGTCGTGGAGGCCGGAGACGAGCTAACCGAGGGCAGCGTCTATCCCCACGACATCCTTAAAATCAAGGGCCTGCGCGGCGTGCAGGACTATATGCTCCAGGAGGTGCAGCGCGTATACCGCCTCCAGGGCGTCGATATCAACGACAAGCACATCGAGGTCATCGTCCGGCAGATGCTCAAACGCGTCAAAGTCGAGGAAAACAGGGATTCCAACTTCCTGCCCGGCAGCTATGTGGACTGGCTCGAGTTCGAGGAATCCAACAGGCTGCTGGAGGAACAGGGCCTGGAGCCCGCCCTGGGCACCCGCGTGCTGCTGGGCATAACAAAGGCGTCCCTCGCCACGGATTCCTTCCTCTCCGCCGCCTCCTTCCAGGAGACCACCCGCGTGCTCACGGAGGCCGCCATCTTCGGCAAGGTGGACCCCCTCATTGGCCTCAAGGAGAACGTGATCATCGGCAAGCTCATCCCTGCCGGCACCGGCATGCAGGTCTACCGCAAGCTCGAGATCGAGCCCACGCTGGAGCTGCCCCAGATGGTCAAAGTGCTGAACTGACCGCTGCCCGCCCCCGCCCTACAACGCCTCTGCTTGAATTTACATCGGGCAATCTCATAAACCTCAAATTCGGTCATTGCGAGCGGAGCAAAGCAATCTCTATAAACCTAACAAGTCATTGCTAACAAGTCATTGCGAGCGGAGCGAAGCAATCCAGCACATGCACAGCAATTCTGCCGCAATCCCGGGATCAATCCCACGCTGGAGCTGCCCCAAATGGTCAAAGCGCTGAACTGACCGTTACCCGCCCCCGCCCGTTCTGTAGGGCGGGGGCTCTGCTCCCGCCGTGCCGTAAGTTTAGGCCAGTATTTAATCCGTGCGCTACGTAGGGAACTGTCTTGACCGTTCCGCCCCCCGATTCGCCGCACGGGCCACGTTAAACGCATCATCAATTTTCATGGTATTGAACGGCAAAATGTGGCGGCGGGAGCAGAGCCCACGCCCTACAACGCCTCTGCCTGAATTTACATCAGGCAATCTCATAAACCTTAAAATCGGTCATTGCGAGCGGAGCGAAGCAATCCAATATACGCACAAACCGGGATTTCCTGGATTGCTTCGTCGCTCCGCTCCTCGCGATGAGGAGTTTACAGAGGTACAATGACGGGTTTACAGAGGTTGTCATTAAGGAACTGCATATAACGTGAGTTCGACAGATTTTCTTCAGCTAAATTCAGCAAAGCCGGGCTTACATATTCCGTAGGGGCGGACGACCACATCGTTTGACAATGTACGATAGGCTTCCCCTTAATATGTTTGTACCGTCGTATAATACCATTCTCAAATAAAATCTATGAACAAGACACTAAGTGTGATATACTGATATCGGTGATGAAAAATGATGAGAAAGCTATCATTATGGGAAG
>JGI20166J26741_11813140_pt1 | contig 10100 bp, 7 predicted proteins | sample TergutCu122P5_FD_26741 | JGI IMG/M metagenome (IMG submission 26741) | reverse complement strand
CAATCTCTTGAGCACCCTGCATTCCGAGCCCAAAGTCGACACTTCCAATGAACAAAGAAAGCCGGAGGTTATCCTAACGTACAATGAGACGAAGGCAGGAGTTGACACAATGGATCAAATGACCAGAACCTACAATTGCAAACGGAAAACACGAAGGTGGCCTCTTGTATTGTTTTAAAACATGTTGGATATATCGGCTATAAATGCTTACGTCATCTGGAAGGCACTCAATCCAAACTGGAATTCCAACAAGTCACACAAGAGAAGAATCTGTCTCCTCCAATTAGGAAAGGAACTAGCAGGAGTGAGTGAAGAGGCAGTCCCAAAGAGAGTTGAGCAAACAAGAGAAACTGCCTCTGAACCACCAAGAAAAAAGGCGAGATGCACTATTTGCCCCTCCGCAAAGGATAGAAAAACGAAGACAGCCTGATCAAAGTGTTCTAAAAATGTCTGCCAAGAACACAGCAATGTTATGTGTATCAGATGCCAACAGAACTATCGTAAGACTGCAATAATGTCTGCTGTTATATAATATTCTGCATGTACATGTCACATAGTACAGTTACGCAATAAAAAATTTGAGCTACAAAAAGAGCAATTGAAATTCTAAATGCGTAACAACCAACACTTTGGTTGTCAACAAGCAACATAAAACAGATATGAAGCACTGTAACCATTTTGCAAGGGTCGTATATCAGATTATTATATTCGGGTCCATTGGACCCGAATGGTAAAGAGTGCTTCTAAAATATACGGTAGTTAGAGGGTTAAAAGAAAATCAGTCTCATTACTTTTCTGCCACACCACGTAAATAATAAACAATTGAATTACTACTACTACTACTACTACTACTACTACTACTACTACTACTACTTTTGTTGTTGTTTATCCTAAGACCCAACATTTAGGCTTCGAGGAGTTACATTGCTTTAGCTTTAAGTGATGATTTTTTTTGTATGTTACCTATACCACAGATTTTCCTCTAAGTGATCTGGGTTTCAGTGGGACAGCTGTATCGTATCTCTCAAATAATGATCGATGTCATTCACGCTTCCTCTGATCACACTGGCAACCCTTATTTCTGTCTTCAGTTGCGCAGTGATTACGTGATCTGTTACGTATTGAGTGCTCGTTATCACGTGAACTTGTGTGTATTCTTATGTCTGGAATAGGTGTTCGTAACAGATACTGAATGTATTGCAGGGGCAAACGTTGGTACGGGCTCTTCTTTGCTGGTAGTTCGTTCGCCCCGAACTCGTGTGAATTGTTTTATTGCAGCATATTGAACAAATTGTCCGTTTAAGCTTATGCGTTCTTCGAAACTGTCCAGTCTCTCAGTGTCTTGTAAGTACCAAATGTTATGTCTCCTTCATAACATTAATGTATTTATGCGTTTATAACTACTGTGTAGTTTTGCTGTTTTGTTTTCATGTTTTGGGGGAACCGAAATTAAATTTTAATTCTCGTAAATTCAGGAATGCAGCGATACTAAATTGTGTGGCATGTCACGAATCTGGCTATTCCCTACAGAATTGTTGTTATTTTCTGTTACAAAGAGAGTTAACTGCCTCCCTGTAGTATTATAGGTTATTAAAGTTTACCTGCAATTGTTTGTACCATTTTAAGTGCGTTTATGAGTGTTTGAGATTTGCAGACCAGAAAGAAAATAGTTCGTTTAATTTGCCGGAACAGTTTGGTAAATGATTGTTAAACAGGCATATATTTTGTCTTAATTTTTACAGAATTGTAACTTTTGTTAAAGGTGCACACAAATGTGCAAATTGTTGTATTCCTTACAGCCTATTACGTGCCGCCCGTTAGGTCGCTTATTATTGGCTACGTGTATTCATGAAGTCCCAGTTGTTTGGTTGATTATGTGAGCAGTTTTGTGACCCCTTGTCTTCTGCTGAGCTTGCACATGTATAACATTGAGTGCGGTCGGAAGATCGTGGGTGCTGAACGAATAAGTGTCTACTGAGGTGGCTACTGTTCCGACATTCTCCTGGAAAGACTGAACACTGTCATTGAATCTCAGTAGGGTTAACCGGAAATAGAACAGATTATTGAACCCAACGTTAGTACGCGTTTACTTTTCAAGTGCTGTTTCTGTACTTAATTTACCACCACTCTTTGGAGACAAAGGGGTAAGTTTAGGTCTAGCTTCTGTCTCGGCAGTGAGTGCGTGTGGAAGTTGATGCCCATTTTGACTGTTTTCTTGGCTGCGATGTTGCTTTCATACAAGGCTGTTGGCTGCTGACGGTGTGGTGGCATCGCTAGAACGTGCTGGAATGCCGGCTGTATGTGTGTGTGTGTTTGTGTAAGATGGAATAATTAAGTTTACTTGTATTTTTTCTGAACACTACGCGCTCTGATTCAGATTATTAGTTGTGTTCTTTCCTTCAGGTTAGCACCCCTCGTTTTCAACGCCAATTTAGGACGGTTACCCATGTTTATGTTAACTACTTTGGTTCGATGATCCCACTGAATTGATCTAAATGCGTCCGTTTTTAATTTTCCGCACAAAATTACGCATCGGAATGTTGGTTTTATAAGTGTTATTAAGCAGTACTGATTAGGAATGTGAGCACACTTTAGTGATTCGTGATCGATTTCCTGTATGGAAACTTGGCACGGCAGGTTAAAACTGATATAGTCACACATTTTTTAAGTTTTGCTATTAGGTTCATTTCCTGTTTAATGTCATGGCTCTGTCATCATTCTGCCTCGCTTCTTATGAGCTCTCCGTGCACTGTTCTGTCGTTTATCATTTGGCTGCGTGTTATTTGTTTCTCGTTACGAAGTGACACACTTTTATGTTTTCACGTATTCCACATGGTGATTTTGTACCGTTTGTTGTCTGTTGTGTAGTAACACCGTATGGTCTTATAAGAGGATATCGACGTTTCGGAGGAACATTTTACCATTATCTTCTGGGTTGGAATGTTAGACGCAAGTTGGAAATTTAACAGTTAATCTGAATCTTCCACTCTTCCGTTAGGGATGTATTTTATTACATGCCTGGAAGTCCCGTATTATATCTCTGTCAGATTTCCGTATGGGATTCTGTAAGTTTTTTTATTGTGTACATATATGACATTTTGAAGAGAGTGGAGAAGATTTTGTAATTATCGATTAACTGTAAAAACGGTTCTTCGTACAAAAGGAATTGTAACAATAAAATCTTATTCAGATGTACAACTTGTATTGTCCACCGACAAGGATATGATCCCTGCTAGGAACGCCACCAGTTGCAGTTCCTGTAGTCCACCCAATAGTCAACATACCCTTCCTCACCGTGTCAGACGCCCCCCACTCCACGGAAATCATCTGGTCTGCCATATACATTTGATACATTTTAATATTTAGTGAAGTTTACAGTATACTATATAGTAATTAATTACTTTGGTGTGATATGCCTGTAGTATAGTTAGTTTTGCAACTTTGGTTTCATATGTGCAGTAAACTGTAATGGCCAATGCGTTGCGCGGAATTTAAAGAAGAATAACAAAGGAAGACACATAGGGCACGCGTTTTCTGAATTGGGGTACCTCTTTCCATTCTTGTTAAAATAAGAAAAATGTCATCTTTCGAGTCTTCCGATCGACTCTGACACAGCAAACGTTGGATTGAGCACCGGAAGCTTGAGTTCTTACGTCAGGCATGTAACAGCAAATTTCTTCGAATTTCTGTTACTTCTCCACGAAAGTACCTTAATTGCAAATCGATGAAACTGGTAAGTAGCAGAAAAGTAAGGCGCCGTTTGTACGTTAATGACTTCGGAGGAAAATATTTAATTTTTCAGCCGAAAGAAAGGTTTCGTATCGTGTTAAGACCCAGACGAATACAAAATCTGTACATATAATTGCTTTTTGGTGTTGTTGGTAGAACACGATGAAATTTTAATTTTTGCAGATTTTGTGCCTACAGTGCATGCGGACGCTTACACAGGCGTCCATGCTGATCCGTCTGCACGCATAATGGCTTTCGGTGATATTTCGTATTTAGGTATATGCGCTGAGATTTTAAACTTAAAGGCACAGCCATTTTTTGCTGAAGAACAGTTAGCCTCTCAAGAAATAATTTGCTGTTTGTTGTTCAGTAATTAGTGGGTTAGTACAGATCATGTACTTCCTGCCCACATGTCGTTTCATTGTAGTGGAGGACGCATGGAGAAGAAAAAATATGCACATATCCGGTCGAAGGTTTTCTTTTTGTTCCGGAAGTGCATGGCCGTAAGCTTCGTATATGTGAAGGTACAGTGTGTGGTTCACTGATAAGAGGGCAGTTGATTATAACGTGACATGATACGTGTACTGTTCAGATCTTTCGATATTTGAGTCTCTCCAGGCGGTAACTATAAATCTCTCAAGGCGGTAACTATAAACATTATCTTCTGGTATGTGACGCCGTAATGTTGTAGACACCTGCCAAAACTTGGGATGAACGCGCGGCCTCCATCTTCAGGGTAGGAATGACCCTGAAAGATGGAGGCAATACGTTCGACATGTCAGAACTCATATAAAGGAAATAATAGTTTTTTTTGGTAATATTTATTTTCTCTGGTTTGAACATCTTAAAGTCTGTAGTTAAGGAAGTTTGTATCTTATAATACCTCTCTCTGTTTTTAAGGCGCTACAGGTTGAAGGTCGCTGTAGCCCCGATGTGACTTCATCGGATGAATGAAGATCTAACATGTCGAGCCAAGCCAACGACAGCTCAGGTTCTGGTGAGTTCCGTGTTCTTTGTATTAGAATATTTGTTCATTGTGTAAAGTTACTGGTTGACTTCGCTTTTTTCGTGCCTTTAACTAGTGTCATTTCTGGCTTTCCCATTGTTCAAATTTCGGCCTTATTACTGGGAGCCGCTGCATGTTAATCAAGAGGCGTAAGAAACGTCTGTACGATGTAATGCTTTATTCGACAGTCTGCGCAATTTCCACGCCGACTCCTTGAATAAAAGTCCGTCTTGAGAGGCCAGTATTGTGCGAGTAAAGAACTTCCTCGCCTTCTATGGAACCTACATATATTACCCTTCGGGTCGTGTGAATCATTTCGTAAAGAGGTGTCTTTTACAGTGAGAAATTGATAGACCTCCTTTAGCCTCCAAAACAGGAGGGTTGTCGGCTGTTCACGACCCCATGCCCACTGTATTCACAACTGCCTGTCGTATTTGGAGGCCGTATTTTTTCGCAGATCTGAAGTGCACATCAAGGATTTCGATGCTGGGCGAAACAGTGTGTCGTCACTTTAGTGCAGGGTTGTGCACTCGGCCCATTTGGTCGTGGATTCCATTCGACAGAGGATAAAGTCGTTGTTGTTTGTGCTGTAGAACAGTGAAGTAGGACACAAGAATATAAATTTGAAAAGTGGTGCAGCATGTGTGCTATTTATGGAGGTAGAGTTTATTTTCTGTATCGCAAATGCGTCCAGTGCTCGTATTGGTTAATGTAGCGTTCGTTACTGCCTTCAGCTCATTTAGGATAGTAATTTCGTTTTTTGAAGTGCAATATTACACACACGTCAGTAGTTACATTGTTCTCGTTATTACGTTGCTACTTGTCATCATATTTAGGCTCGAAATCTTACACTCTTGCGCCATTTGAAGAATAAAGTAACCGGAAATTGATAAATCATGCAAAGACGTTGTCTGTATGTTTAAAATGTCAGGTATGTCATTTTTGTGTCACATGTTCTTCACGAATGAACAGATATGTGATTTTCTTTTCCGGATTTCTGTATGATGGCAGTGATTAATGCCCGTCGTTAAAGACGTTACAACTCGAGGACAATTCCAAGCCGACTGAAAGCCGCTTTCAGCATCTCATTTGTTACCCTGTGCCTTAAATACATTGTTTGTCAACGTGTTGGCGTACTAAAATAGCGCAATTCTTACGGTACATCACATTATATAAACCTTATAAAGTTGTTTGTGTACGTGCATGTTTGCGTAACGTATGTTGATATTTTTCATACGTCTTCATGCGCGTACTTCTATTTATATGTATTATATCGATAATGAAACAACAATTTGAGGTAACTTACACAGTTCTTCAGATTCCCGAGTTGCTAGATAGTTGGGTTACAAACGCACCTTATGTCAAAATGTCGTGTCCTTATATTTTCCTAAAAACGTAACATGCCTAAGTGTTGGTCTGTTGAGGATCGGTCAAGTTTTTTCGTCTCCTGTAAAATTGTGTATTGTTGGGTTACGAAAGATTGCTGTTTCGTGAACGATATATTGCAGTTTTTACAAATTTAGCAGATTAACAACTTCTAGAATAATGTAATAACTAAGAAGTGTGACACAATCAATTAAAAGACTACTCCAGGAAAGTGAAATACGCAGCAAATACTCAGAACCATAGGGACTTTAAAAAAAAAAGCAGTAGTGCCTGCTGTTGAGGGAGTTAAACGAGGCTGAACAAGACACCATCACTGTTACTACATTTGATGACAGTTGTTAGGGTGTAGAAACTAATTTCAGCTGTCACGGCATGTGTAGACTGGTTGCGACACACCCACTGAAAAACATTGCTTTAATGGGAGACGTTATGACAAATACTGGACACCTTTTGGCCAAGCGAAGTTATCGGGTGCCTCCTTGTCTTGGCATTAAGTCACCTGTCGAGATATGATGTTCTCACGCCGGCGACTGTGAAGATTGCTATCTTCTGGGATGTGATGTCATGTAATCTGTAAGACATGCGTTCATCTGTCGGACTACACGGCGTCATATCGCAGAGAACGGTATTTTCAATTTACCAGTTGCTTACGAAGAGTGATTAGCTGATAAACTGTGATTTTGTGTTTAATGTCGTAATTACCTTGTTGGATTACCTTATATTTCACTCCTGAAAATCAAATAATACCGGATCTTGGCCCCAGGAATCACTCTGCACTGTGATTTTCTCGTGTGAAGGCAGACAGCCTAGCGATTACCGCTCTTCCATTTTGCCGTGAGTGGAGTTCACTGCATTGGATGTAATGCTAGGTTTTAATTCACCATATTCAGGAAGGTGCTGGGAATGGTATGTCTTGTGGGTTGTTGCTGAAACACAGGCTTATGTTCTGTAATAGTACAGGTCTTCAAAAATGGTGTCGGAATGTGTGTTAACATGTCGAAGTGAATTTACGTTCTCAGAGAAACTGTGGGCACAGTAGTCATAGCCGCACTCATCACACGACATGTGACCCTAAATCATGTAATGACACTCCGTAGCTTAACTTGGGGATGTATGCAAACCATTACCTGTTCTACGTGTTTACGTACCCACTGACATGAAACCAGATTTCATTGCTGAACAGTGTGCCTTCTGTTCCTCCAGCATCCTGGTACCTACAGAAGATAGCCCGTTACAAAGTATCTGCGTCGTGGATTTTGTGAACCACGGTCTCACACGGATACTAATGCAGGAGTTTTGTTTTGCTTCGTGGCGTGGCAAAGACGTAGACACAGTGCGCTTGTGGTGCAAATCATGTCCAAGGTTTTCTTGGAGATACCTGCAATCTAAATGCAGTTCTGCTCGACTTTTTGTTATTTAGCGCGTTTTCTGCATGTTCTGTTACTGTTTAAAATAGGGACTGCTGCTGGTAAGCCTTTCACCTTATTTTTAAACTGTTTTCCCTTGTAGAACTCGAGCATTCCGAAATTTTCGTCTGAATGTTCGTTACTTGTGTAGCATCTATGTTTGGCATTTGTACTACACCGAACTGCATAGCGACTGCACACGAATTATGTGCATTCGATGTACAGCGTTGCACAACACGATTTAGGGGGTGAAAACAAAGTTAACGTTATTCAAGCTTACTAAGTATGATTTTGCAGCCGCGTACCAGGAAACCTTGGTATTGTTGTTATTGACGGGGATGCACACATGAATAACAGCCGTGGACGAAAAAGTGGGGTTTTATATTTGAGGCCTGCGATTGACCGTGGACGAAACCTGACATCCCCATTTCTGTCGCTGCTTTTTAATTCTGCAAGTTGTTTACGATAGGCAGTTTGAAGGTAGAGTGATCAGTCTTCCTCCTTTTCCCTGACATGGCCTCTTTTTAAGGGCAACGTCTGTTGATGTGCAGGCTTCATTTAGTTAAATTTATGACATGTGCTTTTTTTTTGTACTTTTCATTCTTACATAATTAAGAGCTTCAGTAATCAGTTTTCACAAACTTCGGGAAACGTTGTGTGTTTGCGAGCATTTCCACATGGATTGCCGGTCAGCAACGTCGTGGTTGACTCGTTATAAGAATGGAAAACTGTTAGACTTAAAAGAAATTTACGTCCAAACATTTATGTTATGTCAGCAAAATGTTAGAAGTTAGTTGTGTGGAGTTTCTTATTTCACTGAAGAAATCTGGTCGCCCTATTTGAAAGTGAGTATTTCTTTATGTGTATGACGTGCTGTTGGTTTTGAAGTAACTGCACAGACGCAGGCAGGGTGTACTGGAAACAGATAAGCGGTAAAGTTTTGTTGAGAGCTTAAAGAGGCATACCCGACTGTGACACTGGCTGGAACGATAGGCTTGATTAATAGCTGTGCAACTGAACGATCTCTTGCTATGCAGGTTTACTGCGGTAAGTCTGTAGGTTCAGAGTTCTTTAAATTCGCCTGATACGCCTGTATCCTTTGTTTTGCATCGTTGGCATGTTTGTAATTAATATAAAAATGGTTTATGCAGAATTTGTAGCTGCTCTCAAACGGCTCTTTTTCGCCCCGTGCTTGTTTGTTTTCCTCAGAACGTCTGTGCGCCGACTTGCCATCTATGTCTTTGTGTTTGGAATTTTAGTCTTATTCATAATGCACCAGCATTGTGTGGGAGTATAACAGCCTGTGGTGACCGTCTGCATATAGTGAATTGGTAGTGGTTTCAGAGATGAGCGTGTTCCGACTGACCGAATGACTTTCCTACTAATGGTGTGTTGACTGGCGGACATTTCTGGCGTAGGAAGCTGATTTGTAGACAGCTCAGTGAGATTCAGTGTCAGGAGTCGCAATTGCATAATGTGGTTTCGGGTAAATATTTTGTTAACCCAGAACATCGTTTTGCAGCCTCAGTGCTCCTGTCGATGTTGTTAATATTCCATATTCATAACTGTAGGTATGAAGAGGTAAATATTGCCTTAGCTTCTGTCGGAATCATTCTTCAGACTCCGCCAGGCGGTGTTTCAAATTTGACGTTTCGAAATAGGAAAGACTTCATTGTCGGCTGTCTCGTTATATTTTCGGTTCTTACCAACAGTCACATCTGCCGCAACTTCGAACTGAACTCCACCCGCCCATCCCGTAGGCAGTTACCGTACTGACATGGCACTCTGTCAGATCATTTAGTAGTAGCGGCGGTGGTAGTAGTTGTAGCACTAGTAATAGTTGTAGTACAGTGAAATTGGCTACGTGCACACCATGGAGGCATGGGGGGAATGGAGGTATAGCTGCACGTATTCGTAAGGTCGGACCAGATGTGAGTGGTCAGCTTAACGCTTCGGCCGCTGTATTCCTACAGTAAGCGCCTCCCGTATCCATTTGAGTTCCCGAGCCTGTCTGGACGCTTTGGCGAGCAGAAGAAATTTTGAACCCCGCTGGGAATCGCAGTCGTTTGTAGGTTGTTATCTCTTCGTAAGCTTCGATAAGTAAATGCATGCAGGTGTTTAATCAACAATGTTACGGCGAAGCCATGAATGAATTGAACTTGGTCATTTGTATTGGGGGAGGGGGGGGGAGAAGGAGGAGGGTAGGCTCGTAGGTATATTTCAGTTAACGGCAACTTATATGGTTAGATCTGTGAACGATATTATTATACTACCCTAAAAGAACAAATTACGAACCTCGACGTCTGTTTCCTACTGTCTTATTAAAGCATCTCCCACCATCCCGAATACTTCTATTTATAGAGTGCATTCGTGCATGGAGACACGAGCGATTTCCCATGTGTAGACATTATGGGTACGATGTTTTGTGTCTAGTGTCTACTGATACGAGGGGATGCTGATAAGTCCTTAGCCTGACTAGGAAGGAAACAAGCTACAGCGACCAAACTCGGGATTTATTCAACATACTCCCCACGAAGCTCAATGCACTTCTTAGCCCGTTGCTCTAACTTTTG
>JGI20166J26741_11813029_pt1 | contig 10101 bp, 12 predicted proteins | sample TergutCu122P5_FD_26741 | JGI IMG/M metagenome (IMG submission 26741) | reverse complement strand
GTCAGCCGACGACCTCGTTCAGCGGCGCTTCGTGCACCTTTCCGGTGGCGCGCTCCTTGATTTCGACCGTGCCTGCAGCCAGACCACGCTTGCCGACGATGATCTGCTGGGGCCAGCCGATCAGGTCGGCATCGGCGAACTTGACGCCGGGGCGCTCGCTGCGGATGTCCAGTACCACCTCGGCGCCCGCATCGGCCAGTGTGCGCGCCAGGGTCATCGCAGTCTCAGCAACCTCGCCTTCGGCGTCCAGGGCGAGCACGGCCACTTCAGCCGGCGCGACCGACTTAGGCCAGATGATGCCGCGCTCGTCGTGCTTCTGCTCAATGACCGCCGCGGCCATGCGCGAGACGCCGATGCCGTAGCAGCCCATGACGAAAGGCTTGTCGTTGCCTTCCTCGTCCTGATAGGTGGCGCCCATGGCCTCGGAGTACTTGGTTCCCAGCTGGAAGATCTGTCCCACTTCGATGCCACGCACATGCTTCAACGTCGCGCCGCACTTGGGACAACTCGCGCCGTCGTAGACCTCAACGTCAGAGGAAAACCCGCAGTCGCAGTAGACGATCTCGGACTCGCCGGCCTCGGCGAGCGCCATGAATTCGGCCGACACGCTGCCGCCGATCTCGCCGGAGTCGGCATCTACGATGCGGTAGTCGAAGCCAATCCGCTCGCAGATCCTGCGGTAGGCGCCTTCCTGCGCGGCGTAGTCCGCGTCAAGGCTGGCCTGATCGGCGCCGAAGGAGTAGGCGTCCTTCATGAGAAACTCGCGGCCGCGCAACAGTCCGAAGCGCGGACGCATCTCGTCGCGAAACTTCAGGTTGATCTGATAGAGCGTCACGGGAAGCTGCTTGTAGCTGCGCAATTCGCTGCGCACGAGCGCCGTGATGATCTCCTCGTGGGTCGGCCCGAGGCAGAACTCGCGCTCGTGCCGGTCGGTCAGGCGCATGAGCTCGGGACCGTAGACGGGCCAGCGCCCGCTCTCCTGCCAGAGCTCGGCCGGCTGCAGCACGGGCAGCGAAACCTCCTGGCAGCCGATCGCATCCATCTCCTCGCGAATGATACGTTCGATCTTTCTGATGACACGCCAACCCAGCGGCAGATAGGAGTAGATGCCGGATGCTGTTTTGCGGATCATGCCGGCGCGCAGCATCAGCTGATGGCTGATGAGTTCAGCTTCAGCCGGCGTCTCTTTGAGCGTCGGCGCGTAGAGTTCGTCCATCGAAAGTATCCGGGGGTGACGCGTCTGCATGAAGAATCCTGCCTCTTATTCGTGAAACTAACGTATTCGATAATAGCGGACTTTACCGACGCCGTCATCTGCGACGGACGCCTTCAGTTCTACGACTGGTTTGCAAGGTGCTTGAGACGCATTCGTAACACGTTTAATTAAGTAATACTAATAGACGAGAGAGACTCAATCTCCTCGAAGAGGGCATCCACGAGTTCTTCTTCGGGGACTTTGCGCACAGTCTCGCCTTTGGCGAAAAGCATGCCGAGACCCCGGCCACCCGCGATGCCGAAGTCGGCCTCGCGCGCCTCGCCCGGGCCGTTGACGACGCAACCCATAACGGCGACCTTGACGTCACTGCCAACGCCTTTCAGGCGCTCCTCGACCTCAGCTACAATGCTGAAGAGGTCGATCTCGCAACGTCCGCAGGTAGGGCAACTGATAAGTTCGGGGCCGTGGCGACGCAGGTCAAGCGCTTCCAGGATGCGCCAGGCAACGCCGACCTCTTCGACAGGATCGGCCGTCAGCGAGACCCGCAGCGTGTCGCCAATGCCCTCTGAGAGCAGGATCCCGAGGCCGACGGCACTTTTCACCGTGCCGCGCTCGTAGGTACCCGCCTCCGTCACGCCGATGTGCAGCGGGTAGTCACAGCGTACGGCGAGCGCGCGATAGGCGGCGACGGTCACCGGTACTGACGATGCCTTTACCGAAAGCGCGATGTCGGTAAATCCCCGTCCTTCAAAGTGCTCTGCATAGGACAGGGCGCTTTCGACGAGCTTTTCTGCCAGTGTCATGTCGCTGCGCTCTTTGTAGGCTTTGGCGAGCGACCCCGCATTGACGCCGATTCTGATCGGGACGCCGGCCTGACCCGCCGCTTCGATGACGGCGTCAACGTCAGCCATCCGCGCCATATTGCCGGGATTGATGCGCAGCTTCGCCGCGCCACGCTGAAGCGCGCCCAGCGCCAGCTTATAGTCGAAGTGGATGTCGGCGATGATCGCCGCAGGCGAGCGCGCGACAAGCTCGCCGAAGCCGTCAAGCGCGTCGGCGTGCGGAACGGCTACGCGCACAAGTTCGCAACCAGCATCAACCAGACGCTGCAGCTGCTCCATCGAGGCCGCAAGGTCGCGCGTGTCGGTCGAAAGCATCGACTGGACGACGATCGGCGCGCCGGCGCCGATGGTCATGCTCCCTACCTGAATACTGCGACTCCGTCTGCGCTCCATGGCACGTTCCTCCCGCTACTTCACGATCCGGAAGATGTCGTGGCCCATGACATAGACCATGAAGGTCACGAGCACCAACAAGCCGACAGCCGAGACGCTGGCAGTGGCTTTCAGTCCCAGCGGCTTGCGCCGGAGCGCTCCGATGCCTTCGATGATGACCTTGCCTCCGTCAAGCGGCGGGATGGGCAGCAGGTTCATCAGGCCAAGCGAGAGCGAGATGGCCGCGACCAGCCAGGCATAGTCCACGGCGCTGGTTTTCGCCGCGTCGGCTGCGATGACTGCGATGCCGACCACCGAGGCGGAGTTGTTGATCGACTCGGTAAACTTACCCGGCGTGAAGAAGCCCAGAATGCCCTGCACGGTCATCTTCACATAGAAAAACGACTGTCCGAAAGCGCGCGGTACCGACAGGCGCCGATATTCCGGAATCGCTTCGATGCCCAGATAGCCGAGCTTGGCGTTGCCGGGATTTCTGCCCAAGATAATCTGCGTCTGCTTGCGCGCAGATGCGCTGGCGCCTGGCGCGACAGAGGTCACCGTCACGCGCGTTCCCGGATCCAGGCGCGACACCGCGCCCGTGATATCGTCAAAGGTCGCAATTGTCGTGTTGTCGATACGGATGATGCGGTCGCCCTTCGCGATACCTGCCGTAAGCGCCGGGCCACCTGCGACGGGCGCGACCTTGTTGAGCGCAACCTGCTGACCCCAGGCCGACAGCACGACCGTAAAAACCAGCAAGGCGAAAATGATGTTGATGATAATACCGGTCAGCAGCACTACCGCGCGCTTCGGAAACGAGAGCGCCTGGTAAGTATGCTCTTTTGCCTTGGTAAACAGGGCGTCGGGGTCGCCTGCCAACTCAGGCGCGAACCTGGAGCTCCAGGTCTTCTGTCCCTTGTCGCAGGCAAGCGCCGACCAATCCGCCAAGGTAGTAAGTATGAGCTTAGCTTCCTCTTCGTCAAGTTCAAACTGCTCGGCGATCTCACGCGCTGTCACCGGACAGGCGGCCTGAGTCACGGCGACCAGCACGGGTTGCAGGTTCACGTTGGTGACGTCGCCGTCCATGCCCGCGATCTTGTTGTAGCCCCCAAAGGGGATGGCCGTAACGCCGTAGAGCGTGTCGCCGCGCTTAAAACCGATCTTGGGCCCCGGCAGACCGAACATGAACTCATGGACGCGCACGCCGAAGGCGCGGGCGGCCAGGAAGTGGCCTCCCTCATGAAGAAAGACAACAATCGACAGGGTAATCACACCCCAGAGTATGGCTTGCAGTGCAAAGGGCATGCGGATCCTTTCAGAGCGACTGGTTCAGTTTCAAGCCTACGTGGCGACGAACAGAAGCGTCAAGCTCCTCCAGGTAATCAACAGATTCAAGCGCAGCGAGCGGGAAGTAGTCGAGCGCCTCACGCACGAGCGCCTCGATATCAAGAAAGCCGCAGCGCCCCTCCTGAAACGCCGCGTTTGCCACTTCGTTGGCCGCGTTAAGCACCACGGGCGCGCTTCCGCCTGCCCTCCCGGCCTCAAACGCAAGCGTCAGGCAGCCGAAGGCCTGCGTGTCAGGCGCGGCGAAACTCAGATCCGCAGACTGCCGGAAGTCGAGTTCGCCCGGCGATTCAGGCGCCGGCTGCCAACGTTCGGGCAGGCTGAAGGCCAGCTGAATCGGGATGCGCATATCAGGCGTGCCAAGCTGAGCCTTGACCGCTCCGTCCTTGAGCGCGACCATCGAATGAATGATCGACTGCCGGTGTATGACCGGCGTGATGTCATCATAGGAACAACCGAAGAGGTGATGCGCCTCGATAACCTCCAGCCCCTTGTTCATGAGTGTGGCTGAGTCGATCGTGATCTTGGGGCCCATCGTCCAGGTCGGATGGCGCAGGGCGTCGGCCGCGGTCTTATGCGCCAGCTCCTCGCGCGCGCAACCGTAGAATGGTCCGCCCGAAGCGGTCAGCCAGAGGCGCCTCAGGCTCCCGCTCTCCTCGCCGAGCAGGCACTGGAAGATCGCTGAGTGCTCCGAGTCGACGGGAATGATGCGCCGCGCAGCCAGTGGTTGCGCTCTCAGGGCTTCTGCCACCTGCGGCAACTCTCCCCCAACCACCAGCGACTCCTTGTTGGCCAGGGCGAGCGTGATTCCCGCCTCCAGGGTCGCCAGGGTCGCACGCAGGCCGGCCGCCCCCACGAGCGCGTTAAGCACTAGGTCGGCCCCGCTATCTGCGATGGCCTCCGTAAGTGTTGTATCTACGCAGGTCAGAACCGCCTTTTTGACCTTGAACGATTCCGCCTGCTCGCGCAGAAGCTCCTTCGAGCTATGCGCTGACAGTAAGACGACTTCAAGTCGATCCGCATGCGCCGCAACCACTTCAAGGGCCTGACGCCCGATCGACCCGGTGCTACCCAGAATGGCTATCTTGCGACGCCCAGTTAGCATGGTCAGGACCTCAGAAACCTGGCAAACGACAATATGCTGATCAGGATCAAAGTAACCGGCGCGGCCGCCAGAAGTGAGTCGAACCGATCAAGCACGCCTCCGTGGCCCGGCAGGATAGTTCCGGCATCCTTGACGCCGGCGCGCCGTTTCAAATGCGATTCGAACAGATCTCCGCCCAATCCAACCAGTGCCATAATAACACCCATGATCACCGCAAGCCACCACCAGATACCACCGGTGAAAAAGAACCGCGGCGCAATCACCCATACCAGAATCGAGACGATGATACTTGCGATGAAGCCCTCCCATGACTTTTTCGGTGAGATCTTCGGAACCAGCTTGTGGCGCCCCAGTAACGAGCCAAAGACATAGGCTGCGGTATCAGCGCCCCAGATAGAGAACACCAGCGTTATCGCAAGACCTAAACCGATCACGGGCAAGGCGCGGATCATGATCAGACAAGCCAGCGGGATCGCCAGATACAGAAAGCCAACGATCACATTCAGCCAACCCGGAGCAAATCCCCGTCGCAGCTGGATGAACTCATGGACGCCAATGCCTGTCACCACGGCACAAAGTATCGGAAGCGCATACCAACGCAGTCCCAAAACGACACCAGCCAACCATACGATCGCGAAGGCCGCCCCCGTCAGCGATCGCGTCATAAATCCCGCTTTATGGATCCCTGCTGGCGCCTCTTCTTTCAGCTCGTAGGTCATGATCCTAGACGCCCCCATAGCGGCGGCTACGATGCTGGTAGTCGATCAGGGCTTCCAGCAGGCTCTCGCGCGTAAAGTCAGGCCAGAGCAGCTCGGTAAAATAGAGCTCGGCGTAGGCGGCCTCCCAGAGCAGGAAGTTCGACAGGCGCTCTTCGCCGCTTGTGCGGATCAACAGATCGGGGTCGGGAATGCCTGCCGTCGACAGACGGGCAGCGAAGGCCTCGGCGTCCAACTCCCCTGCAAGGCCTGCCTGCGCGCAGCGTCGGGCAGCCGCCACAATGTCGGCGCGCGCCCCATAGTTCAGCGCCACCACGAGCGTCAGACCCGTGTTGGCAGCCGTCGACGCGCAGCAGTCGTCGAAGGCGCGCTGAGTTCTTGCCGGCACGCCCGCCGCCTCGCCGATGATGCGCACGCGCACGTTCTGCTCGTTAAGCTCCCGCACTTCTTTGGCCAGTACCTCGACGAAGAGCGACATGATGCCTGAGACTTCGTCTTTGGGACGCGACCAATTCTCACTGGAAAAGGAATAGATCGTCAGGTAGTCGATGCCCAGCTCGACGCAGGCGCCGATCGCCTCGCGCACGGCGGCAACGCCGGCCTTGTGCCCGGCCAGACGCGGCTTGCCCCGCAGAGAGGCCCAGCGCCCGTTGCCGTCCATGATGACGGCGACATGACGCGGTAGGTCACAGGGCTCCGCCGAAAGCTCTGCCAGCAGCGCGCGGGCGCGCGGCGAAGAGAAGTGTTCCTCCAGACGCGCTTGATCGGGTGTAGCGTTCATGGTCATCAGGCCTAGATGGCCATGATCTCCGCTTCCTTCTTCTCGAGAAGCTTCCCGATCTCCTCTACCGACGCATCAGTCAGTTTCTGAACCTGCTCTGAAGCGCGATGGATGTCGTCTTCCGACACACCCTCCTCGCCCTTCAGCCCCTCAAGTCCGCGGATCGCCTTCTGACGTACGTTGCGCACCGCAATGCGTCCGTCCTCAGCATAGCCGCGACAAAGCTTGGCGAGTTCACGGCGCCTCTCTTCGGTCAGCGCCGGGAAGGACACCCGCAGCACCGTGCCGTCGTTAGAGGGCGTCAGCCCCAGATCAGAGGCCTGAATAGCCTTGTCGATGTGTGACATCACGCTGCGGTCCCAGGGCTCAATGACGACGGTCTGCGCGTCGGAGGCCTTGATGTTTGCCACCTGATTGAGCGGCACCTCCGACCCGTAGGCCTCCACCACAAGCTTCTCGAACAAGGCCGTGGTAGCGCGCCCCGTGCGCACGCCCGTGAACTGCTCTGCCAGCACCTCTTCGGTGCGCTTCATATGCTCCTGGGTTTTCTCAATGATCTCATCGATTGTCATAATGTTTACGCCTCCACTCGAGTCCCGACCGGCTCCCCGGCCACCGCACGGGCGATGTTGCCCTCAACTTCCATATTAAATACCACGATAGGCAGTTTGTTATCCATGCAGAGCGATATCGCCGTCGAGTCCATGACCTTCAGCCCCTTGCTCAGCACCTCAAGATAGGTCAGATGATCGAACTTACGGGCGTCGTTAAACTTGCGCGGGTCTTTGTCGTAGACGCCGTCGACGCGCGTGGCTTTCATCACGCAGTCCGCGTCGATTTCCAGCGCGCGCAGGGCGGCGGTCGTGTCGGTCGTGAAGAAGGGGTTGCCGGTGCCCGCCGCAAAGATGACCACACGGCCCTTCTCCATGTGGCGGATGGCGCGGCGGCGGATATAGGGCTCGGCGACCTGCTGCATCGTAATGGCCGACATCACCCGGGTAAAGCTCCCCTCCCGCTCCAGCGCATCCTGCAGTGCAAGCGCGTTCATGACCGTGGCGAGCATGCCCATGTAGTCGCCCGTGGCGCGATCCATGCCCTCGGCTGAGGCCGCGAGCCCCCGGAAGATGTTGCCACCCCCGACGACGATGCAGATCTCATGTCCTGCGCGCGCGACCTCGGTAATCTGGCGCGCCAGCGAGGTCGCCACCAGCGGGTCAATCCCATAGCCCTCGCGCCCCATAAGCGCCTCGCCGGACAGTTTGAGCAGTACGCGTTTAAAGCCCTGTTCCTGTGTCAAAAAACACCGCCTTTGTTCAGTCGTTCAATCCCTGCAACTAGCATAGCAGAATTCAGCACTTTTCCATTGATCAGGTGAAGTTTCAACCCTGTTGAGATTGCTTTTCGTAACTGCCGTGACCTCTCCGAAGGGACCGTAGGTGTAATGGGTCTAGACGCTTCCGCCTGCGCTCGTGACGTAAGAGACTGATCCTCTGCCATCTGGCAGGTAGTAGCTTGCGTCTGTCTTGGAGGGCAAATTACAGAAAAATCCGCGCACGACCCTCTCCCGGAGGGAAAGCTTGAAGTCTAAAGACTCGGTCATGATAGTAGAACTACTAAAGAAAGTACAAAATTTCTCAAACATCATGTCATGCGATTCTTTTAACTCGGCATTTCTGACAAAGAGGATAGCTCTCAAGAAATGGTTTGATAAGAGAGTTCATTTCATCGAATGAATCTCCATAGAAATACAGCGCAGTATCTTCTGGGCCTTCCCAATAACTCAATAAGCAACCCTTTTCGCCAAGTAACTCTCCTGTCTTTTCAACAACCAAGTTTATGTCACAGGTTGCATAAACATCATCAGGCAGCTTGGTCCCATTCAAATAGAGAGCAAGACCCTCTTTGTCGCCGATGCCCAGCGGACTTCGATCCGCAATGAGAAGTTTTGAACCTTTAGGAATAGGCACGGACTCCAAAATCGAAAGAAGTTTCGGAAGGCTCTTTTTCGGCGAGCCACTTAGAGTGATCTCAATGTCGCAATTATCTACCTCGCCCGATTTCGACATCAGAGTACCGCCGCCATCGATTTTTCCAATGCGTGCTTTTGAGAGCTTCTCGTCAATAGCGTCCTCAAAATACTCACCACGATGCATTGGCTGAAGGCGGGCATTCAAGTTCAAAGTAATGTGTGTAGTGCGCATGGGCAGATTCCTTTTTGGTCGAAGGATACATTGCAAGAGTTGTGCTGTCATCGTATCAATAATTCGCTGACTCTGAAATGCTGTGGACGCTCATGATCTACTGGTTGTTTCATATGATTCTCAAGGAAAGCTATCTTAGACATCCTGATGCGGGGGGACTCCATGCTCTGCAATAAAGCTGGCTGCCCATTGCATGGCACCAGCATAATACCGAGCTGTCGTCCCTATTGGAGACACTGCGTTTATCTTGTTGAGATTATCCCCAATATTGCCGGCTTGCTCAATAAGATAGTGTTCAAGCGCGCAGGATTGATGCAGGGTAAGATTGGGGTAAGAAGGTGCTAGCATTCGGTTACCGGAAAACTGCACAGATATTCTGTTTGCGCCTGAAGAGGAGGATAGGGGGCTGGGGGTGTGACATCGAAATCAAGCAGCCAAGGACTCATGATAAGTTCACGAGTGATATTGACTGCAACAGCACCAACATCCCCACAGGCTAAGACCACTAAGTGCCGGGGAACACGATCAAGGGCTTGCCCTCGTGAATCAAGAATAGGCGCAGATACTTTCGTAATCTCTACAAATCCATAATCTATAACTATTTCTGAAGGATCAACATGACCCACTGTGAAGAAATACCCTCTTCGCCATCCAGAAGGTATAACAATCTGGGGTAGCGTGAGCAGATTGTTCTCTGAGGGAAAGAATTTACCTAAAGTCAGTTCTTTTGTTTTATCAACAAACAGGGCAACAACGATAGCATTTCGCCAATCAAAAACCCCTGGATTCATCTCAAGAGAAACTTCTGTATCCAAAACACAGCCATAAAAATAGACCCCTTCCTGCGGCTGCACTAAAAAAATATCGCCCTTTTTTGGTGGGGCATTTTTACGCTTGATGAACAGTAGCTCATCGGTCATGATGCGTTTTTCTTTAAGCGCCTGCAGCTGATCTTGTATTGCCTGAGGCAGTTGTTTATGACGATGCTGCCGGGCAGCCAGAAGAACGTTCTCATTAAAGCAAAGCATTACGGATTCCTTATCTGATTGTTATCCCGTGCTCCGTAACAAAGTCAGCAGACCACTGCATTGCTCCCTTGTAATACTGCGCTGCCGTGCCTGTTGGAGACAGAGAGTTGATTTTATTGAGACCTGTATTAATAAAATCACCTTGCTCAATAAGGTATTGCTCAAGCGCACGGGATTGGTTCAGGGTGAGATTTCCGGCAACTGTTTTAGAAGTATCAAATACTTTCTGAATATCTTGCGCATGCTCTCCAACCCTTTCTGCTACATCACGTGTTGTGCGCCCAATATAATTGGCAGTGTCACCATCAATAAGTTGATAGACGCTGCTCCCCTTATCTCCTTGTGCAAGCCATTGCTCAGTCGCCGTATCAATAGTATTTCCAGCGGAACCCGAATTATTAGCCAGTGCTTCATAAGCTTGCTCTCCCGCTGCGGCCTCTCCAGATCCCAGCGCTACAGCAATAGCAGGAGTGCTCAGAAGTATGGTAGCTCCAAC
>JGI20166J26741_11812585_pt1 | contig 10103 bp, 14 predicted proteins | sample TergutCu122P5_FD_26741 | JGI IMG/M metagenome (IMG submission 26741) | reverse complement strand
GAAACATTGGTAAAATTCGCGCTGCTGTATGATACGAGCACGGATTATCTGCTCGGGTTGACCGACGAAATAACGCCGTACCCCAGAAAATGCGGGACGTAGCGCAGCCCGCCGATTAAATATTGCATCGGCGGTATTCAAAAGGAACTATTATTGCCATTTCCGCGAGAGATTTTGTAGGGAACGGTCTTGACCGTTCCGAGCATGACAGTAGGGAACGGTCTTGACCGTTCCGAGCATGACAGTAGGGAATGGTCTTGACCGTTCCGAGCATGACAGTAGGGAACGGTCTTGACCGTTCCGAGCTTGACAGTGCGGAACGGTCAAGACCGTTCCCTACGATTTTCGTTCACCGTGGCGTCTACCGTATACGTGAAAATTCTGAGGCGAAGCCCACTCACTCATTGTCATTCTGAGGCGAAGCCGAAGAATCTTAGATCTATTACTGCGCTTAGGATGACACGCCGCTCAGGATGATATGCCGCCCGGTGTGATATTCCGCAGGCTGTTTTACACGAGGCAATGGTTTTTCGTCCAAGGAATGGAGTTGTCAGTGGTTTCGTGGTTCCATTATCTTAACGCCGATCCGCCGCTTATGTCGGCGGATTTTTTGCGTTTGGGAGGATAAATCACGGGCGTTTCGGGGGCGTCGGAATCGTATTCATCCCGGGGTTCCGTTTTGCCGGCGGCGGCAGTCTCTTGTTCGGCTGCGGCCCAGTCTTTGACGTAGTGTTCGAGTAGGCCCGTTAAGTCCCGGATCAATCTTTTGAAACGTTCTTCGTAATCCATCCGACACCTCTGTCAAATTGTACTAAAGTCCCTTTATAGTAAAAATATTAATATAATATCTCTTATTAGTCAACAGTAATGTCTTAAACTGTTTCTGGTGATTATATGTTTGATTTCGGCGCAAGGTTAAAAGAATTACGCATAAAAAAGGGACTGACACAGACCCAGGTCGCGAAAAAGCTCAATCTTCATAAATCGACGATTTCAGGATATGAGGGCAATACCAAAACGCCCTCTATTGATACGATTTGCCGGCTCGCGATTTTTTACAACACGACCACGGATTATCTGCTCGGGATGGAAAAGAAAAAAATGATCTGCGCGGACGGGCTGACAAACAGGCAGGCGGAGATTGTGGAATCGCTGCTGGCGGAGTTTAGGGCAAAAACATCCGTAATCGGTCAGGTGATCAAATGAAGTGAATTAATATTGTCATTCTGAGGCGAAGCCGAAGAATCTTAGATCTATTACTGCGCTCAGAATGACATGCCGCTCAGTATAACATGCCATTCAGGTGATACTATGTATTTTCAAAGGCTGGAAAATTTGAGGGTCGACAATGACAAAACCCAACAAGAGATAGCCGATTTATTGACATGCAAGAGGGAAGTGTACAGGAGATACGAAAAAGGCATTCATGAAATACCCGTATGGGCTTTAATAAGGTTAGCGAAGCTGTATGGCACGAGCGTGGACTATATTTTGGGCAATACCGACGTAAGGGAACCGTACCCCAAAACTGAAAAGAGATAGAACTTACCCCAAAACGGAAAAGAGATAGAACTTACCCGCTCCTCCACAAGCACTTCCTCATGTCCACGCGCCCGTTCGCCCTGAACCCGACCCCTTCGCGCTCCAGGAGCTCCCGCTGATTTTCCCAGCCGGGGACAGTCCTGCCGGCGGCGCTGACGACCCTATGCGAGCGCGCGTCCCGCGGGGCCTCGGACATGACTTTGCCCGCCAGCCGCGCGTTCCCGGGGCGGCCCGCCAGCATGGCCAGAGCGCCGTAGGTGAGGACGCGGCCCTCCGGGATGCGGCTTACTATCTCGTAGATCCTCAGTTTGAAACCGTCGTATTCCGCCTTGGTCATCCCACCAAAAACTCCCCGTCCGCCCTGTGCAGGGCGATATTTTTTTCCGCCGAAGCCGCGCCGCGGTTCGCGTAGCAGTACAGGCACCCGCCCGGGCACGTGTCGTAGGCGCCGATGTCCGCGCTCTCGGCGCAGTTGCAGGACGCCCGCTGGTTTTTGTCCTTTTTTATCTTAAGCGGCCGCCCGGCGAGCCGCCCGATGAGTTCCGCGTCCACGCAGGCGGCCTTCTCTATCCCGAATTCCGAAAAATCGGCCGCCTCGCAGCAGGCGCGGATGCGCAGGCCGTGTTTCCGCGCGGTTTCGCCCATCCGTCCGGCCAGCTCCGCGGCCTCCCCCGGCGCAGCCTCCCGGACGAGATCTGTTTTCAGCCTCTTATAGGGGTCGGCGAAGCTGACGGTCACGGCCTCGGCGTATCGGCAAAGCGCCCCGCACATTTTGGCGAATTCGGCGGCGTGCCAGGACACGGTCAGCCCGCGGTCCGCGTTCAGGATTATCGGGTCATACCGCCAGATCACCCGCTCTTTTCCGACGCGCGCGGAAAGGCGCGCGAAATCGCGGGCGACGTCGGCCTTGTCCCGCTGGTTGCGCTCGATTTCGCGGCCGTAAGGCGTCAGCGTGAACTGAAAGTAATATGTATGGCCCGCCGCGTCCAGGAGGGGCAGGACGTCCAGAAAGCTCCGCCCGCCTTCGGACACGCGGCCGGGATCCTTCGTCCAGAACACGAAGCAGTCCGCGTCCGCGGGCAGCAAGGACACCCGGCGGATCTGGCCGCGGTTCATCGGGTTGCGGGTTATGGCGAAGCCCGCCGCCAGGCGGTTCATGAACCACTCCGGATACCAGCAGGGGATGTCCGTGCGGCGGGACGCGGAAACGACCATATCGGCCTCCTATTTCACATCCTGCATATAACCAAACTGACGTCGTCCATCTCGTACTTCGCCGTGTCGGAGGCGTTGTAGTCGTAGAACGAGTTCAGCAGCATCTCCATGACCTCGTTCATGTCCCCGACGGTGTGGACGTCGATCAATATGTCCCCGATCTTTTTCATGAACTCCTCGGGGGTCTCCTTATAGAAGACGTCGACCAGGCCGTCCGTGTAAAAGACGATCATGTCGTTCTCGTGGTAGGAGCGCGTCTTGAACTCGTAGCGCGAGTCCCTCATCAGCCCGACTGGCACGCCGGAGGCGGCCAGCTCGGACACGGTCAGGCTCTCGGCGTCCAGGTACGCCGGATACACGTGCCCGGCGTTCGAGTAGTACACCTTGCGCTCCTTGGTGTCTATGACGGCCGCGAAGACCGTCGCGTAGACCTCGCTGCCGCTGCTCTCGAAAATCTTGCACATCTCGTTGTTAAGGATATAGAGGAACTGATCCGGATTATAGTAGACGGCCGTGATGTTGCGGATCATCAGGTGGAGCATGGCGGTCAGCAGCGCCGCGGAGATGCCGTGGCCGGAAACGTCGCCTATCACCACGCCCATGCTCGTCTCGTTCAGCTTGACGACGTCATAAAAATCCCCGCCGATATAAAGCGCGGGCATGTAGTGGCTCAAAAACCTGATCCCCCTGAAATCCATGTCCACGTCGGGGATAAGCGACCTCTGCACCTGGCGGCCCATCTTCAGCTGGAACTCTATGACGCGGTTTTTCTCCTCTATCTCGATGTACTTCTGCTTCAGCTGGTCGCTCAGGCGCTTCACGCGCAGAAGCGAGTTGACCTTGGAAATCAGGACGTGGGTCTCGAAGCTCTTCTCGATATAGTCGTCCGCGCCGGCCTCGACGGCCTTTAGCCGCGACTCCCTCGTCTCGACGGCGCAGACGGCCAGCACCAGAATGTACTGCGTCTCCGGGTTGCGCTTGATGCGCTTACAGACGTCGTAGCCGCTGACGTCGGGCAGGTCGGCGTCGATTATGACGAGGTCGGGCGAGAACAGCGTGACCTTCGCGAGGGCGTTTACGCCGCTTTCGGCGGTGAATATCTGGCAGTCGGCGCCGGAGAGGCACTGGCGTATGAGATCGGCGCTGACCGCCGTCCGGTCTACGACGAGGACTTTGTTCATTTGGATTTCACCTTTTTATGGAAATATATCCGGTTCCCCTTTTTGTTGTATCCGAAGGAGTCGGTCAAAGAGCAGGCGAGGCGGACGCCCCTGCCGCTCTCGTCGTATATGTCGTCGCAGAGGCCGCCGTGCACGACGCTGTCGTAATTGAAACCCGGGCCCTCGTCCATTATGGTGGAGTAGACGGCCCCGTCCTTGATCTCGGCGGTCAGGTAGACGCGCTTGCGGCTGTCGCTCTTGTTCCCGTGTATCACCGCGTTGGCCAGGAGTTCGCTGAACACGAGCTTGAGGTCGAACCTGTCGTCCGCGGACATGGAGGGGGCGCCGAGCTCCAGAAAACGCAGAATCTCCTGCACGGCCCGCTTGATCTGGCCGAGCTCGCTCGGCAGGCACAGGTTAATTTTACGGCTCACGGAAACACCACCTCCTGGAGGCTGGAAACTGGAAACTGGAAACTAGAAACTAGAAACTAGAAACTAGAAGCTGGAAACTAGTAGCATTTCATCCCAAAAGTATCTGCTTATTGTCATTTTGAGGCGAAGCCGAAGAATCTTAAGATCCTTCGCTACGCTCAGGATGACAAACATCCCATCTGTTTTGATACACTGCACTGGAAACTGGAAACTGGAGCCTGAAAAAACAAATCCTATGGCAATCTCTATAAACTCCTTTTTGTCAACGTCAAGGGTTACCTCTCGCACGACAAACGCATGAACATACAAATTGCACAACGAATGTAGGGCGCGCCGACCCGGCGCGCCGAGCTTGCAACAATCCTCTGCAAATTCCTTTTTGTCAACGTCAAGGGTTATACCGGATGCAGAAAACATTTGCCTACGACGTGACAGAGGAGGCTAATGTTTTCGCACTCCGGTATACCTCGGGTGCGGTAAATTTTCGTGGGAATTCGTAGGGGACGACCCCCTGGGCGTCCCGTTACCTGAATCCGCCGGCAACTGCGGGACGCCGAGGGCGGCGTCCCCTACAGGCGTATCCCACGAAAATTTGCCGCTCCCGGTTACCTCTCGAACAACCCCGTCTTATGCGCCTTCCATGGAATTCGGGGAACGGCGCGGGGACGTCAAGGGTTACCTCTCGAGCAACCCCGTCTTATGCGCCTTCCGCGGAATTCGGGGAACGGCGCAGGGACGTCAAGGATTACCTCTCGAACAACCCCGTCCTATGCGCCTTCCATGAAATTCGGGGAACGGCGCGGGGACGTCAAGGGCTACCTCTCAAACAACCCCGTCTTATGCACCTTCACCAGCGTTATCGAGATGCGCTCCCCGCAGTCCCTCACGGCCACCTCGTCCATCAGGGCCTTTATCATCACCAGGCTCATGCCGTCGTCCGCCGGCTCGGTCAGGCTGCCGTCCGTCTCGATCGTAATCCTCAGTTCGCTGTGTTTCATCTGGAAGAGTATCCGGAAACCGCTCCTCTGGCTGGTGACCAGCCTCCGGATGATATAAGCGCAGGCTTCGGAAACTCCGGCCTTGACGTCCTCGATCTCGTCCACGCTGAAGTTCATCCTGTTGGCGATGGACGAGGCCGTCAGCCTGGCCGCCGAAACGTAAGCCGCGTTGACCGGGAACGACAGCTCGATGTCCTCGGTCTCTCTGTCTTTCTCAGGCATTTTTTTCACCTTCCGTTTCCGCGTCGGCCTCGATCACGAAAGCCTTGTCCAGGTTCGTGATCCGGAACAGCTTCAGCAGATTCTGCCTGACGTTCCGAAGGCGCATGATCCCGCCGTAGTTCTTGACGTTCTTCAAAACCGCGACAAGCGCGCCGAGCGCCGTGGAATCCATATACTCCAGCCCGGCGCAGTCCACGGTCATGTCGGCGTTCTTCTCGTTTATCAGGTCGGTGAGCGATTTTTTCATATCCTGGGAATTGAAAATGTCCACCTCTCCCGAAACCGCGACGCTCCAGCATTTCTTTTCCTGGTCGAACCGGGATTGCACGGAATAGTCCATAATTATACCCTCCTGATACCGCCTTGTCGTTTGCCGCAAGGAAACGATCTTTGATACTGTTAATTAATAGTATACACCGCAATAGAAAAAATAGTAATAGCGAATTTTATGCGGATATTGCTTCGCGGGGCGGGGGATCCGTTCCCGCCAAATTCGATGAACGTTGGTTTAACGTTCACGTCCCGCGCCCCGGGACAATATTATGCAGTGGGACATATATTGATGAGTACCCACGGAAACTAATCTGTCATTCTGAGGCGCAGCCGAAGAATCTTGCTTTTGACACAGAGGCGAAAGATCTATTACTTCGCTCAGGATGACAACGGGATGACAACGGAATGCGGCATTCGGGTTTCCGTGGAAACTTGTGATTCCGGGGGGGGGTGACAAACTTATGGCTGTTTTCGACAACCAGATAATGTCCGTATTTTCGTGGGATATCTGCCGCCAGATCGCCGGCGGGGAACAGATACCCCTCTATAAGCTCAACATTTTCACCGCCATGCTCGCGAACAACTGCATCCCCTACGAGCTTTCCTACTCGCCCGGGTCGCGGAAGGAAGCGCCGGCCTACCAGCTCACGATCCACATCAACCCGACGGCGACCTTGGTCTTTACGATCGCCCTCGCCTCCGGGGCCACGGCTTTCACGCCCAGCCCGTGAAAGCCCGGCGTACAAAATATGGTGAAATTTGCTTTATTATCCCGATAATGCTTTTCCGAAAGTTCTTCGTATAATTCAATATATGTTGTATAATACAAAGACAGTCAGGAGGGATCGCCATGCCGTCCGTCAACATGCGCTCGTCTGCCACGTCCGTCAAGGCCCAGGGGCCCGGCTCGTGCTATCTGGAGCTGGTCTGGCTCGTGTCGGGCGGGCTTAAGGGCAAATACAGGATTTACGAAAATTCCCGCCGCCGCTGCGACATAGCCCATTATCACACGGTCAACCCGAACTACTACCTCGAGCGGCTGCTTCTTAGGCGCGTCCAGGCCGGGATATGCTACGTCCACTTCCTCCCGGACACGGTGGATGAGAGCCTGAGGATGCCGAAGCTGTTCAGAAAGGTCTTTTACCGCTATCTCCTGGCGTTTTACAACAGCATGGACTATCTGGTGGTCGTCAACCCGGCGGTTCTCGGCAAGCTCGCCGGATACGGCGTGACGAGGCCGAAACCCGTGTACATACCCAACTTCGTCTCGGATCGCGGCTTCTCGCCGCTGGGTCCCGAAAAGCGCGCGGAGGCGCGGGCGGAGCTGGGGTATTCGAAAGAGGACTTCGTCGTGATGGGCGCGGGGCAGACCCAGACGCGCAAGGGCATTGCCGATTTCGTAAAGACGGCGGAACGGCTGCCCTGCGTGAAGTTCATGTGGGCGGGGGGGTTTTCCTTCGGGAAAATGACCGACGGGTACGAGGAGATAAGCAAACTGATGCGGAACCCGCCGCCGAACGTCCGCTTCCTCGGGATAGTCGAGCGGGAAAAGATGGCCGGCCTATACAACGCGGCGGATATGTTCTTCCTCCCGTCCTACGACGAGCTGTTCCCGGTGGTCATTTTGGAGGCGGCGGCCTGCGGGAAGCCGATATTGCTCCGCGGCCTGGAACTTTACAGGGGCATACTTTTCGATTACTATATCTCGGGGAACAGTGTCGGCGATTTCGCGGAACTGATAGAAAAAACGCGCGCCGACGCGGGCTTCCGCGAAGCCCTGGAGCGAAAAGCGCTGGAATGCCACGCGGCGTACTCCGAGGGCGCGATTCTGGATATGTGGGAACGCCTCTACGGCGAAGCCTGCGAGCTGGAGCGGAGACGCCGGGGCGTCACGGTCATGAAAGGGAATACTACGCAATGAACTTTTTCGGAAAATTTATCCGCAAGAACTGGTTCGGAATGATTTCGATAGGCATCTCCCTCACCATGCTCACGGTCTACCTGACGGCCGCGGGCGGGGTCGGGGCCCTCGCCGCGAGCGTCGCCGGGATGGACAAGCGCTGGCTCGCCGGCATGATCGCCTGCACGCTGGCGTTTTGGTTCACGGACGGGATGGTCCTGCACGTTTATATAAGGATGAAATACAAGCGTCACCGCTATTTTCAGTCCCTGAAGACCACCATGATCGGGCTTTTGTACAACAACCTGACGCCCTTCGCCTCCGGCGGCCAGCCGATGCAGGTCTACGACCTCGCCCGGGACGGGATCGACGCGGGGGACGCCGCCTCCTTCGTCGCGGTCAAGACCATCCTCTACCAGACGTGCCTGACCGTCTACGCCGTCGCCGTCCTGGCGTCCACCTTCAGCTTTTTCAGGGCGCACATACCGCGGTTCGGCCTGCTCCTGTGGGCGGGGATAGGCGTGAACACCGTCTTCGTCGCCGCGCTGGGCGCCGTGGCCGTCAACAAGTCCGCCGCGCGGAAGCTGGCCCGCGCCGCCGTGGGTTTTCTGAGCGCGCTCCGCATAATCAAGAAGCGGGAGCGGGCGCTGGAGTCGCTCAACAAGCAGATAACCCTCTTCAACGAGAGCTTCGCGCTCATCTACCAGAAAAAGGACAGGCTGATCCTGGGTTTCGCGCTCACCGTCCTCCAGCAGACCCTGTACTACTGCCTGCCGTTTTGCATATACAAGAGCTTTAGCCTCTCCGGCTCCGCGTTCACTCTCCTTCTGGGCGCGCAGGCCATACTCTCGCTGATCATGGCGTTCGTGCCGCTGCCGGGGGGCTCCGGCGTCGCTGAGAGCGGGTTTTACCTGTTTTTCGCGCTGTTCTTCGCCCAGAGCGTGATCATGCCGGCTGTATTCATATGGCGGTTTTTGACGTACTACAGCACGATAATCGTCGGCGGCGCGGTCAGCTTCATCGACTCGCGCAGGAGCGGGAAAAAAGCGGACGCGGGGAGAAAAAGGAAGGAGACGGCAAAGTGACGCCAACGGGTGCGGGAAATTTCAGCGGGAAAACCGCGGCGACGCCCCTCATGGGGCGTCCCGGCTGCTGTGTAACAATGAATAGACTTCTTCGGAAATTGATTTCCCGCTGTCACCCTGAGCGAAGCGAAGGGTCTTAAAATCAAGATTCTTCGCTTCGCTCAGAATGACAAACGCCAATTTCCGAAGAAGTCTAATATTATACATTGATCATTGTCATTCTGAGGCGAAGCCGAAGAATCTAAAAGGACCGGCCCTCCCGGGTTATACCGGATGCTGAAAACATTTACCGACGGCATAAGGCGGTTAATGTTTTCGCATTCCGGTATAATGCCCGGGAGGGCCGTTCCATGCGCGTATGACCTTGTTTTTTTTAATACCGATTCCGATCCGGAACCGGTATTACACCGTCACGGTGACGGCAAACACGGTCTTCTGATTCCCCGCCGCGCTGATGGTGATTACGGCGACGCCGGCCTTAAGCGGAACCAAGGTCCCGTCGTCCGTCACGCCGCAGACGTTCCTGTTCGAGCTCTCGAAGCCGGGCAGGCCGATCCCGTCGTATGAATAGGGGATTTTCAGCAGCTTGCCGACCTTGGCCGCCATCGACTTCACCGTGCATACGAGCGTTCCCGCGTACTCTTCCGTCATTTCGACTCCTCCTGTTATTGGATTTGCAGCGGGATAAATGTATCAAACTCGGAGTCTCATAAAGTCTTGACCTTTTTCACGCCCTTTTCGAACCGGGGGCGCGGCAGCATCACCATCCGTCCGCAGGTCTGGCACCGGATGCGGAAGTCCATCCCGACGCGCAGGATCTCCCAGGAGGAGCCGCCGCAGGGGTGGGGTTTTTTCATCTGCACCACGTCGCCCGTCCGATATTCCGGGCGTCCGCCCTCGCGCTCATCCGGCACGGCCTGCACCCCTTTCAGAATTAAGAGTTTCCACGGAAACCCGAATGCCGCATTCCGTTGTCATCCTGAGCGAAGTAATAGATCTTCCACCTCAGTGTCAAAAGCAAGATTCTTCGGCTATGCCTCAGAATGACAGGGTAGTATATTATCTCAAAAATAACTACACATTGTCATTCTTCGGCTATGCCTCAGAATGACAGGGTAGTATATCATCTCAAAAATAACTATACATTGTCATTCTGAGGCGAAGCCGAAGAATCTTATACGAATCTCGATTAAAATCTTCACAGTCTGTCGCCGAGAACGCCGTTGAAGCGTTCGGCGTTTCGGCTCCGCCTGTGAAGTTTTAATCTGAGATTC
>JGI20166J26741_11812474_pt1 | contig 10103 bp, 6 predicted proteins | sample TergutCu122P5_FD_26741 | JGI IMG/M metagenome (IMG submission 26741) | reverse complement strand
TTATTTTCTGTTACAAGTCTTTCCGCGAATGTGTTGTACTCAGTCAAAGGGGAGGCCATGAGCCGGAAGTGGGTCGAAGCGCCACGAGGGTGGGGGGGTTTGTGATTTAAATTAATTATCTGTACTGACTCTAAATTTTCCATGCGTGATTTCTGAATATTGAATTATTTAAGTGTTGTTTGTTTTACTTCATTTTTTACCGATACCACAAAAATAGAAACATCAACAAAAGGTAGCTCAAAACCATTCCACTTTAGTAAACTTTCATCGTGAAAGTGTTACGTATGATTAACAGTTTTCAAAAGTGTTCTCCATATTGAGCAGGAAAGTTTTTTTTTTCTTTCTCAAATTCACTGCTGCTGAACGTCGGTTGTTGGCCACTGATAGATTCTTCGTTCTGCACTTGACATGCTCTTTTCCAGGTATATTAACGTTGCATACGTGCTTATCCTGTTCACTGTGGTGATCAGAAGTTGGTACTACTGGAGGCGGCGATGGAGTGTATGCCATGTGGTAACAGCAGTTTCGTGTTACTGCTTCAAGCGGTGGTGTTAGCAGTGCATCTAAATCAGTTGTTCTTGCCTGAAACTAAATGGCCTGAGAAGTTGGTCTCGAAGGTTATAATTAAACTAAGTGGTAAATCAGAAGTGGTTATTTGTTGTACAGCCATTTTTTATTACTGCTTTGAGTGTTTTGTGGTACGGACGTCATGCCGTAAATGCACCCAACTACTTATAAACCAGACCATGTATTTTTTCATGTACCTTTGTAAAACTTTGGAATTTGAATGTGATTTAAGCGCCATCATTTTGTGTCGAGTTTTTCTTTTCGAAGCAGGTCATCGTGTGTTACGCAGTCTTGATTTCCTATTCACGTCAAGTGGTAAAATGACATGTGATTGCTACTGAATGATTGTGTAACACAGTTACTGTTCAAAGGATAAAACAAATGTATTTTTTTTTTAACGGTGGGAAGGTTGAAATCTCGAGAATGCTAGTATACAAGATTTCTCCCCTAAAAAGCAGGACATTTTTCAAGTTCCATCAAAAGTACTGACAAAATATAAAAAGAAGTCAGGCATCTGCTCTGCAACCTATGCAGTTGTAAGGCAGCGTTTATCCCTCATTGTTATGTGTGAATGGTCGGTGGATTTGTTTTTACAATTACTAGTTATACATTAGATTTGATGTCACTTTGTTGAGGATGACGCAAATATCACGGTTTTGTGGGTTATGACAGAATCACTCGACCGTAATTGACATGTTTGCCTATTTGCAGTAAATACAGGAAGGTGTATTTCATTATTAGCCTTAAAAGAGAACTGTGTTATGTTACAAGTAATGACATTTGCATTTACAAAGTTTACCAACCAAAGATCACATTATTTCAGCTATATTTATTCAGGGATGAATTCTAGACTGAATACCCACCCCTGCAAGCATGAATCATTTGAGTGACATGCTGATAATGCTATGCTTTAGTCATTCTAAACCTGTTACCAGGATTTAGTGGTACTGCTCAGGCCAAGGTACATTGTCACTGGTTGGTAGCAAGGAATGACAAGCATTGAAATGACTAAGAGTACACTGTATAACATCATCCTGCAGGTGGAATCCAACTTAATTGTATCTGCTCATTTATTAGCTTTAAAACACAATGACAAAATAATGTGGTAAAAATATACAAAGTAATTTTGAGTTGTAAGTTTCCAGATTTTCATGTCAGTCTGTTTACATTACACCTCCATCATGATTCTAATTCTAGAATACCAGTATGAACATTGGAAGGAAAAGAAGTAAATATTAAGTTATCCTTATGCCTGAGCACAATTACAGGATAGTATATAAGGAAAATGGTATGGAAGGTCCTCCCATGCTCTCCTTTGGTACTGGGTGACTAATAGTTGGTTTCATAGGTTTCATCCTTCAGTCATGCTGTGACTTTGAGAAGGAGCCCAATATTCAGTAGGTAGGATGTCGGTTGGGCCGAGGAATCATATTGAATGAGATAAAATTTTCCAGCACCTTAGTTAGGAATCAAATTCTGACTGTGCCTTTAGTGAGGATGTGTAAGTTAATACAATTTGCTGCTGAAGTTTGTAATATTGTTTCTTTGTAACTTTAGGAAATTTTTATCATGATGATCAAGTGTCATGAATAGTGAGCGGGGAAAGAAGCTGCTCAAAATAGTTGATCGTGCAAGATAATGGAGTCAGAAAATTGCCCGAGCAGTAACAATAAGAGCAACTGTGTGGAAGAACTTAATCATATGGAGTACATTACAGCTGCCAGTAAGAGAGCAGTTGCTGAAACATTTACTATGGTTGATGTATATAATAAACTTTTAGGAAGCCAACAGTCTGACATACCAGAGATTTTTTCCCAGGATTCTGATGAAGAGAAAGAATATGAACACAATGCTGAAATTGCTAAACAGTATGAAGGTACTGTATTGTGTGATATCATATGTTAATACCAGAGAAGGAAAAGGTTGAGAGTAAATTAATATTTTCATTATTAAATTTTAACACCGAATCTATAAATGTAACAACAGTGCTCACAGATTGTAAGTTGCATATGGTCTGATTTAAGTGAGGTCACAGGTATAGATTCGTTCCTGTTACTTGGTTGATTAATTTTTTATGTTGAAAAATGATGTATAACCTTGTTAAAGGCATAGGTAAGATACAGCTGTTTTGTATGTATAGTGTTATCTGAATACTTTAATATTAAGTTCATGTTTCCTTCTGTCTTTGTCTGTCTAGTGGTTTAAATTGTACTTGTCAGGCTGTTTTGAAATTTCTGTGACCCATTCCACATCCTTTTATTATTGACTACCTGTCAGATCCATGTAATGCAGATGTGCTTATGTTTGAATATTCTGTGCTTGGAGCATGGATGTATGTCCTTTTTGGTGTATTTTTTGTGTATACAGACCTTGTATTAAGCCAGTTTTCTATCCGGGCAGTCCCGCCAAATGTCTAAAGGGTTTATTTCTGTATTTTTATTTCTCAGTTGGAGTATGTCATATTGCTGATTTGTGACAGTATAACCTGAATGTAAAACAGGGCTGCTGTGTAAATGACATATGTTGATTCACTTCATAAATTGATCAAAAACAACTTGTAATGTGGATACTGTTTCTTTTGTGACAGGGCATCATAATAACTGTTTAACAAATTTTGTAGCAGATTGATATTTTGTCATTAAAAATGACAAAAAGCGTGTATCACCCTTAGTATATTAACCCTTTAAACGCCGAGTTAAATCCCATCTGCCATCTGCTGACATTATTAGGAGCTCGCCATATTCTCCACGTTAGCAGGATAAGGGTTAATAGTTCTCATTTACAGTGTAATTGCATACCTGTAATATCTGTAGGATTAGAAATTGCTGAAAAAGGAGTTCTGATCAAGCTTGTGGGGACTTTTGAAATTTTTTTCATGCTTTTCTATGACTTATATTACTGTCTTTTATATAAAAATGTATTAACTTGTCATTAGTATATTACTGTATATATTTGTTCTCTGTTGTTGAGAACATTTTCCAACAGTCAGAGTAACAATAATATTACTCTGACTTGCTCAGCTTTCTGGAATTATTTTGGTACGCACTACTCACATATTCTTGACAACACAATTATGTACATTATTACATTCATCACCAGCAAAATTGTGCTTCATATTGCAGTGGAAGAATGTAAAATACTTCTGGTTTCTTCCCTCTTGTTTTGTTGATTCTTTCTTCCATCGGCAGTGATGATCTGTGTTCTGTGTACATTCACCTTGATGGAGGGGAAGCAAGAAATGTGTGTAACATTGTCTTGTAAAATCGTAAAAAGTGGCCACCTGGAAACTGGAGGAGACACAAGCAAAATATTAAAATGGATCTGTGGGAAGTAGTTTGTGCATATGTAATATGAATTAAAGTGGCATAGGATTCGGTCCAGTAGTAAGTAGTCTTTGGTGCAGGTATTAGCTATCCAGGTTTGTGGGACTTTGCTGTGCTGTTGTATCTTTGTGCACTGGTAAAAAAAGAATATAGTTTGACCTTTTTTTAAAATAATGTTTACAGATGATAATGTAGTTATTTCTGTGACTGATATGAGTAGTAAATTGTCGTCAGTGGCTTATGTTAATTCCCCTTCCCCATTTTTTTCCTCTCTTACTTAAAATACTTCTCCTGGGATGGTCATGGAAGTTTTAATGGTCTGTTTGGTTTTATAAGGAAGACCTTCATTCTGTCTGAGAAAACTGTAGTTTGTTTTGATTTGTGTATTTTGGTTTTAGCTTTTTTTTTATCTCCATCTTTAAAACATCAGTGGAGGGGATGGTATTGAATACAAGCCATTAAGTTAGCTGCATAGTTCAGGCAAGGTACACAGAGAAGAGTCCTAATATTTTGAAATTTTACAGAACCCTCACATGTGCCTCACAAACCATTAGTGCCTAAAAGAATAGCCACAGAAAATGAGCAAGAGTTGCCTGCAAATGGAGAAGGACAAAAGGGAAAACAAACAAAGAAGAAAAGAAAATGCCGGTAATGTTTGTATGTTACAATGAACATGACTAATTTCAAGCATTTTATGAATCTGTGTGTAATCCATATTGTTCAGTCAGTCACAGAGTGATGCCTTTTAGGCACTTTTCTTTTTTAATAGTGGTAATTAATAAACTTTCCATACTGACAGGAGACCATTTAATAATCAGAGGATTCTACATGCAGGTGGCTCACAGGACACTTCACCATATTTGAGTATACATATTACTAACCAGTTAACTGACTTTTAGGCTGCTGTGTGTATAACCAACCTAGCCATGAAGTAGTTGCCATAGAAAAAATGTATTCTTAGTGTTTCTTAATATGGGTTTAATGCGCTTCTATTTTGGTAATCCCAAAGGCTTGCTCACTGATGTGTAAGATTTGCAGATCTCACAGCAGTCATTGTGAAGATATTCACCTTCTTCCATGCAATATATTACATACATGTCTATTTGAAGACAGTTATCTTGTTGTGTAGTATCAAATGAACATTTCTGATTACACAAGTTGCATGTTTTGAGGTTCTCACACTGATGTAGCCGAATATTCAAGTCTTGTGGGATGTCATGCTAAATTGTTAGGTAATTAAGTCCCAACACATCAAAGGATCATAGTGCTTTTACTTTCAGGGTTGATCAGTCAGAGAGTAGCTGTGTTGGAGGGTAAGGTACATTATATGGGTATGGGCATTGTGGGTAGCAAAAAGATAAGAGTAGGTGGTGAGCCAGTTGGCATTGTAGTGATTTGTAGCCTGAATGTACTTTGTGGCATGTTTGAACCACAGGTCAGCTACACGGTGCTGTTCAGGAGATGTGTGGATGGCCAGAATATAGTGTCAAGGAAGGCAAAATGACCAGTGGTTCTCATCTTCATAGTGAATTTGGTGCTCTGATATAGATAAAATTCAACTGACCCACAAACCTTTCCAGCTTCTCTGGTCCATGGTGACAGCTCACAAATGTCACTCATATAGTAAACCTGCAGAAGGGCTTGTGTGTTGCTTGATCCAATGTTTTCTTCTGAGAATTCTCCATATATAAGTTAGCAGTCATGGGGCAAACTGTGATCCCATTCCCACTGTATTGGTCTGCTCATAAACTGGCCACTGAAGCTGAAGTAGGAAGAGGTCAGGACATGACAGAACAGACCCAGGAAATTCTCTTTCCAAGTTTTAGCCCAGGAGGTCTAAGGCCTCTGTTTTCGGCACTCCGGTGAATAGTGACAACGTACAACAGCTGACCGTCTGTCCTTTAATCCAACCTGTAGAGTTCCCATTGTGTTGACGAGTTGAGAGTTCTTCACATGGTGTGGAGAGATCCCCATGATTGGACTGAATATACCTCCAGATACTTGGACAGCTGGTAGGAATGGGGCTCTGATATGGCTTATGATTGGCCTTAGAGGGACTTCTTTGTGGACTTCATGAACTTTGGGAACTGCTTACCCAACAACACAGCATAACATCTTAAAGACTTAAATATTCATGCATAAGTTAAGTTTGTGTCACTGTAAACAACTATTTTTCACATGCATTGAAGCCTATAAAAGTTCACCCTGGGACAGGCCATGAAGGCCCAGAGGGGTAGTAGAAGTATAGCTGTACTCTTTCCTTAGCATTAGATGGGGTGGGTGGTCAGCCCCAATTCCCGGCCACTTTACCCTCGGGAAAGACCCAGTACCCATTACGTAGGAGGCTGAGTGGGCCTCAGGACTGGTCTGGATGGGTGTGATGAAACTTTCCCCCACCGGAATTCGATTCCCGTACCGTCCAGCCTGTAGCGAGTTGCTATACCGACTGAGCTATCCCAACATTGAAGCCTCTATTCAGACTCAAAATAGATGTAATCAGCTTCTTTAATTCAGTTCATATAAAACTAATTAATGCTTTTATTAATTTGAAACAAGTGTATGAACATTTTGTGCATAGTCACTGGGAGTTTTAAACAAATTATCCGTAGATCTTTTTTCTTACTCTCATCTCCATATTTTATAGGCTAATGTAATTTTAAACATAAATAAAAATGTATCACTTCCACAACAAGAAGTGTAGGTAATAAACATCGCGATTAAAGTCTTTTGGGACATGACATCACTAGTTACCAACACTCTGAAAGATTGTGGTAGAGATAGAGCCCATTCTGCTTGGACTGCTTGACTCTGAAGGTGGAAGTGCTGTGATCGTACCACTCTCAATAAGTTGCCAGTCAGCAAGGCGTAACACCCCAGAACACTGTCCTTTCTGAAACAGATTTCAGATAGCCAATGATTTGCATAATTAACATCCATACAACAGACATACTCCATAGTGATTTTGAGGTTATACATCCCATTGTGCTATCATGTAATTATTTTGTAAATAAACATATATATGATAAATTATATATACTTAGTTGTGTTAACTGTTTATTAAAATAATAATAATAATAACTGACCTGATATAGTACTGCATGATAAAAGAGAGAAAACTTGCCTACTGATCAGTGTAGCCATACCAGATGATTCAAACATTAACACAAAAGAAATTGAAAAACCATACAAGCACAAAGACTTGGAGATCGAGGTCAGCAGGATGTGGAAAGGGAGGATGAAAATTGTGCCAGTTATTATTGGAGCATTAGGAACAATTAAGAATGGATTAGATCAGAACCTTCACATGATCCCAGTCCACCCGTCGGCCACAGAGCTGCAGAAGATCACACTAATGAGCACTGCACACATCATTTGTAAAGTGCTGGGGTAAATCGCTTTCATTTATTGTTGAGATCTGGCTTTACCAGAAGATTGCTACCTAAGAGTAATAAGTGAGAATAAATTGAAAATATTAATAATACTAATAATAATGATAATAATAATAGAAGTACAGATAGAGAGCTTGTTAGTTGAAGAAGACACATTCCTATGGCTATCAAAGGGAGATCTGAGTGGAGAAACTGAAAATGAAATAACAGCACAAGATCAGGCATTAAGAACAAAATGCCATGCGACAGAAGTATTACAAACAGAAACAGATAACAAATGCAGACTATGTCAACCATTTGATGAGACAGTAGAACACATCATACCAGCATGCCCAATACTGGCAAAAGAACAAGACCTCTGGCATCAGAGAAGAAGATATGAGTGACTCTCCTGCCTTTAGGTGGAACAGCTATTTCCCCTGAATGGTTGGTTTGTGTCTTCTAAACTGCATGGCATTACTTCCTGGAAGACAGTAAGCTGCATGTTCAGTACTGTGAGAATGTCACGTCTCTGTTGTAAATTTTCCTCATTGGGGTGTAGATGTACGGAAAGCTGTGATATCTGGCACTAGATGATTTGAAAAGCTCCATTATTTTGAAGTTTACAGAAGACCATTACATTTTTACTATTCTATCAACTGGCAGCACTGAGCACCTTTTCTGAGTGTTTGGATATTAATTATTGGTGTCCTGTGGTTTTTTGAGATTATATATACCACATTACTTTTTTTAGTAGTGGCAATAAGAGAATAGAAAGTATGGCAGGGAAAACTAGATGGGGCATCATGTAACAAGTGCATTTTATAGGTCTGTTCATGAAGTTGCTGGGTACACAGATATACATATTAGGTATAATGTTCTGATACCTGGCCTACTGGCAACGCGATGACCTTGGAGGTGTTGGATATTGCAACTTTTGTTGCACCAATACATATTGCTAGGAACTAAAATTTGCTAGAAGAAGCTTGCATTTACATTGTAGAGTGCAATGGTGATCATGTTGATTCATTGCTGCTTGAACAATTCCCATTGCTGAATTACCACAGTACTACTAACAATGATATGCCATTCCTGTCATTGCAGAATTCAGACTGTGGTGTACAGGTATGCAAATTATGAATTATTTCTCCAGACGTATTTCTTTCTATGTGTGTATGTATGTATGTATTGTTTTTTATAGAGTTTCAATTTGCACAGTAAATTGCAAACACAAAGTGGTTCGACAAATTGCTATGAAACTGGGCATGAGGGATGTGGGTGAGGATGACTCTTGGAATCTCTACTGGGCTGATATATCACTGTCGCTGAACAGAGCCAAGGGACTGAAGAGATTCCAGGTAATTATGATGATATTTTGTGCTGTGTAATTTCTAATCTGAAATGTGGTGTAATTAAATTTTGGAAAGTACTTAAAGGTCTTCACTTTAAATCCATGCAAAATGTCTGAAATTTAAGTAAAAGATGGATAAGCCCCTACAGGCGCCAACTTTAACAGCCTTTTCATGGTAGAATTCAAACATAACTTAAGATACTTAAGACTTTATTACATATTGTTACCATTGTACTTTGGACCAGTTAAACAAGGGCCTCAACCCTGAACTGTTATGCTGCAGTTTATTCTTGGTGCTGTGGCTATAAGCCTCCATAGCATGTTGGTACTAATATCTCGGCTTGTACAATAGCTTCCAAATGTGTTTCTTATGTGTATGCGGTGTTCGCTTAATTGGGACTCTGGTAATGAGTAACTTAGCTGAAAATCACCCTAATCTCTTTGCACTGTATATATATTCAGCTTCATCATAACTTGCCACAGGAGTCAAATTTAAATACTGTCATCAAATACTTTTTTTTTGTGGTAATGGATGCCTCTTTTGGTAGTTATTCTGTATATATATATATATATATGGTGCTGTTACTCTGGTTGAACGACATTAATTGAATATGTCTGAACAGATGTCCACTTCTATTCATGGTTTACTGTTATAACAGTATGTAGTCCAGATGGCTGAGCATTGTATGTGTTTGATAGTGATACTGTTACTTCTGTTATAAAATCCATCCACTGGCTGAATAGTACAAGGGGATTTGAAATCCTCCAGTTCCAGTTGATAGAAGTTGATCCATGTATTCATAAATTTTTCAGAAATCTAGGAGCCACATCCAAATTCTAGATGCCTGAACGGTGGTATTAAGCAAGTTTCGTACTGAGGACCCAAAGTTCTGGAGTGACCTGTGATCCTCACTGTTAACTGGCACTTTGTGTTTTCTGCATACGAACTAATGCATATTTTTGTGTGGAAAGGCAAAAACTGCGACAATTGTGCCAAAAACATTAGGCACTGCTGTGCAAAATTTAGCCAGCCAGTCAACCAGATGCCCAGTATTTGTACACCTCTGGGTTGAACCCCAGAATTTAGTAAAATTTGTTTGGCAGTAATGTAGTACCTGAATTTGAAAATGTTTGCTAACTGAACTACAAAATATATCATGTCTGCTTTAATTAATGTGTGGAATAGAATGAGCACATGTATGTTTATGAACTTTGGTAGATACTGGTACCATCACTTGCACATACAAATTCAGTTGTTAGTGAGGTATAAAGGTAAAGCTACCTGTGTGTTTAATTAAGCACCATGTCATGAAGGTGTGTTGGAAGTGGAGGTATAGCTCATGTGCTATTACGAGGGTCGTACCGAAAGTCATGAGCAACTTTTTTTTGCATGTGAACTGGGAACAGCAGACGAAGGAGAGTATGGTGGTAGATGGAACCAGCTGTTATGTTATCCTTGAGTGTCTTGTGACGTCAATAGCTTGCATCACGTGA
>JGI20166J26741_11812363_pt1 | contig 10103 bp, 12 predicted proteins | sample TergutCu122P5_FD_26741 | JGI IMG/M metagenome (IMG submission 26741) | reverse complement strand
AGGTACTGTATTTTAGTACAGTTATGTAGTAGGCTTATACCAAAATGCGCAGTCAGCAATGTTAAATCAGTACTTCAATACAGCTGGATATTCATGTGCCGTGTAAAGTGCTTGGAACCCTAAGGACAACTACGGCATTAGTGCAAGTGTTTATGTAGTTTAATTTAACTTCTTTATGTCACTCATATGTTAATTACATGTTAAGTACAGATATTAACATTACAGAAACCACATATTCCTGCCAGTTTTAATATGAGTTTGGTAATCAATAAGTGTGTAACAGCTGTCATACTTTCAAATTTCTCTGGCCATTGTCTCCGTAACCGTTCAACTTTGGATATAGGTGTTTTGGGTTATATCGGTGTACTTTAACATAAGGAACATTCTTCCGGAGTCTGACACATTCCTCCTGGGACACCCTGTATATTATAGACTCACACAGTTTATTTAACTATTGGATTTTCGTGGTTACCAAAAGTTGACAGAATCAAAGTTTCAATATTGGGTCATATTGGTATCTTCTTGTAAGGAAGTACAAAGACGGTTCTACTCCGTTGAACCGTAGATGGCGGTATGTGTCAGCAGGACAATACCTTGACTCACAGAGCCAACAGAAGATAAATTTCCCATATTTCTCCGCCTGAAAATGGAGACCGCTTCACCTTCGAAACTTCACAATCACATAATGTACAGAATGGTAGACAAACACTTCATCTGTTAGATTTTGTGTCTACACGTCGATGACTACGGAGCTTACTGCTTTTGGCTTGAGATGCGGCCATGGTACAACTTTAAGTCTGATGCAACAACATCATAAGACACGTCGGTGCACACCCCCCTTAGTACACGTGTCACAACATGAACAGAGTAATATTTAAATTTCAAGCAAAACAAAATTAAAAGAACACATAGATGCTTGGCAACCGTCACAAACACCAAAACAACAGTAGATATGATAACTTTAAGAATAGCTTTTGGGTCGAAAATGTCAATCGCAGAAAAGAGATCTTGGAGATAAGTGCTGTATGTCTTTATACTTCGCCTCCATTACTGGGTGTCGCAAGCTGAAACCTACGCACAAATGATAGAATGCTCAGTGCTGTAAATTAGCCCGTGTCCTGCTTTCTGTCTGATCGTCAAAGAAACAAGTCAGATATCCATTACTTTTAGAACTATAACTTACATATGAATGTAAGTTTGGGGACGACACTGCCATAAATTCCCTTGGAAATTCAATGGGAAATTGTTAAAAACAAACTTCAAAAACTTCGAAACTTTAAAAAATATCTTCATCTCTTCGAAAGTACTATATATGGCAAAACAAAAGATTATACTCTGCGATGCTGTAAATAGAATGACAGCAAATAATGTAAAACCGTCCCAGGCAGATTTCCTGCTTGGCCACTCCGCTTCAAAACTACACCATGACATAATGTACACCGAACAGGCAGTTATTCTCAAAACCGACTGTACAGAACAGGCTACACCCTCCGCCCTTGACATTACTCCCATTCTTACTCAAAGTTCTACAGTCTGAGGCACCGACAGCACCGCAACATGCACCACAGAGGACGTGCACGATGACAGGAAAGTAAGCTGCAGCTGTCTGTCCTAAGGACGTGGGTGACGACAAGACACTTAGTCGCAGTTGCCTGACCTAAGGACATGCATGATAACAGGAAAGTAAGCCCTATCTGTCTGCTCTAAAAACACGCATGAAACACAGGAATGAAAGCCTAGCTCTTTGTCCTAGGGACATGCATGATAACAGGAAAGTGAGCCCTATTTGTCTGTCCTAAGGACACGCATGAAGTACAGGAAAGTAAGCCATATCTGTTCGTAATAAGGACATGAATGAATACAGGAAAGTAAGCCCTATCTGTCTGTCCTAAGGATTCGAATGATGACAGGAAAATAAGCCGTATCTGTCTGTCTTAAAGACAGTTTACTGAGCAGCACACTGACTCAGAATCTGTAATGTTATTTCCTCTGCGATGCTTTATAAATTGTAGTTCCGAGGCCATAAATGTTTTTTGTTTGGCACCGTATACATTCCTAGGGAATATATTAGAATTCCAAATATATTTTACTTTGTATTACATCATTGTCAAAAGTCAGGATCACACGAGAGTGGCCAGAGAATTGGCGAGGTATATATTAGATTTAGTGGGTGTACAGGCGGTTATGTAGGAAAAAGGGGGGATTGTAAGAGCTGGGGATTTTACTGATTTCTACAGAAAAAGAAACGAAAATCATCAATTGGGAACAGGGTATTTTGTACACCACAGAATAGTAACAGCAACTAAAAGATTCGAGTTTGTATGTTACAGGATCCTATATAATTCTGAGAAGTTGCTGGTGTAATATCATTGTTTTGAATGTGCATGTACCAAGTGAGGAGAAAAGTGATCATTCAAAAGACAGTTTTATGAGGAATTAGAGCAAGTTTTCCATCATTTTCCTAAGTAAAAGTAAAGTAAAGGTGTCCCGCGACAAGCCGAGGTGGCCCTAGGGTTTCCAGGTAGGTTAAGGCCCCGGATTATCTTGACTTTCGGCACTACAAGGTTGGTAGGTCATCAGCTCTACGCACCGGCCGCCTTTACCCCAGGAGAAATCCTTGGTACTCATTTTCAGGGGCTGAGTCGAACCCAGGGCACATGGTTTTGTCGGGGAAACCACGGAAAATATCCCCAGAGACACCACCGGGAATCGATCCCGGGACCGTCCGACTAGTAGCGCAGTGCCTTAACCACTACGCTACCCCAGGACCCTCGTTTTCCTAAGTACCACATGAAAATTCTGTTAGAAGATTTTAATGCAAAAGTGGGGAGGGAGAATATTTTCAAACCGACAATGGGGAATGAGTGTCTACATCTGGATAGTATGATAATGATGTTAGAATAGTAAACTTTGCTACTTAAAAAATCCAGTTTTTAACAGCACGACGTCCCACACCGAAATATTCATAAAACACCTGGTCCTCTCCAGGTGGGAAGACTCACAACCAGATTGATCACATATTGATAGATAAGAGATAATATTCGAGTGTGCTCTATGTACGATATTTCAGGAATATGACTATGATACTGAACACTACCTGGTGGTTGCAAAAGTTAGGGAAAAATTGGCAGTAATTAAACAAGCAGCACAGAAGTTTAATGTAGAAAGATTTAATCTCAGGAAGCTAAATGAGCTGGAGGTTAGGAAACAGTATCGTGTTAAGATCTCAAACAGGTTTGCAGCTTTGGAGAACTTAAGTGGTAACAAAGACATAAATAGGGCTTGAGAGAACATTAGAGCGAATATCAAAATCTCATCTAAAGTGTCTAGATCTGTACGAAATGAAGCAGCATAAACCATAGTTTGATGAAGAATGTTTAGATTTTTTAGATAAAAGAAAGCAGGCTAAAATGCAGTGGTTACAGGACCCAAACCCAAGCAATGTAGATAATCTAGGCAACCTAAGACATGAAGCTAGTAGTCATTCCAGGAACAAAAGGAAGAAATATTCGAAAACTAAAATTGATGAAATGGTAAATAGCAGTAAGATAAAAAAAATATCAGATATTTGTATAGGGGCATAAATGACTTTCAGAAGGGTTACAGACCTAGAACTAATATAGTAAAGGATGAGAATGGTGATTTGGTTGCAGACTTGGTTAGACGGAGGATCCATTTCTCTCAGCTGTTCAATGTACATGGGGTTAATGATATTAGGCATATAGATATATAGACCACAGTGTCTTTGATGTTTAGATGGCTGTTGAAAAGCTAAATAGGCATAAATCACAAGGTATTGATCAAATTCTAGCACAATTTATTTAAGCAGGAGTTAAGACAATTGTTTCTGAGATCCATAAACTTATTAATTCCATTTGTAACAAAGAGAAATTGCCTGAGGAATGGAACGAGTCGATCATAGTACGTAGTTATAAGAAAGGCGATAAAACAGACTGTAGTAATATTTGACGCACATCTCTTTGTCAGCTACATACAAAATGTTATCCAACATCCTGCTGTCAAGTTTAACTCCATATGCAAAGGAAATTACTGGGAATCATCAGTGTGGAATTCTCCGTAACCTGTCAAGTACAGATCATATATTCTGCTTTCGTCAAATACTTGAGAAAAAACGGCAATAAACGTGGCAGTGCATCAGCTATTTATAGCCTTCAAGCAAACCTATAACTCATTCATGAGAGAGGTCCTGTATAATATTCTCATTGAGTTTTGTATCCCCACAAAAATAGTATGGCTAATAAAGTTGTGTCTAAGTGAAAGCAAAAGCAGGTTTCGGGTAGACAACCATTTGTCTGTCATGTTTCGTGCTAAGAATGGTTTGAAACAAGGAGATGCTTTATCGCCAGTTCTTTTAAACCTTGCTTTAGAAAATGCCATTACGAGGGATCAAGTAAACTACGATTAATTGAAATTAAATAGTAAACATCAGCTTCTGCTTTATGCTGATGATGATAATATATTGGACAGAAGCGTACGTGCTGTGAAGAAAAACAAAGAAGCTTTGTTAATCGGTAGTAAGGAGACTGGACTGGAAGTAAATGCTGATAAAACTAAGTATATGTTCATGTCTCGAGATCAGAATGCGGAACGAAGTCACAATATAAAGAATGATAATGGTTCCTCTTAAAGGGTGGAACAGTTCAAATATTTAGGAACAACCCTAACAAATCAAAATTCTCTTCAGGAAGAAATTAAGAGCAGACTGAAGTCAGGGAATGTTTGCTATCTTTCGGTGCAGAATCTTTTGTCTTCCAGTTTGCTATCCAAAAATATAAAGAGTAAGATACACAGAACTATAATTTTTCCTGTTCTTGTGTGTGTGTGTGTGTCAAACTTGGTCGCTCACATTGAGAGAGGAACGTAGGCTAAGGATGTTTGAGAATAAGGTGCTAAGGTCAATATTTGGCCTAAGAGGGACGAGGTAACAGGGGAGTAGAGAAAAGTACACAATGAGGAGCTTACTGATCTGTACTCATCACCAAATATAATTTAGTTTATCAAATCGAGAAGAATGAAGTGGGCGGGGCATGTAGCAAGTATGGTGGATGCGAAGAGGTGTAGACAGGGTTTTGGTGGGGAAACCTGAGGGAGAAAAAGCCGATTTGGCGTAGATGGGAGGTTAATATTAAGATGGATTTTCAGGAAGTGGGATGGAGGGGGGTTAGGACTGGATTGATCTGGTTCTGGATAGAGACAGGCGGAGGGCTTTTGTAAACTCGATAGTGAACCTTCCGGTTCCAAAAATGCGGGGAATTTCTTGACTAGCTGAGAATAGGTTAGCTTTTCAATAAGGACTTTGCTCCGAGGAGTTGGCTAGTTTAGATTATGACATCATTATTATTGCCCAATTTCACAGTCTGTCAGCAACAAATGATTAAAAATGATTGGAAATGCTCCAGGTTTGGGCACTTCTACTGTAATCCGATTAAAATCTCGGATATTCCTGTCACTATAAAGAGTAACTGCTGAACGAATTCCAGGGCAATGTGCGTTCCATGCTCGGCAGGGACAAGATATTCTTTTGTTTTCCGCAGTACCCAGACCGACTCTGACACCCATCCATTGTAAGTACTATCGATACTGTTGCTTATTACTCGGGGGGTGAAGCGGCCGGGGCGTGAAAGTGAACACTGGCGCCCCGATAGCGCCGAGGTTTTGTGCTTAATTACAATCAGGGACAACATTGTCCTTAAATTATTATAACCTAATTAAGACAATAATAAATATAACATGACAGAAAATATGGGAGTATAAAATGCTTCCTACCACAGCATTTATAATACATTTACAAATGATCGAGTGTGAACAGATGATACTTAGACTACAGATGCACTGAGGGCGAATAAATAAACTCTTCCTATTTATACAAAACCTTGAATTTTACATTGTTCAGTATAGTGCAATATGCAGACAATTTGAATTACAATTAATAAATCACATGCAAACATTGCTACTGCCCTTAGTGGTTATTATTGTGGTTATTTATTTTGAATCTATAGGAAAAATTGTACAAGAAATTTAATTTACAAGCGAGGGTTCGAAGAAATTCAGAACAGCCGATAATCTCGTATTTTACTTTTTATAACCTGAAATTTTTCTTTGGATAGTAGGAAATGTATTTAGTATTTGTTTAAAAAATATTCACGGAACACGGTATGAGCAAGGGAATACAAATAATTTGTACCGTGTAAGAATTTTGGAATTTCTTCCAACTCGTAGATAAAAATTAAACAGGGTATAAGGCCTTCGCGAACGGCTGTGGCTGGTCAGGCAAAATCTGTTCGCTTTCCTTACCTTGCAAAGAAACCAAGCAGTTACGTAGCTAGCTCAGCTGTTGAAGGTATAACGAGAGTGATTTGGGTGAGTGAGTGAGTGAGTGAGTGAGTGAGTGAGTGAGTGAGTGAGTGGCACTCGAACCGGCAGTCGCGTCAGTTAGCTGGCAAGTGGGTAAGTGACCAAGACAGACGACACTAGGCATGTCCTCTGATACTAGTGGGGTAGGCAGTGTAACTAACAGCAGCACAATCAAAACCATGTCCTTTATTTTCACATCAGCTAAGCAGTTTCATGAACAAAACAGTGACTTACCTAGGTTCTCCATGCTCTGTGAGAGCAGGGCTTCAAACGTGTGTAAGCTGTAACTCTCTGCGTCCATGCCCTTGGCTAAGGTATTCCTCAGGTGCATCTCGTATTCGAGCAGCAAGCGGCTGGTCGGTGACCCCGGCGTCGGCGTGGAAGTCGAATTATGGTAATGGGAAGGCTGATCGAGATCCGAGTTGCCGTTACTGGAGCTGGGGGTGGTAGCGTAGCATTGGTTGTCGAACAGAACGTTGTCAGATGGTGGCGAGAGATCACCACCGCTCCCATTCCTCTCTAGCTCCAGAAACAGACCACGTCCTGCAGAATAGACGCCCCCACCACGTCCAATCTCGTGCGAGGACCTGGAGCTGGCGAATCTGTTACCTGAGCCCTTGTGATGGTGGTGGTTAGACTCCGGCTCGGACAACACGTGACGGCCATTGTTATTGCCACCATGATGGCCGTTGTAGTAGTTGTACCGCCGACGCGTCATCTCTGGCGAAGTCACAGGACTTTCCACTGATGGCATAGGCTTCAGCATTCTCTTCAGCGTGTTGGAGTCCAGACTAATGTTTCCATCGCCGCGACCACCCACGTTCATATCGTCCGTGCTCTTGCTCTTTGACCTCCTGTTGTTATTATTGTTATTGTTGTTATTGTTATTGTTGTCGTTATTGTTGTTATTGTTGACATTGAGATGATGAGCAGCGCGCAGCTCGGCCTCCCGTACCATGTCCATATCGGGATAGTCTATGGACTTGCTGGAAGTAAGGATATGGTGCTGTTCCTTTCTCTTGCTTCCTTGCAACGTGCCACCCGCTTGAGTACCCTCGCTTTTGGACGCTTCGTGGGGCTCCTGCCCCACCTGCGAACCCACGTGGTTCTGTGTGCCCACTGACGTCTTCCCTGTTGCCGTTGTTGTGGTGCCCAATGTGGGAGCGAGGTCCTGGGTCTGCTGCTGCGTGCCGCGGTCTCGAGTCTGTCGCACCACATCTACACCTCGCTGTAGTGTCTTCCCCCCACTGCCAACGTTATCGTACAAAGATGAGCTGGACGTGGCGGCGGTGACTTTGTCCCCTCGGGTGCCGGAGTCCGTCTCCGTTGCGCGTGTCTGAGCGCGGGGAAGCGTCGCAGAACCTGCGACATGGGCACCTGCAGCTACGTCTCTACTGTACTTCATAAATTATAAAACATTAGACATGCGGCATTGTGTATTGTCATCAGGTACGTAATGTTTAGACTGAGCAACTGGGTGTTGCTCCAACTGGCAGTCAACTCGAGAACAGCTCGTAAGTGCCACAGACCCCAAATTTATTTCTTGATAACAAATTTGTCTCCATTATATGCATTACCATTATATGAGGTTCAGAAATATTTATGTTGTTCTTTCAATACATTAGGATTCTGAGGGTGGTGAGAAGGAATCTACAAAATACTGCACTTGAGAGTCGTCGACTCGTGCCAGAATATCGTCATACGTCTAAATTGAGGAGAACGGACGGTGGGGGGAAAAAAAACAAAATTTGAACAAACAGCAGAATTAACCCTTATCTTGCTAACGTGGAAAATAGGGTGAGCTGATAGTAACGCCAGCAGATGGCAGATGGGATTTAACTCGGCGTTTAAAGGGTTAAGAAAAGAACGTGAAGGCTATAATATTCTTGTTAAGCGCAGTAACTTGTAGAACAGCATTCAAATGGCATTTAGCGCCGATCATTTGTCTACACTCCATTAAGGTTTCGAGTGTTGTCATGGTGTAAAATTAACTCCATGTTTAAACTTTGTAAACCTCGCTAAAAATTAATGCTGTTTTCTATCCCAACAAGTCGGTATATAAATAATTATGTGCCAGACCAGCACACTAAAAACATCAACAAGAGACTGTATATGCAGCCACAAATACACACCGCTTGCACAACAGATTATAACGTCGATCAGTTTTTATTGTATCTCTAAACAACGATTAAATAATATTTTAAAATAGTTTAATAATTTTATGGAATTGTAATTTTGACAGCTTCAGCTTTAAGAATTTATGTAACTTAGCAAGGCACAAATGTAAAACTCCCTGACAATGACACAGAAATGTCGATACACGTAGTAGTATATATTATATAAAGCGATTCTGTTGTGATATATAATTGTGCATTTGTTGGTTGTAATAAAAACAAAAAAAAACCATGTCTGTTTATAATTGTGCTGCCACCTATCATTTTTAATTAAATATTTACCTAATATATATATATACATATATATATATTATATACCTCGCAGCATCTTGCAGCCAATCGTGCAAGAGAGTTTTTCTCTAATAAATGTCGATTATTGCTAGTAAATTCCTCACATTATTTCATGGTAATGTAGCAACTAACTTCAGAAAAAATACTGTATGAAAAATCTACAAAATTTTGAGCATATCTGCAGTCTATTTCCTTACTGATTTTCAAGTTCGTGAAGCAAATTATTCAATACTTACTACCACAAAAACGAAAGACCAGTGCAGATTTTATTTAGGAACTTTTACTTTACGTTTTAAAACAGTAAAACATGTCTCAACCAAATCTGCATAGTTACTGAATGCCTATTTTAACACAGGCAAAATTTCAGAACCCTAAACTATGTGACGCTAGTTTCGCTCCCACCTCAGAAGTTTACGCGCACGCCGTGTAGTTTCTGATGGTTGTAGAAAATTAACAAGTATTTCTAAGAGGTCAAGCCTGTTTTTCTGAATGGGTGCTACACAGGAAGTTAAAAAGAATATCATATTGAACAGGTGCTTTGGGAAAATGTTTAACATCTTGTGGCCTAACTTTATCTGCAAACAAGAGCCGTGAAGAGAATGCAACACAGAAGCCAGTCGCAGCCCAAATAAAAGGGCAAAAATAGAAGTAGGTAGGACATAACATGGGAGAGAGTTCCTCTGTTATTAAGAAAAAAGCTTTGATTTGGAAACCCCAGAGACAATATAGATGAAAAAGGTCAACTTGGGGAGAAAGACAGAAGAGGGAAAGACTGGAGAGATGTGAAAGCAACAGCTGGCCGGAAGGTCCGCTCTTGCGTTGTTGCGTGGAGGTTCATGTCCCGAAGTGTAATAGGAGGAAATTACTTGGCAAACTACAGCAGACATTAAATGCATATCTTTGAAACCAAGTTTTGTGAAAGTCCGTGCCTTTGTTTGAAATTTGAACAAACACCAACAAAATAATCAATCCTAAACCAGTTTTTCCATAAGAGAACGTAAGGTAATTAATACGTATCACGAAATTTGACGTTCTGTTGAACGTGCATCGTGATGTATTTGCGTAATAAGGACCTATAAAGTGCACTTTTATCTCTCTTAAATTATTACAGTAATCATCCTCTACATGTTTCGAATAGATTAGTTATTCGAAACATGTAGAGGAGTGTGGAAATAAAATGCCAACTAGATGCAACAGAGGTTTTTATTGCAGATCTTATTGCTTGCTCAACATGTTTCGGGCACCACTATGCCCATCATCAGG
>JGI20166J26741_11812252_pt1 | contig 10104 bp, 13 predicted proteins | sample TergutCu122P5_FD_26741 | JGI IMG/M metagenome (IMG submission 26741) | reverse complement strand
TAAAGGTATAGAGCTACTGTTCCTTCAAACTCGGCGCTAGATGGAGTGGGTGGTCAACGCCACACCCCCACACCCCGACCGCTTTACCCCCGGGGAAGGCCCGGTACCCATGGTATAGGAGGCTGGGTGGACCCCAGGGGCAGTCTGGACATATATATATATATATATATGTGTGTGTGTGTGTGTGTGTGTGTGTGTGTGTGTGTGTGTGACATGCAATAAGACTACGTTAATGTATAGAGTAGACATATGACAAACAGATTATTTCATCTTTTTCTATTCCACATACCTGATTTAGTTTTCCTGAACAGCCACAAAAATCCTTTGTCAGTTATTGCCTGAATTTGAACTGAGTACAGTCCAAATATAGTTCAGACTAATTATCCCTTTGATAGCAGATTTTGGTAACGTTTAGTCTTATAGAGAAGTGCCAATGTTTCGGGAAAATTCACTGCCTCTGTCTTCAGGGTCACAGAAGCAGAGCAGGCTGTACGACGTCACACTCCAGAAGATATGCAAATTAATTAAAACGGTTATTTTTGTAGATACGTAACAACTGAGGCAAGAGAATGCTAACCGACAAGACACACCAAATAGTGGCGATCTTTTAACTCTGAAGCCTCATTTGTGGATTCTTTTGAGAAATTTAAATAATTTCTGGATACTGCAAATACATTTTAAAAGTGACTACACATTTCAACAGCGCCTTTCATCAGATGACGGTAATTGGCTTCACTTGTCACGCCATTGCCCGTGAAATGTAACAGCAAGTCTTTAAATGAAACAAATCGAATTAATCCAACACGATGTCCATTCAATTCTAAAACATCATTTTGACGTAACCACGCTGATTAAGGCTACAAGAAAAATAACTCTTGATGAAAGATTCTGTGACCAGTAGGGAGATATAAAGTTTACACGCGGCCCTCAAGCGAATGACAACAAGGAGGGCAGATACCAGATGGGAAGTCATTAAGCAATACCTTTGACTAGAGCAACTTGGAATGAGATAGTCCATTCGTCCATAAATCTTAAAGAAGTGTAGTTTAGCACTGTGACATTGTGCAAGTCCACCCGGTCGACATGGAACAGAAGGTATCTCAAAGCCAGTAGATTTATGTTGCCTGCCATTCTTGTGAATTCATGTATCTGAGTAGCCTCGACACTCCGATGGGCGACCACGATAACAACATTGACGAACAGCGTAGTTAATTTAACAAAACTCAGGCCGATCAACCAGGTATACGTCACGGAAACGAAGGAATTCTTATTTGGACTTCAATGCAACTTAGCCTTGACTAACCCAGTATAGATATGGACATTCTGGTGGCAAACTTGCAGCGTTAAGAAGTAAACGCGTATATTCCTAATAAAAAGAGAATTTTGTGTTCCGTTTTTCGTCATATTTATGGTGTTCGACGTCACGAAAAAGGTAAAATTTTAACATCTCTTGCTTCCAAGTATCTTACTAAGGCTTGTAAGCCTGAATAAAACAGACGGCTCTAGTAGCAGCAAGAATCTTTCAATGTTTACATAACTTCCTTTAATGTCTTAGGTGACATTGTTGAATGTATCGGCTGCGACCAATGGAATTGTCAGCTACGATTAGTGCTAACCGTCGCGCAGAGCTAAGACACTTGAAATATCTCCTTGTTTACTGTTCGTCAGTGTACAACAAGATTAGACATATCGGTAGCCACAAAACGAAGTTTTTTTTATTGTATCCCTTTGTGAACAACAACTTATATCAAGCGCATACTAAATTACAGTGGCTTGTTTATTACAGGGCAGGACTCTGGAAACAAAAAAACGTGGAAATAAGCAATTAAATAAGGGTCTTTACAGTATAAATTCAAAAACATTCGGCGACTGCTTATTGTAGTGTTTAATGAGAATACAGTCAAACCCGGTTATAACGACATCGGTTTATGAGACGCCTCGTATATAGCGTCAGATATTCTATGGTATCAAATATTCTTAAATTGTTAACTATAAAATTATACTGTTCGGTTCGAACAACAGTCGTTTATAACGACACAAAATTCCTTTCTTGATGTTAAGACCGAGTTCGACTACAACTCCTAATAGGTTTATATTATGAGCTTCGACCATTTACTGCGTAAAAAGAAGTAATCTGCTCAGTGTACATTAAAGAATTTCTGGATTGTAAAAGAATGAAATATTGACCTCTATATCCACATAGCAACAGAACGCAACGCTACACTTGTACAACGTATCGGTAAAGCAATCCCTGTACAGGTCTGGACAGGCCCTGAGGGTTCCGGTACGTTGAGGTTCCAAGATTTCCGGACAATCGGCATATGAAGGTGTTAAGGTTGTCGGCCCTAAGCACCGGCCACCTTTAACCAAAAGGAAATATTCCTGGTACTCATTTCTGTGTAGAGGGAGAGCCGACCGCAGGACCAGAGTGTGGCCGGAAGGGCGTGTTAATGAAAAATTTCAATGAAACCATAGGGAATCGAACCCACCACCTTCCGGTTTGTAGTACTATGCCTCAATCGACTGCGCCATGCGTTTTTAAGCACAAAAACATACCAAATAAGACACAGGCGCGTAAGTACTTAATAACAGAGAGGTATTATTAGTATTTAATTCAGAATTACATGTTTCGTCATTGTTTAATGTGTTTAAAGTACCAAAACAAGAACAAGCAACCATCACATTGCAAAACATTAATAGGATACGTAGGTACATCCTGAACACATAATCTTTCTATTACCCTTCTGCTGAACACAACAGTATTACCGCGTAAGAAGCTTACATCCACCAGGATATCCCGCGACAGCAGTTATGCTCAGAGAAACAATAAAAGAAACACTCTGTATTTTTCAATCCCTTTCTTTATGCTTCTGTGTACGTTTATTGCCCAAGCAGTGAAGGAACTGCTGATGAAACACAACTCTCTTAGTGCAGAGGGGATAATACGTGTACATAGTTGTTACGTTGTTGTGATAATCAATATGCATTACATAATTCAGAAAATATCTTCGGCGAATATTGTGAATTTGTCGCCATTTAATTCTTCTTTGTGTGTGTGTGTGTGTGTGTGTGTGTGTGTGTACATACACACAAACGAGTCTATATATATATATATATATATATATATATATATATATTAAATCTACATTTGACGTCATGAACTAATTATTACATTATGTAAGAAAAGTTCAAAATGAAAGCAATGGTAAGGATAAATTTGGCTTTCATGAAATTAACATGTCAAAACTGACCGGTACGCTCAAAAATCCCATTTCACCTGATAGCATATATTGAAAAACTGCAGGGATGAATTTAATTTACATTCGTAGAGTTGTTCAAAAAGACGAATTAAGTGAACCAGACCACAAATACTTGGTACTGCATTCGGTGGTCTTCAACCGGTATGAGTATATGATCTAATTCATTCGTGAGGAGGGAACAGACCACATGAAATTTAAAACAAGCTTACGAATATCAATTCGTAAATAACAAATTATCAACCAATAAACAATTAGTTACACGGAGATTGTTCCGTATGTACCAAAATACACGGTGTCAAATTCCAGAAGACAACTTTTTAATCACTGCTATTTCAACTAAAATCGCAGAAAATAAACGTTTTTGATTTAAACAAAGATTACAGCACCGAAAACGTATTCAGTGGTACCGGACACTTATTTCTCGTGGTCAAAGCGGCCGAGGCGTGGACCTGACCACTTACCTCCATCTAGTACACACATAATTTCACCCCGCCCCCCACACGCCCACATTCCACGGCGCTAAATTAAGCAAAGGGACAATTTTACCTCTCATTTTCTCAGCAATAGTCTGTGACCCAACATCAACGCAGAACTCACGTCGCCCTGTCATTTAGTTTAACTGCACGGTGTGTGGAACAGGGAAATGAGGCGTTATTGGCTGCTTCAGTGCAAGGTTATTTTATGTTGCAATAAGGTGGAGCTTTCGGCTTGAGTTGCAGGTCTGACAAGTGCATTACACAGTACGATCATAGGCGCTACATACAGTACATACATACATGCATACATACATGCATACATAAAAACATACATAGATACATACATACAAGCATACATGTATACATGCATACATATATACATGCATACATACATACTAGCATACATACACATATACATACATACAAGCATGCATAAAAACATACATATATACATACATACAAGCATACATATATACATGCATACTAGCATACATACACATATACATACATATAAGCATGCATAAAAACATACATAGATACATACATACAAGCATACATATATACATGCATACATATATACATGCATACATACTAGCATACATACACATATACATACATACAAGCATGCATAAAAACATACATATATACATACATACAAGCATACATATATACATACATACTTAATACACACATACATACGTACCTACATAAATACATACATATATACATACATAATACATACATAAATATACGAGTACATACATAATACATAAAAACATACACACATACATATACATACATAACATACATACAAGCATACATACACATACACACATAATACATACATACAAGCATACATACATATATACATACACACATACACATACATACATACATAATACATACTCGTACATACATACAAGTATACATACATATATACACACACATACATAATACGTGCATACATACGTACATATATACATACATACACACATACATAAAACATACATACATACACATACCTACATAAGTACATACATACATACAGGCACACACACACACACACACACACACACACACACACCTATGCTCACTCCAATGGATTCACATGAGTAAAAATAGTAACGTCCTTTCTTATGGTTAATTACGTACAATGTTATGAAAGCGTATAGGGGAGTGAAGGTACAGCTTCACGCATTCTTGACATCTGCAGCAGATGGATGTGAATGGTGAGACTTATTCCCCGACTGCTTAAAATTCGGAGAACTTGTCCAACAACCATTGAGTAGCAAGGTGTGTGGACTCCAGTATTTCTCATCAGATTTTGGAAAGATAAAAATTGTTCCTTTGCCCAGCATCGAATCCCAGCAGCAAGGTCGTCCAGTCCTTAGCCTATAGTCTCTGTACCGACTGAGGTATTGTGGCTCCAACAGCGACCCACACATTTGTAGCAAACAACAGCGTAGAAGGGGTTCAAGACAACGGCCACTGAATAATTTGAAACTGGTATTGCATATAGGCATAAAATCTTTCCTGCTCGCTTACAACCACAGCTTTATCTTGCGACATAGAGTAGGATGGGTAATAATTTGCTGATGAAGACAAGAAATAACAGGAAAGAAAGAGCTAAAAACACCAAAAAAGCGAATAATCGCAACCAAAATCCTCTTCAATAAGTTTAAATTATTAAAATATACGACATATCAAGTTTCCCAGCCCAGAATTATGTCTAGGCACATCTGCTTTACTATCCGACCCGTCAGCAGAAGTTTAAACATCAGAATATTGCTGAAAATAATAGGTAGATATAGAACAGCCCCGTTACAGGTCTGGAGTGGCCCAGAGTGTTCCAGAAAGTTAAGTTTCCCAGATTTCATGACAACGGCACAGGATTGTGGTACGGTTGTCAGCCTTACGCACCGGCCGCCTTTACCCCAGGAAATACACCTGGTACTCATTTCTGTTAGAGGCTGAGTCGACCCCAGGGCCATGGTGCGACCGGAAGAATTATGTTACTGAAAAATTCCAATGACACCATCGGGAATGGAACCCGTGACCTGCCGGTTTGTAGCGTAGTGCCTTAACCACTATGCCACCGCGCGCCCCGAAAATAATAGGTACTAATGAATTATAAAATATACCTTAGAATACATTTGAAATAAATTTGTAAACCACCTCATATTGCTGGCAAGCCATGTGTCAATGACATCTCAGCTCTAACGTTCTGTCGCAATTCTGTCCCCGTGTAGCAAATTAATATTGCGGTTACAACAATCTCTCGTGAAGCAGCGTTCTAGATGTATCCATGTTTCCGTCGGAAATGCCATCGGGCACAATGGACACATGTACGAGTTGTACACCAGCCCAAAACACATTTCACCGCCCTTCTTCTCTGAAGCCTTGTGCCACAAGGATCAGCACCCTATTACTTATGGTAGGTGGATTGGGTGCGATCGAGCTGCCCAGGTGATTTCAAGAAGTGAAATAATTAGATGTCATCCGACAAGCAGGGACGTAATTGTTAATGGTAATGTATTCCTGCTAAGTTACTTGAAGTAGACTGGGTTTTAAACGTGATAGCACATGCGCAGAAACCAGATTTCGTCTTTCGGCGAAACGGACGAGTCCATTTAAATCGGCGAGGGCTTCTGTTTATTCGACTACTGGCAGCCGAGGTGTGCGCATCAGCGGTAGTAATGCTGGATACACCATGTTCCGAGGTAGTGTAAATAGTACTGGCTACCCACTCCATTCTTCAGTTTCCCCTTCACTTCCCCTCCCGTGCGTCACCGTGTGCCATCACATTTCAACTGGACTCTAACACACTTTATTGAAGGAGATATTCTGCCATTCGTAGAGTCATTATTATTTAAAATGCTGTTACAACAAATACATCTTATCATAGTTGGTGGCTATTACTGAGCGATTTGGTGTTTGTACACTCTGTTGAACAAAAATCCATCGGCCTTAAATTTTCTAAGTCCCGAACCGGAAGTGAAGTGCGGTACAGTTGCCATCATAATTCGTATCGTTTTACTTTCCCCATATTTGCGCATTCGTGCCGTTTCTCTGTCTTCCATTCATTACAATCAATCACACCGCGTATATTTTAACCGAAGACAACAATGCCATTGCTTAATTTGAAACTAAAACATTAATTAAACTTCATTAACTTTCCCAGGCGTGAGGCTAGCTAGTTAGCCTCACGCCTGGGAAAGTTAATGAAGTTTAATTAATGTTTTAGTTTCAAATTAAGCAATTGTATTGTTGTCTTCGGTTAATATATACGCGGTGTGATTGATTGTAATGAATGGAAGACAGAGAAACGCCACGAATTCGCAAATATAGGGAAAGTAAAACGACTCGAATTATGTTCACAACTGTACCGCACTTCACTTCCGGTTGGGGACGATTTTTTTTTTTCGACAGAGTGTACATCTGCAGTTTTCTCTGTATAAAGGATGTATCTTTTGTGTCAGTCCTCCGCGATAAACCTAAATGACTGCATGCACATTGGAAGACAGGTACTTGCCCAAGGTACTGGACGTATAGCGACCTACTGGCTAGAAAACCTGCGACCTCGCGTCTCAAGTCGTATCAGTATTTCGGGTATCACAAGTGACATTTCTATGACACCAAAGTACCCTCTAATGCTGTCATGGATCAAACAATAAAAGCGTTCCTTCCAGCGTGGACTGACAAAATTTTCGTACGGGATATTGCATAATCATTATAGGTTAATTGATTTTAAAATCCCGGGAAGAAAATCGCTATCCGCGACGGAAGCTTAGGGTGAGAAATTAGCAGCCCAAAATCCTCTAAATTAAGAGCCCATTAAAACTATCAAAACAGTATTCTGGGCCCCTCTTAGTTTACGGTCCAAGAGGGTGAGTTGTGTGGATCGAATAATGTAACTGTCACGCGTAAAAGAGAAGCAAGAACATTAAGACAAATTTAGGTTTTACTCTAATTTTGGCTGAAAAGGGTGTCGCATTGGCGAATAATTGCGCCTCAGATCTTGCCAGACCCGAATGTTACGATGTGTCAGTTTCCAAGCACACAAAGACGTGCTTTGTCTGGAATTTAAAGCGGTATGGTGGGCCACAGTATTGTACCGCGAACTTCACTGAGAAAAATTATCTCTGTGAAGTAGCAGCGTTTTTTGCTACCAAGCTGTCCTTCGAAAACTTCTCAGGTTCATGGTGGTGCACATTCATTGGAACTGTAATTTCAAAGTATCTTTCATGGCCGCTATACAGACCTACGGTATATCAGTAGACCAATAGAAAGTTCATCTGCGATCATCATAACCAACTTCGAAATTTTACAATCTAAATTTCTACGGACTTTTTGCCAGCATCATAATCTATCTACTTGCGTCACCCGTCTTCCCATTTTCCACACTTAAAAGCCTTGTTCGACTTGTGACAATTTTCTTTGAAGCTGAAAAAATGTGGTTGATTTTCTTCTTCTCACGAACGATGGCACTGAAGGAGAGATAGGGCAAAACGAGCCAAAGAAAATAAAGAGAAAGGAATATAAGGGACGAGGAGAAAGATCTGAACAGCATCGCGGCGCGGGCGTCGTTTTGAGGTGTTAGAAGAAGGTGGGGCAGTTCTACCCACCATTTATTCGCAACTTGCAGACAGTGGCTAGAATAAACGAGAACGTGAATCAGAAGCCTGGGAGGGGCGAGCAGAGAGAAGACGATGTGATACTGAACATGTTCTTATGGGAATTAGACTGGGATATTTTATTCGCTGCAATCATGCAACGCAGAGTATATGAGCCCCAGCGGTCATTCTAGAAAGAGAATAATACGCGAGGAGTGTACGAACAGTAGCAAGGCAAAGTACATTATACTTTCCTCTTTCATGTAATTCTCAGTCACGGAGGTATTTTACAAAATCCCCCAAGGAGAACAACTGTCAGAACAGAGATCTTTAACAATGCCATATGTTGTTTCAGTTGTGTCGGGTTTTTCTGATCATCTATATGGCTCACCTAGTTTATCCTGTTCTTTGATCCAATTATTAAATTTCCAATATTTATGTCACAGCTAAGCTGGTTACTGCCCTTCTTCTCACTGCGAATGACAGGGTTAAATTCCAGGAAATTTCGAGTGGAATTTTTGGTGAAAAAATGTGGTATTTTGGTAGGTTTCTATGTGAATTCTTGGATATTCTTTCCTGAAATTTATCATTCCATTGCTCCATACTTATATGTTATTAGAGAGTAAGCCCACTGCAGGTCGCAGTACCAAAAGATTTATTCTCAGTCAACTTCCACAGTAAAAGGAGCAAGAGCAGATATACAGTGCAACATCCAACCTCACCCACAGCGTCCCCGTTATTGTTACCTTAGGCATCACAGTTATCACGAAACGTTTCTACGGATGCAGACCTTCTATGCGATAGAGCTGCCATCCTTGGGGAGACGGTAAAAAGTAGATCCGTGCTGTGAGTGTGTGGGTGAGGGATTGAGTCACATCTAATGCGAATGTGTCCATAACAACTGGCAGCTATCAATACGTCTACCTTATATAATCCGTGGTGGTTTCGGTGAATCAATCACATCCCGGGTCGACTGTTATCGATAAGAATCGTTCAGTATCGATTAATATGAATGATTACGGTGTTGCGGTAGAGTAGTGCGTGAACACCGTGACGGTCTGTCAGATTACGGCATGTCGGTACTTATTTAATGATATAACTGCACGAGAAATTGTGATGGAAACTTATCTAACAGAAATCCTACCAAATATACAAGAATTTACTGCAAGGTTTTGAGAAATTCTGGTCATTTCTTGGTTATTTCCCTTTCGCTTTTATACTTCATTTTAGTACAATTTATCAATTGCATACTGTACTGTCGTGTCACCAATAAACTTGTGTATATACAACAATGGTACCAATAAATGTACTGAAATACATTAAAATTATTTTGTATACGCAGTGAACTCCTACATGTTTCGGCCAACCATGTGGCCATTTTCAAAGACAATATTCGTGGCGACGTCCACATGGTTGGCCGGAACATGCAGGAGTTAATTCTGCGTACACACTAATAAACTAACTGTAATATAATTTCAATGTTTCACCGTGCATTTTTCAATGATATATAAATAAACATTTTAAACACATTTTAAATTCATTACAGTATTGTTGCCACAACAACGGGATTAATCTTCAGGATTTTAAATTCAGTGTTTTTTAAATAATTCAGTAAGGCCCGGGCTACACTAGAGACTGGTTGCCCGCATACAGTTTTGTCTCAAGAGCACGGGCAAAGCGAGACACCACAAGGCAAGACTGTTTTGTCGTGATACCCGCGCACACTGGAGTCACGATAGTTTACTGTGGTACAGT
>JGI20166J26741_11812028_pt1 | contig 10104 bp, 9 predicted proteins | sample TergutCu122P5_FD_26741 | JGI IMG/M metagenome (IMG submission 26741) | reverse complement strand
GGTGACTACACTGAAGGACAGTAAAACTTCGAAACATGTATCTATTTTGTACCAGTTGTAAATAAATAGTTGCCACTATTAAAGTTCCAACCCTCGTATTGTCAGCACGAACACAACTTTTAGTAAACTATACATTAAATTGTAATCTACTTCATATTTTGGCCGTTTGGCCATCACTAGGTAGATTTTACAAAATACATGGAAAAGAATACCGAGAGGACGGCCTCGACCTCGATATTCTTTTCCATGTATGTTGCCGGAAAGTCCATCTGATGTTGGACAAATGGCCAAAACATGAAGTAGATTACAATTGAATGTACAGTGTTCTAAAAGTTGTGCTCGAACTAACAGGAAACAGAGACATTGATTCACAAACACAGCGGAGTGACGCTACTAAAATTTGCGAGACCAAAGGTTTTCTACAGGGTAAAAGTGAAGACTACTGTCGTCTGGAAACTTTTACTTTCACATTCACGGTAGCCACATTTCTACCATGAAGATGGGGACAAAAATTTCTTAAGAAAAATTGGTGAATAGCTACCAGATTACACGGCGTTACATTTCAGAATACAGGAATCAATATTAGAGTTACTGAATTAAGATGGCAAAGTATGCTGGATACAACTGGCTCACTCTAAGGAAAAATGCCGGGCCCCTGTGAACACAGTAATAGAGCGTTGGGCTCCCTAAGAGATGGGCAGTGTTTGTACTAGTTGAGCAAATGCTTACCCCTTGAAGGTAGTTTCTGCGTTTAAGATTGGTCTGTCAACAGAATTTACTGTGGGTAACAAAAGTACATTTTATCAGACGAAAATGCAATTACACTGTGGACACTAGGACTTGAGTGTGCGTTGTGAAAGGCAATAAAGTATTAACTAGAAAAAAAATGATCAGTCAGCAATTTGTAGACAAATGCAACTGATAACGTTCCAGTCTTAATGCTTGTGGGATCACACATTACATAAAATGTTACAATAAAATTGTGATATGTAAATAAGCCGATGATAAAATAATTGAGAAGATTAGGATTAGAATCTTTTGTTAAGGTTTTTAAAATTTTGTTAAAATTTAAGGTCGAATAAGCCAAAAATTTCAATATGGCTTCTGCAGGTTCTGCATGATTAAACCTGTACATGTAGTGTAGTTCCCATAAAAGCAATAAAATTGTGTTAATTTCACCGCGTGCTTAGTTTATTCAGTACTATTCCGAGTGCTGTAAGAGGAATGCAGCTGTGTTCCTTCGAAGGTATTTTAAATCACATTCTATTTCCGCAAGATGTAAGTTGCTCGTATGAAGGTGCACCTATGTTACTGCAGAAGATACGGTCTCCACAGCTGCAGTGCCGCACGTCGCAGTGCAGTGTGTAGCCTCCATTTCATAATTCGGCCCTCAGATCAGCTGTCCCGAGGAATTTTCTCTCCTCTTTCCAGTACTATTTTTGGACAATATCTGAAATTAATCCTCCACCGCTTCCTCCCACATCTTTTCTAATAAGTATTCACTAATTACGTGGACCGGGATAGCTCAGTCGGTACAGCGTCTCGTTACGGGCTGGACGGTCCGGGGATCGAATCCTGGCGGGAGGGCAGATTTTCTGCACCCGTCCATACCGGCTCTGGGGCCCACTCATCCTTCTGTATAACGGGTACCGGATCTCTTTCCCGGGGGTAAAGCGGAAGGGCGTGGCGTTGACCACCCACACCATCTATCGTCAAGGTTAAAGAAAGAGCAGAGCTATACCTCTTCTCCTGCTCTGGACGTTCATGGCATCCTCTAGGGTGAACGTCTCTCTCTATATTCGTTAGTTATTGTATTATTCGACATTATGCAGTCCGAGATGATATTAACAGTGCTTTAAATGAACCGGAAGTACGTAAAAAAGTAAAAAGCTCTCCACAGTGTTGTGTTATAGACATGAAACAGTGAATTCTTATGTCTTGCTTCTAACAAGGCTTTGTTTGGTTAGGGTGCAGTAAAGTTTATAACAGCTTTTATTACACGTCTCCTGAGCCCGTAGCATGATCTTTGTGAAAACACTTAAACAAAAGGCACGAAAGATGTGTGGCTATAAGGAAGTTAACCTTCAGAAACTAGGTAGAGCGTAGTTATGTAAGTACCTGAGCATAGACCGTTAATTAAGGAAGGATGAGACGGTGTAAATGGGCATAGAGGGAGGTCAAATTGTTCTACAGACATTCGAACATCTGGCAAAGCTAACATTCAAAATTAGAACGTATCTGAAGGTTCAAACTAAAACATTAGCACTTTGATAAGTGAAGAGGACTAAGAGGTCAAGGCGACTTATTTCAGTAAGCCTATCTATTGAAATATGTAAAAATTCCGTACCTACTGCACCATACATCCACAGGATCACGTGCTATTTTTGAAGTCCTCGCGACAATGCAGCTGAAGATGCACGTTTTCTGAAATATTACGCCGTTTAGACTTGTAAATAATGAACACGTTTCAACGGATCGTAGTAATTCCATCTTCAGGGTTAGGCGGGTCTTGTTTTTTGACTGCTTGACCCTGAAAATGAGGACACTGTCATCCTCTGATACGTAGCTACTTAACAGTCAACACTGCGGAGCATTCCAGAAGACTTGAAATATCACGCTGCGTCTACAGTAGCAAGACCTAAGGATTAATGCTGATTAGTGAAATAATTACTGTTTGTTGTGAAAAGAGCATGCGAAGCACTTAAATGAAAATTGAGGAGGAAGTGTAGGTATAATTAAAATTCAGCACACCCTACATTCACTACTGCCCACTTAAAAAATTAAATTACGCAGATATATTTAGCCCACTGCACACAGTGCATAACTAAAGCATAATCGATACCTCTCGCACTACTCTACGGAATTTGGTCACAGTAGACCTAGGCTAAACACTTGTTTAAATTAACTTATTCACTATGTTGATGTTCTTCGTATATAACTTCCACATCACAGGGTGTTTGTAATTTACATGGTGTTCTCAAAAACTTCTAATTTTAAGTTACGAATGATTTATAAGATTACATGTAATTAAGCACAGATCGTACGAATCTGTAAAACTTCCATCTCAAAATGTTGTTACTGGGTTGATCGAATAGCGGTTTTTTTTCCTACGAACTATGGCAACGGTAAATTTCCTTTGCGAAGTGCATGTGTTTGGAAATTAGCTTAGATAAAATTGCTAAGGCTAAGAATCCGGTGTTGAAAGCGCTAAAATAAAAGTGACTGTTGGAAAGCTCAGCGGGTTTTCTAACCTACAGGCAACTAAAAGTGAATACCTGCTCTGATGCCACACTTTATGTCCGGTTAAAATGCACCGACGTTTCGAAGACATGTTTTGTATCAGTCTTCGGGGTTGAGGTGACATCAACAGAAAGAGACAGATTCTGAAATTTTTGTTTTTATTTCAACCTTAATGAGGCTGAACATTAGCAAGGCATTAGTCCACTTATTCACTGCCGTAGCTTCAAATTTTACACAATTAATTGTATTTAGTACAGGAGAGGAACAACTTTTGTTTTTACACGTTTTCATCAAAAGTGTTTCTTCCTTTTGCCTTTAACAACGTCTTTCTTTGCTTGATAGGTCATATAGATTCATGCAGAATGAAGACCATGAAATAATGGGAAAAAATCTTACTGGTACTTGAACGCGAACCTCCTGAATACTAAGTGAGATTGCTAACAAATCAATTACTATAATACTTACTTTGTACCGCTTACATTTCGCAGGTTCTTGATTGCTTGCTACGTAGCCAATCCCATGGTGTACACAATCTAACATTTGTTTATTTAGGAAAGTCCCAGTACTTTATGAAACCTACCTTTCACTGCCCTGTTCAAAATAAACAGCTCCACAGTTTGAGCCATATGAATGAGTAAAAAATTTCTCATTCTTTTTCTTTAAGAAACATTTCAAAAAATTATTTGTTCATGCAGACGTTCCAGGTGGTGCCTTTCCTTCACTATTGCCTGCCAATATTGGGTCGGACTTTTCTTCTTTCACACGTGTATTAGGCGTAAATATCCTACAAATTTCTTTCGCCTTCATTAGATCATCATAAGATTAGTGGGTGGGTCGTCTCTATATTTCAGAAGTTCAGTTTAAGTTGCTCTTTTCAGGCCACCCATTTGAAGGAACTACGGTGTAGCTGAAAAAGAAGGTTCAAATAAGAATATGAGCTCCGAGTCTCTATAAAAACACCTTCTACATTCAAGTCAACTAGATGAAAGAGAACTTAGAGACCCCGGCAAAGAAAAAACCTGCAGTTTGTTTCTCTTGTATCGTCGGCAGGAATTCATAACCTTGCTGTCTCTTTCTTCCAGTTTCGTCCAATTTTCTTTACACAGCCTAAGAAGTTTATGTATTTTGGAGAAAAACTTCGTTGTTCTTAAAACCAGATATCATGGAATATATAGCTTGCATTGCGATTTGTTCCACTCAAGTTCTTTCGACTCGAAACATTTTGTTTTGCTAGCTGTGTTTTATTACTAACACTGTACAAGAAAACAAATGAATTTTTTTGTACGTATAATTTTTCTTTACTTTTATTAGAAACCTTTTCCCCTAGAATATTGTTTTTGTGTCATTACCTCCACAGGTAAAGGTTCTTAATTACTGCACGTAGCAATGTAAGGAAAATCTGTACATGTAGTATTTAGAATAGAAGATGAATAATAAGCTCTACGTCTCAACAGAAAAATTAATTTTATCTAGACAACAGTTTGGAATATCGGAAGCAGCAGACTGAAATAAAAGAACAAAGAGGAAAATGAAGAGTCTGGAAAACGGACATAGGACTAGAGACATGCCCTGACAATTAGCTGTACTGAGGTGCAGAGGCAAGCTCTGGGCTGAGAGAGCTGTGTTATTAACATAACTAGACTGTAAGCTGCAGGAAGGGGGAGTTTTGGGTTTGATTCCCTGCAGTGGCAAGTTTTCTTATAATCTTCACAGCTCTGAGACCAGTTATGAGGCCCAACCTGCCTCATATATAATGCGAATTTCGGACTGTTGCCCCGGGCATAATGCGTCTGATGTATGAAACTTACCATTCACGTCCGCGTAGTATCGAGTTTAAGAATGTGTGGAGATTAACCTCCACTCAGTCGTATTTGTTCAAAGCGTGGAGCTTAATTAAGCGCTCGGAAAAGTTTACCGTAACTTTGTATGAAGACCCTTAATCTTAATCGAATATCGATCAACTTGCCAATAGTGCGGACTGAATTTCTTCAGCTTTTTTTCATTTTTTTCAGACGAGTATCGGAATAGTACGTTGAATTGGGTCTCGATCAGTTACTTTCTCTTTCATCGCCACTAAATTTCTGCAGTTCAAACAGCGTCGGCAAATTAACTAACAGTCATTGCAGGCGCATACTCAAGCAACAGGCAAATTAAAATTTAAATACTGAAGTTTGAAGTTAATTTAAGTTATATAACTTCAGCGTCTACCTGATAGAGAACACAGTACGTGTCCATTATAAAGACCAATCCCAGTATGCTCTTTAGGAAAATAATATGTATTTCTTTTGAGAGTAATACGAATGGACAAAGTGCAGAATTTCAGGACTTTATTGCAGGTGATACATATAGGGAATACAATATATACTTTATATGGCTAATAAAGTGTGCTGTATGAAATTACACTCTTAACTGTGCATAAGCTAGACGAGAGCATCGTCAGAATGGAATTAAATGCACCGAGCGTTTTATAGACTGGTAACTACGAGACAAAGACCGAGAGGGAATAAACGGTTAAATGAGAAAATTTCTCAAACATTTTACGACTGCAAGAGAACATGTTATAACTGTGTGTTTGTTGTGTACACGTAAACGTACAGTCGTAAGTTTAAAATAACGTTATATTTAAGAACAGTTTGGACTATGTTTTGTTTCATAGAGCTTAAGCCTTATTTTAAAGTCATATAAAGTGTACACCCTTAATACAGAAGAGACGTAAATCGAGCACATGTAACTTTACGTCGATAGACCCCCAATGTTCGTAAAGGTTATGATCAACCAAATAAAATAATTTACTAGCCTTGTTTGAGAGTGTCTAATAATACACACACGACAGAAACTTCCTGCATTTTATTCCGTATCTTCAGTCTCTAGTAACTGATCGAATTTGGAATTCTGCATCCGCGAGTTGGCGATGTTATTTTGCAGCAGAGACATTGAGTAAGAGGGGGAAATGCAACAAAACTGAAAATATGTCAGACGCCATTTACTGAAAATTGATTTAATTACAATTTCATAAAGAATCGCAACATTAGAATGAAATAGCTTAATCCATGGAGCAAAACCCTTCTTCAGAAGCTAATAGTCTCCGCCTTCTGGAAACCAAAATGTTCATTACCGCACTTATAAAAGCCTGTTACTACATTGTATTTTAGTGTATTTGAATTCGGCATACATTCATAGAAAATATTTCTCAAGTCTCATTTCTAATTCTACATTGAGTTCCTAAGGATTTCTTTTCCACGGGTGTTCTGACACTTCATGTGATTCTGACGTTCTGCTTACAGCTTCATCTAAGCCTCTTCTTGATTTCATCACCGTGACAACATGAAATTAGTAATTATGACGCCGGCATGAGATAATAAGTACAATGACTAGGCTAGGGGCTAGACATTTGAGAAATCGCGATTCGATTCTCGGCATAAGGAAAACTTCTCTTTTCTCCAGTGTCGTGACCAGAACGGGGACTTTGGTCCCGTGGGGAGAGCGGCAGGCGGATGAAGCTGACCACTCACCTCTTTCTAAAGTCGAGTTTAAGAAACTATGGATCTATGGCTTTAATCCCTTCTGTGCATCGATGGCGTCAAATGAGCAACTTTGCCTTGACAGCTTGCGAGGAAACTCTTAATGCAATCTTGTCCACTCTCCTATTACTTTTTCTCTTCTAAATAATTCCCTCACAATCTTGTTCTCAAAAAGCCTCAGTCCTTTCACTGATTTCAGGATGGAAGTTTTACACCCATACGGTTTGAAGTCCTGAACAGTAATAGTCACAATTTGAATGGTTCGTATAAATACTTTTAGTAAGAGATTGCGCAATAACAGGGGTAAAGGGCATAGTATCTTGAGGCAGGCGACCTGTGCTTAAGAGCTAGTGCATGTGCAATAAACGTGTGGGACACGGGCCTTCCCTGTGAAATGTAGGCAAGCATTCATAATGTATCGAGTAAGATCTCTCACAAGGTTTTTAGGTAGAAAGGAGAAATAAAGTTGATTTTGCGGTATACGTATTATTACAGTGACCTGTACTTTATTTTAATCAAATAACACAAACAAAAATGCTCACTTTATAAAAAGTTCTCTCTCAAAATGGCCAATAGGCCGAAACGACTTAGAACGTTTAAATAATTAATACATTTACATAAAATTTGTACTGTTGGGTGTTTTATTTGAGAAACACAGACATTGCATCTCAGTAGGTTCACGTATGAGCTGCCTTTACTGCGACAGTGTACGTCTGACGTTTGAATTACTCATTTATGAACGTCACTGTCTGCGAACCTTTGCTGACGATGCGTTAATGCTTAGGATGTGGGGCTGTTTTCGGTCTGGGTCTGTGAAAGTGTATTTCAGTGTGAGCATTGTTCACTTCAATAACATAGGGATATCCGGTTACCGCCTTAAAGAAAACACACTGCATCTTTGTCACGAAAATAAACCAGGTACTGTTCTTTGGGTGGGTACTTTTTTTTCATGGCGCAGCAGCCTCTAATGGACCAGGGCTTCCTCATTATAGAGCTTCACGATCACACTGAAGACACACCACACTCGGTAGGACTCCTCTGAAAGAGTGTTCAACCCGTCGCACAGACCTCTACCTGACAACAAACAACAGACAAAAGACATCCATGTCCCAGCGGGATTCGAACCCACAATCCCAGCTAACGAGAGGCCGCAGACCCACGCCTTAGACCGCATGACCACTGGGACCGGTTAAGGAGACTTTTTTTGTGCAGCATACGAAGCTGGTGTTTAGGCCAAAAATTGTGCGGGATAAATGCAGATTTTCTTAATGTTAAAATGTGAGGTACATAGAATTATCATTAGGCTTTGTGTAGCTGTACAGTGTTGGTATTGCCTAACATTATGCAACGTGAGAGCGAGAGCACACTACTGTGAGACAAATATCTTTAGTACATTTTGGCGAATGTGTAAATAAGGAGAATCAGCCGCAACTGCAGAAGCCGCTCCGTGGCGAGATATGCCAGAAAGAATGCCCGTGCTTTCAGCTTCACTGCAGAACAAGAGAGCGTCGTATGTCCGCAACTGCGCACTTTATTTCGGGAAGATCAGAAAATGCTGACTAACAAATAGGTAGAAGCTGCAATGTGCAGCTATAAACCGATATATGGTGTAGTAACTGTAACTAACGCCAGACCCTGGGATGTAACACCGTGTAGACTTGTAAAAATTTATGGATGTTTGGGAAGAAAGTACTGTCTCCGTATTCATTGTAGAAAAGTGACAGGGGTGGAGGGTTCTGAAGAAGGTTGCAGTAGGTTTCTTCGAAGCGTTAGTATGCTTGTACAAGATAACTTGACGCCATAGCGCAGATGACAAATACCTGACGCGTAGTCCTATATTATTATTTATTAATTTAGTATTTACATATTTTTCATAAATGGAAATATATTTTAAACTGATTCTTACAATGCACATTGTCATTTCATTTTGTCAGTTTGTTCAAAAATCACCAAGTTTCGATAGACCTATCAGATTAGGTTCCTTAACTTCATCTGATGGCGGAAGCAGATCCAGCTTCTCAAACAATTCATCTTTTAACTATACAAGTTGAATTAAATATACAGTAGCTACATAATAACGCACATTATGTAATATGTACTGTTATTTAATGGTTTAGAACGGAGTTAAGTAGAGCGGACAGAAAAACGCGGGCTCCCCGTGGCATCCGATTCAGCACGTCCCACATTTCTTTCCTTTGCTCCTGAGTCTCGACCGGGGACATACACAATTGATGTCTTGCATTTATTCCTAGCGTACACTGAGCTCCTTTTACTGTCCAGAGTAATTTCTTTCCTTAGCCTCACATGTAAGCTGCACATGTGTCTTTCGGCGTTTCTTCCCTTCCACTGGATAAGAGATAGCAGTTGTTATATTTTAATGTAGGCTACATGTCCTCTCAGTTCGGAATATTTTGTCTTCCCAAGCTACGTCTAAAAACAACGTTAAAATGCGCAATGCTACCATTGGACCTGTACTTGTGCGTGTTTGAAGCTTGGTTTCTCACAGCATGGAAAGAAAAGGGTGCTTTTAAGAATGGATAATAACGGAAATATTTGCTGTCTTCTGTACATTACTGCTGTGTATGTCTGAGTCACTATGGCGTGCAGCCTAAGGGTGTGTACACACCAACAGAGTCGCGTCGAGTCCAATCCAGTCCATTCAGACTCTAGAGTCACGGGGGTGCACACCGACCGAGTCGAGTCCAATCAAGTCTGCGCGAGTTCCAGTGGGATTTTAGTACCCTTTGAACAGTGAACAATTAAAGAATTCTAAAGCGATGGAAAATTTTAACATGCTTGTTTTGCACACGATTATGTGGAGAAGGATGTGGCGTCTTAAGAGACGGAACGTGTGGGTGCACCCGATAAATATAAAGTGACCAGAATTCAGAATATTTAGTCACATACCCGGATCTGCTCGAAGATGAGAAATTTCATGGCTTTTTTTAGAACCTTCTGCCACAGTTGGTGGGACAGGAAATGTGAAAAGAAAACACCAACTAAAGGAAGGTGATTTAATCTGAAGAACGACTTGCAATTTTTTTTAGGCACGTAGTATAAAAATCTGTAGGAGACAAGAAAGGGATTCTCGATACTACTGGAGCTATCACTTTTCTTAATTAGTGTCCTAGATAGTAACATTGCCTGTCCCAGTGGCCGCGCGGTCTAAGGCGTAGGTCTACGGCCGCTCGCCTGCTGCGATCGTGAGTTCGAATCCCACCCAGGGCTTGGATGTTTGCGTGTTGATTGTTGTGTGTTGTCAGGTAGAGGTCTCTGCGACGGACTGATCATTCGTTCAGAGGAGTCCTACCGACTGTGGCGCGTCGTTGTATGTGATCATGAA
>JGI20166J26741_11811917_pt1 | contig 10105 bp, 7 predicted proteins | sample TergutCu122P5_FD_26741 | JGI IMG/M metagenome (IMG submission 26741) | reverse complement strand
TGCCAAACGTAGGTCCATATATATACGACGTTAGCATTTCTGGCTTTACTAGGAGCTCCATATATATATATATATATGACATTAATAGCCTAAGGGTTAAGTACAAAGAACCCTGTCAGAAATTTTGTTTACAATAAACACACTACGACTTGATCTAAATACAGGATCACTCTTGACACTGGGCCTCCGACGTGACGCTAAATCCAGTTGTCATTGATAGCAACAATAATTCCAGCTGAGATCAAACAATGATCTCCTCGCTTTTCCGCCGTGCTTTACAATGAGACTAAACAGACGTTTCGGAATAACTTTCAGCTTTCATTTTAAGGAAAATATTAAGTTTGTACCGATAATTGAATTTATTTGCAACTAACGTCTTGCAGCAGAGTCGCTCTTCAGAAACTGATAGTCGCTCATCTTGATCTATAGATACCCATTCAATTATGGACAAGTGACTTTTACGAGAGTGTTCTCAATGACCGCTGACAAGCAACAGATGAATTAAACCCAGATAAATATATATTATTTCTTTAACATAAATTTTAATATTATCGTTTCTTCTAGGCCTAAGACTCCAAGTGGTTTTTCCATTCAGGATGTTCAAATAAAATCCTTGGTCCTTAGCACATTTACTTTACCCTATGCATGTTATTAGCAGTACAAATGACGATATAATCTACCTACTTAGTTTTTACACGAAATTCAAGTAACCTTCTCAGCAACCTGTACTCAAACGCCGACAATCCACCCCTTCCTCATGTACTCGCTAAAGTTTTATTTTGTATAAAGCAAGTAAAATTGTTGTATTTTATTTATCGTAACTTTTTCATGTCCTGGTATCAGATAAAGGAATGCTGTTCCTCTGCACATCATCAAGTTATACTGGGGATTCAAAGAAAACATCCACTCATTGTTAACTTCTGCATCTGATGAAGGTGAGTGGTTAGCTTTACGCTCCCACTGCTTTATCCCTATGTACGAATTTCTAAAATTCATTAAATAGGAGGATGCGTGAAAAAAAGAGCCAATTTACAAGCTTCATAGAAGATAAGAAACTCTTACCTCTGATAGAAAAGAAAACGTTTCCTAGTCATTTTCCTCCATAGCCTAGTCACAACATCGACTGGAATATGCCGGTTCATAATTAAATATAAGACTAAGGCATTTTCTGTAGAATAAATTGTAACAAGTACCTGCTGAGTTTACTCCACTCTTAGTTCTTTGCGAATGTATTTAGTTATGATTCACTGCCGTATTTCTCAAATAAAGGGGATTCGCAAAATTTTCGAAAAAAGATCTTGTCCCAAGAAGAGAAACTTTTTTTTTTAAAATAGAGTTTATAGAAATTCTTTAAGATTTTCATATGTCAATGATTTTAAATTACAGTTACGGAATACCATCTTAGAGACTTCCTCGGGTACAAGAAATTAATTTATACCAACTGAACAACAAGAAGCATTCAGTGTTAGTTCCAAAACTTCTTTTTATTGCTCTATTACTCGCCTACTGGCATTGTTGCTTAAACCACATACAAAACAAAAAAGAGACGCAGAATTTAATCTTTGGCAAGACTTTAGGTTTTTCTCTCCTCCACTATAATACCCAAAACAGATCTGAAACCCACTCAGCACATACAAGCAACATAGGTTCTACCTCTGTGAAAGTGGGCATTTATATCTTTCCAGCATCAAATGGGGCCTTAATGTAGTCACTTCTCCATTATTCCCTCATAGTAGAGCCTCGTCGCTATACAAAAGCAACAATTTCTCACGTCCTGTGCAAGATTTCTAAGTCCATTATTATCGTGCAACCAGCATAAGTCTTGTTTGGTTGCTTGGAATTTGATGCCAAAAATTGGAATCTCCTCCAGAACATCAGTAAATATTTACCGATCGATGTGGTGTCATATCCCAGAAGACTTGAATTTTTTTCAACACATCTGGTGGAACTTCTTTGGACATTGCATCTCAGTGTTTATTTTGCTTGTTTTGTTCTGATATCTGGTTAACATTCAGTACGAAATTTCCACGCTGCCTGATATATTTAATCTCGGGTTGTTTAAGCATTCCTTGCATTCTCCTTTCTTTCATGATTCATTTTTCTGTAAGCAAGTATGAATCCTGCGTTATTTATTCAGGTCACCTTGCTCACGGGACAATTATTCGTTAATTATGACACCCCAAAGAAACGCAGCAGTTGGCAAATCATAGAAAAAAATTCAGAACTATGATATAACACAAGTCCCCTCTCAGAACTATATATGACAACACATCGCTAACTAACACTACTCTCTTAACTGCTGATTCTTTTCTGTGGTGTACAAAAAATGCTGTTCCCAATTGATGATTTTCGTTTCCTTTTCCATAGACAAAATTATTATCCCCTGCTATTACCGTGCCCCCTTTGTCCCACCTAACCTCCTGCACACACACTAAATCTAATTTATTTCTTGCTAATTCCCTGGCTGCTGCTGTGAGCCTGCTCTATGCAGGCTTATAACATTCCAAGTACCAAATCTGATGTCCCATTTCGGTGTGTAGTTCGAACCAAAGTAACAGTCCATGTCCGAGGCTTACTGCATGAATGTTTCGTAACTGGATACTTTTTTACGGTGAGGAGTTGTTAGCAACTCGCCCAAACCCCCAACTCGCCCCAACACCTTATCGCCTGTCCGTGACTGCTTATTCAATATATTCGCAGCTATCCTCTATATTGGAGGCCGTTCCTCCATCCGCAACCTGAAGACTTGCCATGCCGTGGTGACAGGGACCTACTCATCACGGGGAAGATCCAACACACCATCATTGAATGTTGTCCGACACTATCAACTTTAAAAAACTTGTTTGTATTATTACATTTTAATTCTAAACTGTTTGTGAAGAAATTCTTTAAATTCAAACATGAACTTTATATATATACCCATCTTCTCTTCTAGTAGAATTTGGTATGGATTTCGCGACTTGCAACTTCGTGAAAGTCATGTTTAACAGAAAATGTATGTTTGTTTCATACATACAATTTATGCTAGCAGATGTCACCAGTTGATACACCATTTTACTTCGTATAATAAAACCAGAGCACTAAAGGCAAATGTTCCGAAGAAAACTTCACATCTCCTTGGTTGTGATACGCTGGTACGTCAGTGACCCCAGGTGTTGGAAAGAGTCTGGCCTCCCTGCAACTACAGTTTCCACCCTGGAGATTGCTTCGTGCAACGTGATATATCTCCGGTTGCAGTTAACTTAACGGACAGCCGGGAAAATGGAGGATCAGTAAACACCTTCAAATTTCTAACTTCAAATTTCACATAGCGATATACAACACTGCATTGCAAATGAATGTCCGAATCTGTACCTATTGAACAACATGTTTAACCTACAGACCTTATAAGGTAAGTCTAAATATGATTAGTGATTAGTGATCAGTATGAGGGTTTTCTAAAGGACTCAGCGTATTAGAAAAATTTCTGCCTTGGTCTCGTGACGGAAGTAAACGCCGTCCAAAAAACACTATGTTTGAAAATAGTAATAGCTGTCACTATTTACAAAAATAATCACTTTTGTTACACAGATTGCGTAAGATAGAATCAAGTTAAAGTTGTTCTTGTGGATGGCATGAAGACATGAAGCAGAGTGAAACTCTAGCCCTACGTAGTCTAAATCTCGACTTTAGATGGCGAACATGTAAATATTCAAGCCCCTGTCCTTGGACCCTCTGTAAAAAAGCTCTCGTATTCATTTTGTGGGAGTTCGTGTGAGACCCACAGCCAATCTGGATGTTGTGGAGAAGAGATAGCGGCTTGTCCCTGCCTGAAACTGAAACACAACTCCTCGGAAGTCCAGCCCTTAACCTAGTCAGTGTACAGACATAGCGTCAAGAAACACGTTCAAAAATTCAGGAGTGTTGAATATGTAATGAAAGGAAAGTGCTGAATTGTGTTTAACTTTAACCGTTTCAGCACAGTGGTTTTCGTACATACTGTTTTCCTTCACACTCAAATGTATTTTACTCGCTTATTATATTTGTATGTCCCGCATTAATCTCAAAATAAATACTGCTTATTTCCTTAATCACCATTAATTGGCTGGCCTTTGTATTGCGCTGTCAGAATTCAAATGTTAGGTACTAAAATCTTGGCTGTTTTGGAATTTTACACAGTGTAGAATGGTAGTTCCTTACCGAAGTTTTGGAACTACCTATCGATCCCATCTTCCAAGGCCAAGTTATCCATGAGGATTTTTTTTTTTTTGGACTGGTTGTCTTGCCTTTTCAAGATGGGACCGATACTTTGACCCCAAATGTTTGTAAGAAACTACCATTCTTCGCTGCGTAAAATCCCATAAGAGCGCCGATCTCATTTACACAACAGATCAAGCCTGAAATCCCTCATGTTAAGTCTTATTTACACGCAATTCATGCATTTTTAACACATGAGCACTGCTCGGGAACCTGCCGAACTGTTTCACATTCTCGTTATCTTGTTGTCTGCAACACGCAAAACTAAACTCTCCCCTCACAATCCGTTTTTTTAAAGCTTCAGGTTTTTAGGCTATATTTGGTTATTCGCCACCGCAGACTGAAAAACCACGAAAGGGCTTAAGCACAATAATGGGATATTCAAAAGAGATTGGAGCTGGAAACAATCCGTTAGTATTCCGTCAAACACAGCCTAGTTTTATTCAAGTATGACTACATGTTTCAGTCTACAAAGACCATCAGCAGACCAACATTACGCAAACTTTTAAAATAAGGTACAATATAGTGCAATTATGTTTATTACATGGGATCCCATATGACTTACACAGGTTGTTACAATGCAGAATTTGTAAAACTTTTATGATGCAGATTAGGGCTGGTGACAAACCGGATGGATGTACGTACACAGCGTTGCTGCGCAGTTTGTCGGAGCATGTCAAGTTGACACGCAAGAGTCTGAACTACCTATTGTAGGTAAGTGTAAGACCGGCTTTTTTCCAGTACGAACAATTTATATTGCAGTAAACATGCTGATAATTACAGAACAATTTTCTTTTAACTGTAATGTACAAAAGCAATGGACAAACAACAACACGTGTTAGGTCAACATTGACCGATTTCCACAGCCGTTATGTAAGAGTAGGATTTACAATACAAGGTTCAACACGATACAATACAATACAGTACAAAAGGCATAACAAATATTTATTTTCGTATAACATCTAGATAATATTCAATGCAATTCCGCTAACGTATTCACAAATGTGTACCAAAAGCGGTATAAAAGATTGAAGTTCGCTACACGTACAAAATTCCGTCTTTAGTACTTGTTAATATCTCGACCGTTCAAAAAGAGTCTGGCTTTTACAGAGCAGGAGACTCATTGCCATGTTAACATGAGATCGTTATAGGACTGGCTCTGGCACAGTCGAATCCAGCCCACAGATTTTAAGACTCAAGCTAACATTACGGTCTGCTCCAACGCAAGCATTTTTCTCAACAGTATTCTCAACTTTCGAGGTTGTCTGACTATTCTTACAATCTTTAAGCATGCGTCCTACGTGCCACTTCCAGGTGATGTAAATGTGACCGTTGAAGGCTGCAAACTGCTCATAGATTTTGATTTCCGTCGCTGCAAAACTATGTAGTAATATATCACTTTCATACGGAAGAACTGAATCTTAACAGGACTGGCAACATATACAATGTAATATTAATGCGCGTTCGCGTAACCATTGTTTCATTCTGAGTGTGTGTTTATAGCCTTAGGCATCCATCATACAAAGTGCATGCGCTATACTATATTGTTGTCTGTGGCTGTCTGGCTGTATAATATTTTTCGATATTATCTCATACAGACTATGATTTTCGGGAAAAAGTTATCGCATATCGAATGTGTGTTTCGGTTTTCTTTAAAACTTCTTCAAAAAGTCTCATTCTAAAGATAATCCAGCGCTATACTCGTATTATTACAAATGTACATAGGTCTTCATGTACGGTGCCCGTTATTCTAGTCAATTTTTAATGAAATATGAATTTTCTCGACAGATTTCGGAAAAATTCTCACATATCAAATTTAATGAAAATCCGTCAATTGGGAGCCGAGTTGTTTCATGTGGACGGACAGAGAGAGGGACAGACATGACGAAGCTAATAGTCGCTCTTCCCAATTTTTCAATTTCGCCAAAAATTGATGTTAAAAATTCTGGATTTCAAATTTTGGTTTAAAAGTAGGTAATGCATTGAAAATACTGAAAGACCTTGGAAAATTAATTTTCTTTAAACTATAAATCAGTAATTAACAGGTGGTTCAGAAGTCCTGTCATTAAAACTTGCATTACATGTTATTCGAAAAACCTCTGAAAAAATGATAAATATGGGAAAGCTAATGGTAGAAGAGAGGACGTTAAGGACCTGGGGAAATAGGGAAATGCAAGGTTAAGATTTATTTTTATAAAGAGCTTGTGAGGGTGTGAACTGAACAGTATTATCGGTTAGCGGAATTCTATAAATGTAACAATAAATATATGAAGCTAAAAGAATATGATCTTAAAAAAAGCCTCAGCTACGTGCAATTAGCTAAACTTATGGTATCATTTCGTGTGACATGCACTAATCCTGATACATTTCAGAATTTATTTGCTGGAACAGAGTTTTCCTTCGTACATTTATTTAATCAAAACTGAGATGCTAATAAGTGGCACTTAGATATTTCGAGGCTCAATTGTAGTTTACAAACCAATGAATACCACCTTCTTGTCTTTCAAAATGTTTCAGCACATAGAACCCAACCAGGACACGATGAGTTGTGCTCTTTATCCGAAAGGTTCGCGTAGCCTATATATTGGTGAGTAACATCACACAGAATTTTTTTAAGTGTGAGTTACGGACGTACATTTACAAGCTTCTATATTATTAAATTTGTTGTAGCAATGGGGATTATATAAATAATAAGTTGCAACAGTGTACTTTTAGAGAAAATTTTGTAACTACTGGGGTACATTCTGTAGTTTATCTTCCTACAGGAATCTAAAAATAGGCTACAGAGAGAATTTCAAAATAATATTGAATGGAAAAAATTAAATTCATGCCTACATCTTTGTCAAAAATTATATCTTCGCTTATATTTGTCTAATATTTCTCAAACCTACTCCCTAGTGGACGGTATTAAATGCTGTGGTACAATCCGTTGATGGGACTTGTGCTGTCAATTTGATGGGGTTTGGGATATGGCGGAGGTCTACATCATCCAGCACAAGCTGAGTCTCTATATAGAACGTAACTCCAGCAAGAAAGCTATTGCCTCTCTTTAGAGCTAATTTCAAACTGCGATCTCGTTCCAGTTTCCCCGGCTTCTTTGCTTCCTTTCCTCCTGCATTTTATGTCTAGCAGCTTAGACCGAACTTCCAACCTTTCTCCTCTTTCCCTTTTTACCACTTCCCGTTTCCATTTTCTCCTTTAAAAGAAAAACTTTATCTTCCCAAGGGAAGAATGTTTCCCGCTTTCCTTGGCAGTCACCACCATACGAAAAGTTTTCTGCACTCTGCACGACCATGAAGATAGCAAGAAAAAAATTTCCACTGCTCTTACGTGTTTTGTTATAAATTTCTTAGCACGCAGATCTAATCATTATGGTTTAAACATTTCAATTATTTTGTCCTTATATAATATAACAGGACAATAACAAGTGTAATGAAGTGATGAATCGCAAGCCTAATCAGCAGGGCGCTTTTAAATTTCTGCCAGCAAACTTAGGCTTATAATTTGTGCAAATTAATAGGGCTACAAAATAAACAGGAAATGTCTGTCCACTTAATATTACTCTGATGCTATCCGAGCAAATATATATAAGACTAGCCTAATTTCTTAGGTTTCCCATTATTCTCTGTAACCTACGGCAAATACTATGGTAATGTCTTGTAAACTTACTTATTTACTTACTTACTTACTCCATGGAGCAGAGTCCTTCTTGAGAAGCTAACTGGTCCTGCAGCTGGTCAAGAAATTCCCCGCATTTTATGGAACCTAAAAGTTCATTACCGTACTCACAAGTGCCCGCCACGTGTCCCTATCCTCAGCCAACTCCATCAAGTCCCCACAAACCCCATCCTACTTCCTGAAGGTCCGTCTTAATGTTATCCTCCCATCTACGTCTGGGTCGCCCCATTGGTCTCCTTCCCTCAGGCTTCCCCACAAGAAACGAGTGCACACTTCTCCCCTACAGTACAACGGGCAAAATTATAGTTCTATATATCTTGATATTTAAATTTTTGGATAACAAACTGGAAGACAAATGATTCTGCACCGAATAATAACAAGCATTCTCTAACTTCAATCTGCTCTCAATTTCTTCCTGAATAGAAATTTGATTTGTTAACTTTGTTCGCAAATATTTGAACTCTTCCTTGTAAACTTGAAGCAATATTGCTCACTTAGAATTACTTGCTTAATTGGAGACAATTGCAGATCGGATAGAAAGGGCAATATCTCTGAGAGAAAATATTTCATATTTGGAAGAACAATAATACCACCCAATGCTAAAATATTTTATCCCGTAAGATTATATCTAACATGAATAATGTTTCAACACACCTAGAATAATATAAAGATATAATTGATCAACCACAACAATAAAACGTAAGCTTTTAATATTTCCACCTTACAGACACTACCACACTACAGATTCATATATATTACTCCAACGGTATCTAACAGGTAAATAAAGAGATAATTTTGTATTTGTTCGGAAACATATGCTGCATTTTATTGTACGGACAATATTAAGCAAATAAATATGTCATGAGATCACAAGATTTATTACGGTACTAAACATGCAGAACCGAAATAATGGACAACCGTGCGAATTATATAGCAAGTATGAGAGAAACAATGGAGATATGCAACACATGTTGAACGGTGTAAGGCAGAAAATATTTGTGATAACTAAGAAATATTAGAGGATAATAAGGTAATAAATCTTCAATAAGTAGATTGTGATGATGTGGACTGGATTCGTCTGGCTTGACTGTCTATTGGCCGGCCGGCCGGCTGGCCAACAGACAGTCAACTGAAAAGCACAACACGTACCATTCGTTGTATATATATATAATGTACCTCCTGATGATGGGCTACAAATATGCCCGAAACATGTAGAGGTTGATTGACAAAATAAACTGAGGATAAAGAGTGTATCAAGTTGGTTTTTATTACACGGATAGATACTGTATGTGGATGAAAAACATTCGGACGTCAATCGGTAGATTAATATTTTAAATCCAACAGGAGCATATAGAATATGTTAATTGAGTGCACTCTAAACGTTGTAAATCTCCTACATGTTTCGGATCACTTCTTGTGACCACTTTCAGGGAGGAGTTTTACGAAGGATATATTACAAATACATCAAAGCCAGTGAACAAATATAAAATACTGAGCTCTAAATATGTGATTCACAACGGTTACCGAAATATTTAGGGGGCTTACGGCCTTTAGAATATAATAAATCAATATATCTTCCTATACAATTGTTGGGTTTGTTTTCATTGAGAATCATCAGTGTATGGTCATGAAATAGTGAAAGTTTTAAATAAATTTTCAGATACAATACAGAGAAGAAGTTTCTGAACATCAATATCAGCTGACTAGTGTAGCCCACAACATTCAGAACTGTCTTATACAGTAAATATTTCGAGGTTAATAAAAAACTGTTAAAATATGTGGTCTACTGTGCTGGCCTTAAAGGAGCACAAAGTCTACAGTGTTAGAGAGGCATAGAGACGTATTTAACGACGCCCTCAAAAGCTTAGATATTATAGCGTCAATTGTAAATGAAAGAAATATGAGTAAGAGGGCTGGTGGAATGATGCTGACGGCAGACGCCTACATTCTAGGAGGAAAACCTATCGCAGTGTCACTTTGTGCTCGAGAAAAGCTACATGAATTGACCAGCGTAGCCTCTCTTTTTGCGGAAATGTACTTTCTTGATTATGATTAACACGTATTAAATTATCACAAGTAAGTCTAAACTAATGTTCTGTATGGGTGTGAAACTTGGTCGCTAACATTGAGGGAGGAACGTAGGCTGAGGGTGTTTGAGAATAGGGTGCTGAGGAGAGTATTTGGGCCTAAG
>JGI20166J26741_11811695_pt1 | contig 10108 bp, 9 predicted proteins | sample TergutCu122P5_FD_26741 | JGI IMG/M metagenome (IMG submission 26741) | reverse complement strand
AAGGAAGGCGTGCTGAGGATTTTTTCGCCCTTAAAAATCCGACGGCTTCGGCCGGGTTTGAACCCGCGAACTTGGGTACTAAAGGCCAGCACGCTACCCAGTTGTAGATTATATACTTAAAAATACACAAGCAGTAAAATTTAAATAAATTAAAATTTGTAAATTTATTACATGTGTTCACTTCAGCTACGTAACTTCATGCAGATCAGTGTAAAGTGGTCTGGAAGTTAAAAAATGCAAAGGACAGACAGAAATGTTTTGCCAAAACAATCAGATGTCATGTGAAACAACCGGACTAGCCAAAATTAAATTTTAAGTTGTGAAGTGTGACAATGTTTTGTTGGTACTACACAGCGCAGCCTGTAATGTTATCACTTGTCTAAAAGCTTAAACTAGTATGAAGATGTAGCCCTGGGAGGATTACATGAGAAGAGTTACCAACCTAATGACATAACTTACTTAAACACGACACCGTGCCAGATACCAACCTAACTTTTACTGCAATAAATTTGTTTAGAGTTGAAATCTTTACGAGTGTCAGAGTTGCCAAAATAAACGTGGTCTTTCCTACAGTCATGAATGTTACAGAAATAACATTGGATATTTAAACTATTCTAAAAATCTCTCCACGACTGCGCTATCATTTAATACACCTTTATCAAAGGAGAAAGTAGCAGTCCTTTAAAATTCACCGAAAAAATTCAGTCTGGTCCAAAACGAGCAGTAAGAAAATTATTTTAAACAGTGCTCTAAGCAAAATGCTTAGCACCTTTAACTATTGTTAGATCTGAAGAAAGGCTTAAAAATAATCTTCTTAACGGTATTAAATAAAAATAGAATGCAATAAACGGCGGGGCAAAACTGACACATGACCATGTAATTAAAAACTGCAAACTAATTTCTGATACAGAATATGGCAGTACAGGTCCATATCTTGTAGATTTCAACAATCTTCTGAAGAACTGAGACTGAATGAAAATAAAATTTCTTTTTGTTTTATCACGTTGTACATCCCTGCCACCAGTCTTCGACGCTTGTCGCTATAATTCCTGTTCTCATTAATCTCTTCCAATTATAAAAGGCAACATTACAAGAGCCAAATTATAATAAATCAGAAAATAAACCTATTGTACGTTTGGGGTTTTTGACAAGCCGAGAAGAGAAGTCACGTTTAGGCCTATTTCAAGCACATGCATACGTTCCACAAGGTGCTACATGACGGATCACAAATCATAAGTATTAATTAAACGAGTAAATGCGACATGACGTCAGTAGAACTCCCTTCGCCTACTGTCCTTCCAACATTCTCACCTAGCAGGAAGGTTTTCAGTGTGCTACTTAACGATGGAGTCAGTCGCGAAAATGTATTGGCACCTCGCATTGACAGGTGTACAAATGCTGTTGGAGCAACGCTTGAATGATAATGACAGGCAAAAACCACAATATTCGGAGAAAACACCCCGCATGCACTTTATGCAGGACAAATTCCAGATCAACTGGTAAGGGACTGAACCCATGCTTCAGCGGTTATAAGCCAGGTTCTAACAGCCTGAGCCATGGAACAGTCCCTAACAGGAATTATAAATAACTGTCAATTGTAATTTAGGGATTTAATCAGAATGCAGTGTTAGCGAATATCATGCATCGCTAAACAATTTCCGGGATAGCCACAAAACTGAAATCAAACCAATATACTTGCAAAATAAAAATGTATGGTTCATAAATATGAATCAAAATTACTTTTCAAAACTTAAGCATATTCTCAATATACTCGCAGGCTTGTATTAATATGAATAAGCACTGGTTTCTAGGACAGAGAATGAGTTCTGGGAATTGCTAAGCGTTGAAAACATGGCAACTGCCGTTGCCTCTTATTTATTACAATCCTGTGACCCTCTACACACTCATTTCTGTTTATTTAGCCCTTAAAACCGAATGGTTACTAGACGTACCACCAGGTTTAACATTCAAAAATAATTCAATGTCGCCACAGTTTATTGATGTTTTGACCACTGGGCTTGATTTTTATAACTCAGTCGGCGAGTGTTTCCTAAGAGGTATGAGCTGAATCTTTATGTATAATTCAAATCAATTTCCATCTTTAAAGGGTTGCAATTGATCAACTTACATTTCAACGTCACGCTACTGGGCCTCCCGACAGAAGTGAGTGTCTGTCGGTTTACAAAATGGTTTGCTTGCTGCCGAGACAGAGCAGACACCGAGCGACAAAGAGCATACTGGCAACTGTTTAATTAAATGTCAATATAGTAAATTGCATTTATTCAGATCTGAGCCACATACATGCGGGGAAAATTAATTGCAAAATAAGTAGAAATAAATACACAAGGAAAAATAAATACTGGAATCAGAAGACTAATATGAAATTGAAACTGAAGGTTTCGGACGGTTTGTATGGTGTTTCTCGAAGTTCCTTGTAAATCTGAGATAGATTAGTTGGAACAGTGACTAAGCTACAGAATAGACGATGGATAAATCGAAGTTAGATTTCTGGCAGGGGATATTTCTCTTATCCACGGCGTCTTCACCAGCCCTGGGGCTCTCCCATTCTCCTATCCAATGGATCCCTGGACCTCATTCCCCGATAGTAATGTGACCGGACGCGTAAAAGCTGACCCAATCACCTCCACCTAGTGCCTGCATTAAGAATGCATGGAGCTATGCTTCCAATGCCACATAAGTCTGCAAGGCGACATTTTGCCTTTACCTTTGTACCCCTTCAAATACTGACCACTTCCCGATGTAGAGTCTTAGGCGGCCTGCCACCAATAACGTAGAGCCGATGTTGCTACACTATTCTAATTTCTACGGCTGAAATTATAGCTTTTCTTCGTTTTCTTCTTTCTCTCGAGGAAATCCGCTGTACCGAAAATATTCGTCTTCCAACCTGCCGTTCTGCAAGATATTCCTACAGTATAAATCTGTATTTAAGCTACATCCAAGCATAACATTTTCTCCTTTGTTTAAGTATGTAAAACTAATACGAAAGTAAGCCGAGATCATTCGCAAAGGGATTCGATTCTCGGAAGAGACAGAGAGCATTTCCGTCGCCACCACTGTGTGCGGGTCAGTCCTGGGACGATAAACCCTCTTTACATTGGAGTAGAGCAATTGAGATGTGAAGCTGGTACCCATAGTGCCAAGTCGCAGGATGATGGAGCATTTTTCCACCGCCTGTCACACATTCGTGGCATGGTGTTTGGGTACACAAGCAACCTTACCTATAACGACACTTGTATAAGAATGATTTCCGCGCTCTTCTGGGATATTACGCAGCGTACAGTGGTAATTTCTTACCGTAGTCTCGAGACAACTCATCTGTCCCATCTTCAAAGTTCAATTCATCTTGAATTTCTTGACCTTTGAAGATGGGGCCGATAAGTTGTCCCGAGAAGTCGGTAAGGATTTACCACTTTACGCTGCGTAATATCCCAGAAGAGCGCAGATCTCATCTACTTTGCGGCGGGAGCCTGGAGTCACGCGCTGTAGGAGAACGTTAATCAGCATTTTTCACACATCATTCATGTACCAAAAATTACTGTTCTTTGGTAAATTATACTCTGCATTACGGTATTTTTGACGAAGTTCGGTATTATATAAAACACGGATATTGCCTGTCATTATTGCGTTAAAATCATTAGGATAAAATAAAATATCCATGAGTAACTTTCGTCTAAATAATTGGATCAGTTAACCAAAGAACATCTGTTCCCAAACATATGCAATCATTGTCTCTTGATCCACTGTTGCTCCCTGCCTGAATATATCGGCTGAATTCGAAAGTATAATCTGAACTACGTACACCAGCTTCAAGCATACTCTCTCCCCCCGACTCACCACTAAATAATAAAAAATACATATACTCGTGCACTTCTATGGTTCCGGCTCGGCGCCTGGAGTAAAATAGGATTTCTGAGAGCACTTTGAAATAGCAGTGGGGTGACCAACTGCACGAGCAATTGCGCCGTTTGATATGTTTCCTTGGAGATACGATTTCATAAAGTATGCAGTGTAACAAATACTGTATGTTTGGTGGTTGTAGTGACAACAAACTCAGCTCCCGACACATTTTCGGTTGCTGCCGCATCTCTGCAATTGCACCAGCAAACTACAAGCTGTCAGTACCCCAACGCAATAATCGTCATCAGCTTGGTATCGCGGTTATAGAGGCCACAATCTGTTATTAAATTCTCTCTTTTTAGAATTTGAAAAACGACTAGTGCGCACGGATATCAAAAACCGAATGGAGAACTCGACTATTGGTTCTTCGCACAGATGCAGGACTACGACAGTTCTTTGCAACACGGCGTTGAAAATTAACCATTTTGTGCTACAAACGCGTGAGATGCCCTTAAAATACAGAGGGAATTCTGTACGGGAGCGTCCTAATATCGAAGCGTGAGTGCCAGGATAACTACAACGTGTATCTTACACGTCTCCCTTGACGGCATCTCCACCATGTGGAAGGCTTAGTTAGCCGAGTGAGAAAAGTTACGTGCAATAGGTAACTCGAAAACGATGCTGACGACGGAACAGCTGCTACCAGGACCACTCCTGCCCGACATGTTTTGAGCGAGGTGCAAGGCGAAGAGATATGCCCTAGTCCTCTAGGTTGGGGATCGGGCCTGAGGCTAACATCCACACCTGGTTAAAAATCGACCTTTTGTTAGCTCGGCTGAAACCTCTGAAAGGAAAAAACATACCCAGAGAGAAAAGGCGAGAATCAAGGACCAGAGAAGGTTGCAGAAAGAAGATCGGGAAGGCAATGGTCCGAAAAGGAGAATAGGAAGTAACGCTGTGTTCGATGGTCTCATTAATGCAGCAGATATCGTAAGAATTATTAAAGCTCAGAGCATCGATGTTTACGCTAGATGCAAAGAACAGGCTCCTGAGGAACGGTAAAAAGAATATTAGAATAGAAGTCAATGGGGAGCTGACGGACAGGACGATCAAGTAAAAGATGGCTGGATGATGTGTGTAACGATATGAAGGTGATGAATGTGACTAATTGGAAAGAAATAACGCTAAAAAGGTAGCTTCGAACGACCTGGTTGAGAGAGCCAAAATCCACAAAGGGTTATAAAGCTAATGGATGATGATGATGATGATGATGATGATGATAGAGAAGAAGAAGAAGAAGAAGAAGAAGAAGAAGAAGAAGAAGAAGAAGAAGAAGAAGAAGAAGAAGAAGAAGAAGAATGACGACCCGAAAGCGGGCTGAAGCGCATAAATAAGAGGAAGAACTATTTCAAATATTCTACTGAAATGTGAACTGTACAAAATTTAATTAGGGTATTGTTCCTGGATTCAACTAAGCTAATTCCACGCATCAAAATTCTTTTTCGTAAGTTGCAAATTACCGCCGTTTGTGACATATGAAGGTGTGTTGTCGTGCTTACAACAGCCCGTCAACTGACTTGATGAGATGTAAGAATTGAGTTAGGCTAGATTTATGTTAGAATGTGACGTGAGCGATACGGAACGAAGTGACACCGAGCCCGTCACGGCTTTTGTATTTATGGGCAGCTGAGGGCGGGCACGACGTGTACTACTCAGTCGTGCAGTAGTGTTCGTTGTCAAAACGTTAGATGCTAAGTTATTACGTTAATGAATGAAGTGATGACGAATTTAACATTACTTGAATTAGCAGCAGTCGCTGTAGCTCTAGACGAAGAAGAAGGTGCAGAAGAAAAAGAAGAAGGTGGGCTGTACACCCAGCATGGTCTAATAAGAGAGAAATCGAAGGAGAATCTGTCACTCTTTACAAGGAACTGATTGACGACGAAGTGAAAATTTACGGGTATTTTCGGATGAACAGAGAAAGTTTTTCTGCTTTACTCGAGAAAGTGAGCCCATTACTTATAAAACAACGAGCCCTCGCCGTGAACTGCACGTGGTCTCAGTTTATGTTTGACGGGACGGGGCGTCAAAGTGGTGAGCACGGGAAAAGAATCGTCAGCGACGGTTACGCAACGGGCCCCGTTGAGCACACGCTCCCGGCGCAGGCCCGTCCCGTTGTAACATAAATGCATCTATTAGAAAATAATTACACAAAACTTCGGCGTGTCCCTTACGATAGCCGTTTCGCACACTTCACGTTCTAACATAAATCTGGCCTTAAAATCCCCAGACACTCTATCTGTAACATAAAATTGACTATTATTCTCTCATCTACACCAAGCCCTCCCAAGTATCTCTTCCCTCTCCCCTCTCATCTCGTCCACCAATGACAAATATCACAATAATATTTTTTGAATATGGAAATATATACGTGTAAATTTTTCCCAATTAACAATACCCAGGCACCCTCTTCCAACACACTTCTTTACGTGACGGACGAAATTTCACATTCACAAAGCCACGGACACAACAGGACAGGCAAACTATTTTCATAACATAATATTGCGGCGCGTTCACGTAATGTTCTTACATCCTCATCTATCCCAACAATCTGACACAATTTCGTTCGAAGAGAGCGCTTTTATGGCGATTTAGTATCTACGTCAACAACAATAAAACATTACTAAGTTTTCATGTAATGTACCCGACATTTTTGCCCGTTAAAAACCTTGAGTAGCTCGACACATTTTAGTAAAAGTCCCCAGTACCAAATTTCACGGAAATCCGCCCAGTGGGAGCCGCGCTGATAGAGAAGGAGAGCCGGACGGATATGACTAAGCTAACAGGCGCTTTTCGTGGCTATGTGAATGGGCTTATTATAGGCTATAAGTTTTATCTTCGTACATACGGATAAGATACAAAGGGATCCGAACTAAAGCTAGCAAGAATATCACGAATTTAGTTTTATCAAGACGATTAGAACGAAAGTCCATATTTGCTCTTCTTCCCAAATATTTAACTACGACACATTTGCGATGTGATCTAATAATATTGCCGATTGTTTTATTGAGGAGAAGCTTATGTTCAAACGCGTTTGAAAGTAGCTGTTGTTGGGTATGTAGAATACCAACACGAGATATACAAAAATGTGCTAAGGCAATTTTGCAAGCGTTATCTAGCGCGTTAACATAATTCATTAAGGCGTATGGGGGACTGGAGGTACAGCGTCCGTCATTTTGAACCTCGACACGGAAGTGAGCGGTCAATTTTACGCTCCAACATCTTTCCCAGCGTCAAAGCGCTCTCGATACCCATGCAATCGGAGGCTGTGTAAATGCCGAGCCGGTCCAGACAACTTGCAGAAGAGAAAAGTCTTCTGTCCCTGACAAAAATCAAGCCGCTATTCAACATCTGCTAATACTGAGGATCCCTGGCGTTGTGTGAGTTTTCACGTTAACAAAGCCAATCCAGATTTTGATGCCGGTCGCTCGGATCATAATGCCGTCAGTTTTGATGTATCTCGTCCTGCCGGCGCGAAACCAGACTTAATTCCACGACAATACATCAAGAAATTTATGGAAGCAATCCGAGACGTTCCTGCAACTAACCCTTAGGACATTTCGACGGACAGGTCCGTACTTTCTCTCTTTTGCAGAATGATACTCGTGCTCCTGAATTGTTTATATACCGAAATTTGTTTCCTTGGAAACCTTCCGCCCTTTATAGCCTCTTTATTCCTTTATTTTGTTATTGTGATTTAAGAAGAAAAGAAAGAACGATTTATAAGCCTTCTTTACACATGAATATTAATATACTAGGCTTTAGAGATAACCATTCCTTCTATATGTGTGTTTATGCGTGCGGCATTTCGACTATTAAACCAGATGACCTGTTTCCACGAAACTTGTTTAGAACATTATGACACTGAAGGACATGCAAGAACCATACTTTGATTCCTCCCAGACAGTAACAACAGTCTAGCGAAGGGCAAGTGGGCGAAATTCTGAGGCGACAGACGTACTAACGCTACTTGCTTTGAAGGCCTGAAATGATGTACAACAGATCGTAGAAAAACATGGACGTTGCTTGAGGGTAATATTTTTTAGTAATGTGAAGTAACAAGACGGAGGAGGTTATAAAATTTTATTCTCAAATTTCGCATACTTATGTACAATATAAAGAATGTAAAATGGGAATCTCTGAAATCATGTGCGAAATTTTTAACCCTTTAGAGGGTCAGAGAATAATAACAGAGAGATGCAGCAGAAGGATTAAAGAAACGGAAAAGAAGACGGATAAAGGGACATTTTAATTAGGAAGGCGAAAGAGAATCGACTTGTTAGATGGTACCTAGAATTCGCCCGCTCGTCCTTCTCATAGGGAAAATGTGGAAATGACAGTGAAAATGAAAACGTTAGAATGGTGAAGTAGCGTCTGAAGACAATGTGTGCGGAATTTCCATTTCTGATCAATTCCAAAGTGCACAATTTGGAAAATCAATTTGACTGAATTTTTAAAAATGTTAATTTTTAAGAATTTAAACAAAGGGGGCTGCACAATAGGCATGTAGCAGCAATCTGGAATCTCTGAAACTGTCTCAGCTTTTCCCTTGAGACGGAGAAAAATCAAATAAGCCTATGTTGAGATGGCCGGTTGCAGGACTTTCCGGATGCATACTGACTACTGAAAATGTGATTAAATACATAGGCCTTTGCAATACTTATTCCAAGATTAATATAAAGAAGTCGTTTCTGGCAACTGCAAGTTTAGCGCTTCCAAATCTCAGTATACTTGAGATTCAGGCCTCTTTTACGCAGTCTAAGAGGAAACAGAATTTCATGATGGGCATATTACACTGATTCTGTGATTCAAGTAAGGCTGCCCCGGCTCACGTGAAGAAGTCAACTTCACCTGTAAAATCCGCTGTCAGGTTTTTACTTTGCTACGCGGCGCACTGACGATACATAACGTAAATGATCTGCAACGTTACAAGCTTTTGTTGCAAGAATCAAAATCTAATAAGTCTGGGCAATTAAGTATTTGCTTCTTTCAGAGCACCAACTTCGACAACACAGCATCTCTGGGGTCTAAGAACAAAGGATCATTATAGTAACTCGCCTCTGCAACTTCCTAGACATGGATGGCCTAGTCTATGTATAAACGCCAGGCTAAAGCCGTGCAAGCTTTTAAAATTGACGGCTGCTCTGTGTATTCTATGCACATTTTACTGTGATCTCAATGCGGTTGGTTTTTAAGATTTTAATAATAGAACTCAATTAAAATATACTGAATATGCATATAATAAAAAGGGGAAATTCCGTTGAGTTTCCACGAGCATTGCCCTGGCAGGGTCTATATTTTGAATCACCTTTTCATTTTGTTTTTACTTTAAGGATGTCAAACTTGATTTCAATCAATTGAAACCCATGACAGTGAGCCTAGTCAAGTCCTAGGAAACATTAATTTTACTGAATCTGACGTTCCAATCTCTCCTTCTCCGCATTTCAACGGAATTAATTTTGGCCTATTGGAACGAAAGCTGATTCCGTGAGATACATGCCTCAAACAGGTTTGCCGTTTCATACACCTTTCTGTGAATGTGCAGCTTCTTATGGCATTGGCAAGAGAATGACTGCTCTGAAAGTGAAGCATCCTACAACAGTAAATCATGTAAATTCGTGTTATGTGTCCTGTGACAGTCTGTTTCTATACAGATCGGAGAAATGATCTGCAACACTGGTACATAAGCATCAAAATATGCTACTGATCTACTGATCTCTAACGCCTCCAATTACTTAACATTTCTAACAGGTCTCTATGTTGCGAAACCTAAACCTTCGATATTAAGCATCGTCAAATAAGAGAAAGACGGAGAGCGCAATGTCATATGCCAGGTTATGCCCAATTTTAAGAAGAATCTGATATTAATACGATAATTCCTCTTCATTTATTTGAAATGGTGTCCGATCTTCTTCTTCATTGGTCATTCCTTCTGCCTTCCTTCACTACTATTACTTATTTCTTTCTGTCTATTCGTCTTTCTTTCTTTCTTTCTTTCTTTCTTTCTTTCTTTCTTTCTTTCTTTTACCTTCTCCTTGTTTCTTTTTCTGTTGCTCTACTTTTAATTTTTATCTCCTTATATTCTGAACTCAAACGGCTTCGGTGGTCTAGGGGTAGCGTGCTGGCCTTTAGTACCCAAGTTCGCGGGTTCAAACCCGGCCGAAGCCGTCGGATTTTTAAGGGCGAAAAA
>JGI20166J26741_11811584_pt1 | contig 10109 bp, 16 predicted proteins | sample TergutCu122P5_FD_26741 | JGI IMG/M metagenome (IMG submission 26741) | reverse complement strand
CATATATTACAATTAACTAAAAAAATGACTACTGCATGCTATGCCCTGAGATTTGTTAAGCATTCCTTACCATTACAAACACTAAAAATAATTTATCATGTTTATGTTCACTCAATTATGTGCTACGGAATAATTTTTTGGGGCACCTCTACAGATGCCAATAAGGTGTTCGTGTTACAAAAGAAGAATGGAAAATAAATGATTGATTGATTGAGTAATTTAAACTCTTTGATACCTGTCCCTAAGATATGATTTAAACAAAAGTTTAGCCTTGCTTGTGATTCCACAGTATGTCAACTTAGACAACAATATCTTGTGACTGACAAAATCAAAAGCCTTTTCAAGGTCACAAAAAATACCACCAGCCACAGACTTATTATTTAAGGCTCTTAAAGAATTTCATTTGTTAACCTGTAATTAGCCTCTTCTGTTTCTAAATTTTTCCTGAATCCAAATTGTTCCTCACCCAATATTTTATTGATATCTGTTCCATGAGCCTAGAACACATGACCTTTTCAAAAACTTTCCAAAACACCGTTAGTAGCGATATAGGTCTATAGTTAGATATGTTCATTTATCTCCTTTTTTTATACAAAGGTTTTATAATTGAATATTTTAAGCAATCTGGAAAGATTCCTAATATGGACTCATTGCATATGTGGGTTAGTAGAGAACAGATATAAGGAGCACTGATTTTTAATAACTTGGTAGAAACTTCTTCATATCAATGACAATTTTTTTGATTTTAGAGATTTCATTACATTTGCAATTTCTTCAGTTGAAACAAATTAAAACCCCATAACAGGAAACAAATTTTTGGAAATTTATGAAAGAAAATTGAGATGAGTGGAACTAATGTTTGTTAGTCCCAATGTTATTACATGTATCATACTTGGTAACTGTCAGCTCTAGAAAGAAAATAATTATTGAAGGCAACTGCAGTCGCTTGTTGGTTGTAGGAAGGTTTCCCTTCGATATCCAATATCTGAATATCTCCATTAAAAAAATTGGGCCGGTATCAAAATTTTGTAATACTCCACGTGATTTTATTCTTATTGCTTGACTTCAATATCCTATTACAATTCATTTTTTTGGCTTCTTTAATAACGTTGGACAGGATTTTACTATATAAATTACAGTATTTTTAAAAACCTACTGGACTGTGTACTAAAATTACTGTTACACCAAAAGAACAACTACTTAACGACTGTTATGGTTTTAAACTTTGTATATGTATTGTAATTTTGTTATATATAGTTCGGCAAGTCCAATGTTACACATGTAACAACACGAATGTATTATATATGAAATTTCGGTTATGTTAATGTAGAGAACACGTAGCCTATTCCCTCATTCCAGATAAAAGCGGGAACACGATGCTGTCATCATCTGAGGTTATGTATACTACAGATTTGCCGTGTGATATCTTCTAACAGCAAACTTTGGGAATCAGTTTAAAAAAATTAAGTTTCGGGAAGACGAACATAGAATAACTGTCAGCACAAAAACATGGTAACTTTATACTTCGAGAAGTAACCAAATACTAATCTAACAACTGTTTCATGCACACTCGAAGTTGCTACAGTAAATGCCCCACTCGTCCATCGCACTCACATAATTACATCGACGGTACAATGCCTCAGTATGGTACAAATCACAGATCATCTGGTACAGACTAATGACGGGCACTTAATACTACATTACGTAATCAATGACTGTCCAACCATGTGGTTTTTACACGATCAAGCCAGATGTACAACTAGCAATAAAAAAAACATATATATAATAAATTATGTAATATTATGAGCCACAAACGTGAATGACAGTCCTAGCTCAAATGTCGTAGGATTTTATTGCACGTCTGTGACAACTTGCAATGCAAAACATGGCATTGTCGGTTTGCAAACGCATTACAATCGATGACCTAGGAAGAAGTCTTCGCTCATACCACAGATCATCTCATACCATTGGTCAACTGCACGCATTTTATCTCCGATCAGCTGGCGACAGATAACACCTGTGAGGCGATATGTATATGCTTTGGCTGGTTCGTATGTTGAATGTTGCAGTGGATGTTCGATATTGTTTCAAGTAAAGCACATATTAATGGAAGCTAAACTAACTGAGTACAGGGCACGCAAGCGCAGGGAAGCAGCGAAACAATATCTTTGTAATATGGTGACATTCAATTCACAACAGCATGTAGGTGGCAACGAAGGAAACGTGCCAATACCAGATCGTCAAAAGGTTAATGCCCTTCTATCATATTTCAGTTATAAAGCACTTAACGCATGAAAAATACTGTTTGTGCTAACGACATAACTATCCATGGAAAAGCTTTGTTTGGCATTACGATTGCAGTAATAAATTACATTCACATGCCTTTGCAGTGTAATCTCACATGCAGCTGCGAATTTATTTTTTTGTTATTGGTAGGGTTGCTTTTTCTGGACACAGCGTAGCTTAAAAGTTTACGAAATGAAAATGTTAAAGAGGGTTCAGTACTTTATATGTGGGAGACTAAAACATTTCTTGATGACAATTCTTATGATCTTGATCATAGGTAAATCTAAATGTAAGCTAGTGAGTTTGGATGAATGGTGATTCTCTATTCTAAGTTTGCTTCATTTATGACTTCAGTTCATGCCTGCAAATTTCTTTTATGTCTAACAACAATAATATCAACAACATATAATAAAATATAAATGTATCAACATATGCAGGTCATGACTGCAATGCTGATAACCGAGTTCCCTGAAACTACAATTACACATCCGTTTCTGTTCTAGGATGGAAACCTGAGTGTTAATGGCTGCAGGTCAGACACCAGTGATATTGCTGTGTCTGCTGGAAATAACTTAAGTGAAGTTGTTATCCCCTCTCCAAAGACCACTTTATTTACAGTAATAATATACACATTATACATTTTATTGTGGACAACATTATATATACTTGCTATACATTTGGAATTTGGTACAGTCTACCTCATTGTGTCAGTCCTATATGCTGTCTGGAAAAACACACGGACTGGCCCAAAGAAGCAAGGTGAGGTCAGTGCTTACTCAGTCTTCAACCATAACTGTGAAGCAATTCCTGGGACACTAAAAGCAGAACAGTTTGAACAAGAAATCAGATACGGTCCTTTGAATGTACATTAAACCACGTACATCCAGTTTTAAGAGTGTGATTGTTCATTTTCTTGTAACTTTTGGAAGGTCTGAATGTATCATTGCTGTCTCAAAACTACAGGTACTGTACAACTGAATGACTTTAAGATTTTAAGCACCCTTGAAGAGGGTTTACAAATAATGTACATGATATTGCAAGCTGTGGTCCTTTTGATGTAGCTCACCTACATTAGAAGCCTGTTAGAAATATTGGTAAATTGTATATGAAGTCTTGGCAAAAGTGTTGCGTATTTCCTGCCTCTAGATGTAATATATATTGTATATGATGGTGAAGTGCCTTACTTAATTGGAATCTGTGACAGTTGCATACAATAATTTTTTTTTTCTAGAAAGATTGTTGTGTATTTAGTTGGTTTTTGTAAGATGGGTCATTAAATAAATCACAAAACATACAAATTAAAAAATGGAGAAAACTCTACAGATGAGAATCACACAGCCACTACCTGAGAAGCATCAGGGCACTCCTGGAGCCAACACTGGGAATGAAAGCATATGAGATGAACTGGCAGGCTGTGGTCGGGTCTCAGCCTGAAGATACTACAGTCAAATGTAATGTTCAATGTAGAAACATAACGTTTCTGCCTATTTCTACACCTGCTGAAAGTGCTTCTCAGGGGAGCAATCCACTATTACCCCAGACCACCCAACCAGGAAGGCAACACAGATGCAGGAAATGGACAGATGAAATTAACATATTTATCATGCAGATGTAGTTTAGAATTACAAAAGCAGACTGACTTTACAGCATATAGGCAAAATGGTGAATAAGAAATGCTTAGTGAGATCCTTACACTTTTGAGAACCAGCTAAACTGCTCTCAAGTAAAGAATGTGGATGGTGGTGGTGATGATAATGATAAAAAAAAACATGGGAATGTGGTCACACACATCTCACTTTCATTATCTGTAAAAGACAGAAATCTAAAATTCTTACCTCACACATTTTGGTCATTTAAAATGAAATGCTGCCCTCGTATTGTCCTTGTGTATACTCTTTAGTTTAGGTACAGGGTGGCACAGGTATCCATCTTTCCTCTCTTAAGTTTTTCCACTACACAGCTTGAGAATGGCATCTTAATAAGCCCTGAATCACACTTTTATGAGCTTTGCACAAATACATTCTGGAGAATATGGTAAGCTCCTAGTAATACCAGCAATTTTAACGTGTACAATTTGGTGACGTAAGTTTGACAACGCTGACAGCCCTCTCCTTTTATTGTCTGCACAATGTCTCAACACTGAATAAATCGTTAAAGGCGTCGTGTGTCATATTTGTGTGTAAACGGTCATCTACCAACAAGACCCTAATTAGCCATGAATGCATAAGGTCATAAATCTTGAAAACATACTGCACAGTTAAGATTAGGCTCTCATTTAGTAAAGGGAATGGAATGTTTGAGTCACAAAACCTAATGGTATTACGGGTTTGTTTTGAGCCTACAATCTGGCCAGATACCTGCTGCAGTGTGCAAAAGATTCGAGTGTTGTTGCAGTGGACAAAACGTATCTCATAGAACTTGTTAGACATATGCGGCCTCTTTGGGACTAAACAGACAAAAATTACCATAACAGAGATCTCAAACGAAAACTCTGGGATGAAATAGGAGAGAAATTAAATGTTACAGGTAAGTACTGAAATAATAACACTAATGAAATAGGTTACTACATACTTATATACATACAATATCTTTAATATTGGTACATTTTATATCAGAATGGTAACTCTTGTTACGAATAGCTACTTATCACATACTTTATACATAACAAATGTTCCATAATGTGGTGCTCTAGTGAAAACTCGGCGCAAATAAACCTTCTGGTTCAGTGATAGTAAAGCTGTAGTAGGACCGTTAAAGTAAACTGTGAAAGCATTTCTTACATCTATTGCTCCTTTTGAGGACTGACTGAATGATCTACCACTGACTTTTGTTTTGGCCTGACAGGATCCACAAATTTGTGAAGTTTCTTGAAGAACAGAATGATCATGTGTTGTTCCTTCAAGATCTATGATTATGTTATGCAGTAAACATATACACTTCGCTATTCTTTCAGCTTTATTGACGTTTGTTTCTATTGCGTTGTTTAAGAATCTCCATTTTGCTGTTAGGATACCAAGGGCACACTCAATGCATCGCCTTGCTTGTGACATACTGTAATTGAAAACACCTTCACATGACAAATCCTTTCTCGCAGAAGGCTTCATTAGGTACGTCTTTAGAGGACAGGCCTCATCACCAAGGATGATGAAAGGCATTTCTGTTCCACTTCCCTCGAAACTTGCAGGTTTTGCTAAAGTAGATTCAAAACCTTCCTAGAAGTGACATAAAGTAGAAGCAGAAAATGTACCACCACCACTTTGCTTACCATAAGCACCTGTGTCTATAAAAGTGAATCTGCTTTCAGAATCTGCAACACCTTGTAATTCTATGGAAAAAAATGGTTTGTAATTGTAAAACAGTGACCCAGCTTTGTAGGGCATTTAATGCAAATGTGCTTTCCATCTATGCAGTCGATAACATTAGGAAAATTCCATCTTTCTTGAAACTTAACAGCTATTTCCAAAAACCTGTCATGGTCCGCTGTTAAGTGCTTCAATGACAGCCTGCTCCAGAGAAAATCACTAACCTGATCCACTATTTTTCCAACTGTGTAATGATCCATCCAAAATGAGAAAGCAAGAGAATGGAATGACTGTCCTGTCGAAAAATATCTGAAAACACAAGCACTTTCATTTATTAAATATATTTTAAATTTCACAATATACTGATTAGTGTATTTTTTTACGGATTGTATTATATACAAATTTATTAACGACACAAAACAAGTTCATAAATGTTTTCAGGGCAGTAAGAAACTGACAAAGACCCACGTTGTTACACTAAAATATTCCAAATTAGTGTCATGAAAGTCTATGGCAGTCAGTACCTAATAAGAGTTTCTTTCAGGTAAACAAGCACAAAATAAGTGGGAGAAGTTGAGCGATGTGAATCGGAGAGAACTGAAAAAGCCAAATGATGATGTTTGTGAATACTGTAACGATCCCATGACCCACACTATCAAATGTACCAGCGACTTCCTCAGTCCTTAGGAGTACGCGAAATCTTGAATATGGTAATGCTTCAACAGATGTTTTGATTAATGGCAATGACAATGATGAATTCAGTGAAGGGGTTTCTGATGAACGCCAAGTTGAGAAAAATCTAGGGACAAAGAGAAAGATAAACTTTCAAGAAGAAGCTTTACATTTGAAGAAAAGGAAGATTAAACTTACGGAAGAGAGGCCGAAAGAGTCCCAAGCCGACGAAGACTACATGTTTCTGATGAGTCTTTCACCATCCATGAAAAAACTGGACAACATTCAAAGTTTGGAATTCAAAATAGAATTTCTGAGCAGAGTAGCCAGGAGAATTCAAACTGATTAGAATCTTTCACTGCCTTTTAATGGTGTTCCCACAGCATCTAACAGTTTGTGCCCTCCAACTCCATCTCCATGTGCAGCAAGTCTCGATTCAACACATTCTCAGGATTCAGACACTTCAACACATACACTGCAGATTTCCTGTATCTCAAGTGCGGATTTACTGCCACATCAGTTTCAAGTTCCATTCTGAAATCTTATAAATGGGTATCCCTACTGCAGACAAAGAAAATGGTTTGCCAGTTCTGTCTATGCAGTTGTATACTTTGAAAAAATTACAGCAGATATGTTAATGCAATACCCTGATGTGCGTGTTTATGTTTGTATATCTATAGTTTACTGAAGTTTAGTGTAACTCTTACTTTTTCTTGTGTAATTTCCTTTAGACTACATTGAATTTTTATAGCATTTACCATTGTGTAAATGTAATTTATGTTTATCCTTACCACAATATCGAGTACATACCGAAGGGCAACAGTAAGTTTCTCTTCTGCTTCAGTGCAATTTCTGAAATTAGAATAACCCTGCAGATCATCCTTCACACTATCCAAAATATAATAAAAAATTTTTATATTCATTCTGTAATATTCTCTTAACTTATCGGGAAATTCTTTCAATACCTTGCATAGTTTAAAATATTTTCCATCAGTTCTTGACTCCCAAAGCTGATGCATCCACCATCTTTATCTGTTCACGTACTATAAGCAAAGGTTACTATCTCTCAGCAAAAATTTGTCCCAGTCATCATCCGATGCGTAAATCATGTACCGTTCACATCACTTACAATAAGCAGACTGAGAACAAGAAGTCATTGTGTAGCTATAAGTCTTGACAGACATGTCAGATTAAATGTAGCCACACGTCTGGCAATGTATGCCCAGACAGATGTTGGTTTGCTGTGTTGTGTCAGTTCTGGCTCCAATGTAGCCGCAGTCTAAGGCATAGGTCTGCGGCTGCTTGCCTGCTGAGATTGTGGGTTCGAATACCACCGGGGGCATGGATGTTTGTCTGTTGTGAGTGTTGTGTGTGTTGTCAGGTAGAGGTCTCTGCGACGAGTTGATCACTCATGCAGAAGAGTCCTACCGACTGTGGTGCGTCATCGTGTGTGATCTAGAAACCTTGTGAATGAGGAGGCCCTGGCCCATTGGGGGCTGTCGTGCCAAAAACAAAGGAACAAACGCAGTAGTTATGCTACAGTTTCCCTCAATGCAACGTAAGGTTTCGCGTGTGAAATGGGCTTGTCTGCTGTCTCAGAATCAAATATGAGAAATCGTAATGGATTTGGACAGTGACGAGAAATATTACGCTTCTGAAGATATGGAGGATGAAGAGGAGCCACACCCACCTTCACGATGGTCTTCCATTTCACAGCCTCCAAGCCCAGATTTTTCCGCCAGAAGCTCTGAAGATGAGGATGATGCTCGTAATGTGGCAGGTCAACAGCCACAACATACTACACTTTCTACATTTCATGGACAATAATAGGAAAGGAGTTGCCAGGAGAGACAGACTGTGGAAAATACATCAAACTTTTCAAAAATTTTAAAACACTTCCAATATTTGGCAGCAGATGAAGTCAATGTGAAATTCAAGGGAAGGGCAGTTTGCAAACAATACACCCCCAAAAAATGCAAACATTTCGGCACCAAAATGTTTAAACTATGCGACTACTGGATATACATGACACGAATGTTTACCTCGGTAAAGACAGACAAAGGGCAGCACAACACCTGACAGCAACCCATGCTACAGTGACTAATCTGAAAGGGGGGGAGGGGGGTAGAAGGGTTTGGCCATAAACTGTACATGGACAACTTCTTTCCTCCCCTTACCTGTTTGAGGACTTGGTCCAGAAAAAATTTCCTGTTGTAGGACAGTGAGGCTACACAGAAAGGGCATTCCCAAGGGTCTCACATGGGGCATGCTGACAATGCAGATAGGATGGCCAATAGCTATATGGCCAGCCATCGAACATGGAAGTGGACAAAAAAGCTCTTTTTCCACCTGCTGGACCTGGGCACTGTCAACAGTTACGTCCTTTTATCTTCATGTGGTGGGAAGAAAATCTCACACAGAGATTTTCAACTCACCCTTATCAGAGAAATGCTGGCACGGGCTGGGCATAAGCCACGACCATCCATGCCTGTATGGAGACCAGCCCCAGCTTCTACTAAAATTGGAAGACTGGAAACATGTCACAGTAAGCACTGACCTGGCCACAATCTCACAAAACTGCGACACTTGTGTTCAGCAAGGGGCATGACGCGAATGGTGATGTTCAAATGTGTCAAGTGTGACGTGGCGCTTTGTGTGGACCAAAATTGTTTTGCAGATCACCACATAAAGAACAACTTATACACCTTTTCATCCATCCTCCGTGCCAACAGTTGAAGCCTTGACCACAAAGTAAGTAAAAGAACATAGATATTTATAAGTTTTTTAGAAAATTATCTTCTCCATTATGTAATAAGGAAATTACAGCATTTTTATGGCATTCTGAGCAATCTCTGTTTCCTTCCCCACAAAATGCTTTTTGTTTCACAAATTTATCCTGCTTAGTTCTTGAAATATTCAGGTTTTTTGTAAAGTATGCGCAAAAGTTATAAACCCCGCAGAATAATTCAGCGAGCTGGGACTTACAGATGGGATTTAATCCAGTATTTAAAGGGTTAAAGACTAAAATAATTTAAAATTAGTTTTATACATCACACTGCTGCAAGCTTACAACACAAAATAAAACTAACTTTGTACTTCAGCAATCTTTTGGACAAAAAAGCAGATCACACACTACTTTCATGACAAAAAAAAAACCTTCCATCAAATTACAACTTAGAAATGATGGGAATGTTTCATTATAATGAACGTGAATGAATTCTACATAAACATCTAACAGCACTAAGTACATGGCATATGGTGGCACATGGACCACAAGACCATGATCCTGCAGTGAAAATGGCCACATTCTCAGAAGTCTCAGTATCAACATTTAATACTAAACAATATTCCCATTTTCCTTTTTTAAGTAATACTGTTATGTATTCATAGAGTGACATCCAAATATTAGGAAAGCTTTTATCATTTCATTCTTCCACAGTAAATCATGTATCAACAACACTATAAATGAGAAAGATAAAATAATAAGAAATAAATATAGTCTTAACAATACAAAAACACTGATTTGAAGCTTCCAACACATCCCTGTCAAGGAGCCAGTTCTGCTGGGTTGTTGTGCTATGTCACTGGGTAATTTTATCCCAAACTACAAAGAAGTGTACCATCTTCATCTTCAGGTTATCTGTCAATTCACACACTCGGGAATCAATTATTCAACTACACAATGCAACAACCCAAGAGGCCTGGTTCCTCAATATGAAAACAGGTTTGAAATGCATAAAATCTTTCAACTTAGTGTTATTTACAGTGGGTATTGTGCCCAGGTCCCACATGACCTAACATACTGCATCAGCCATACCTTGTCTGCAGTGTCCGCCACCCCCCCCCCCC
>JGI20166J26741_11811473_pt1 | contig 10110 bp, 13 predicted proteins | sample TergutCu122P5_FD_26741 | JGI IMG/M metagenome (IMG submission 26741) | reverse complement strand
ATGATGGGCACATAGTAGCCCTAGCCCGAAACATGTAGATAAATAAAATAAATAAATAAACATACTAAGAATAAATTATGCACCAAGTTGGCTTTATTTAAAAGACTATGCTTCTAGTAACGTGATAATACATGATATATCAACTGTCATGTATTGCTGATACCAAAAAAAAAAAAAAAATCAATGCAATTTTTACACGTGCAGAAAAACATATGAATAAAAAGAGAACTGTATGAAATTACTTACTCACTCCAGGCAGCAGAGTCCTTCTTGAGAAGCTGACCAGTTTGCAACTAGTCAAGAAATACCCCGCATTTTATGGAAACCAAAGGTTCATTACAGCATTCACAAGTGCTCGCCACCTTCCCTATCCTGTGCCAGCTCAATCCAGTCCATACCCCCACATCCCACTTCATGAAGATCCATCTTAATATTATCCTCCCATCTATGCCTTGGTTTCACCAATGGACTCTTTCCCTCAAGTTTCCCCACCAAAATCCTGTTGACGCCTCTCCCCACCCCCATACATGCTACATGCCCCACCCATTCCATTCTTCTTGATTTTATCATTCCAACAATCTTGAGTGAGGAGTACAGACCATTAAGCTCCTCATTATGTAGTTTTCCCCACTCCTCCTGTTACCTCATCCCCCTTAAGCCCAAATATTCCCCTCAACACCCTATTCTCAAACAACCTCAGCCTACATTCCTCCCTCAATGTCAGCGATCAAGTTCCACACCCACATAAAACAACTGGAAAAATTATATTTGGAGAGCAAATTTGAAGACAAAATAAACTGCACCGAATGATAGCAAGCATTCCCTGACTTCAATCTGCTCTTAATTTCTTCCTGAATAGAATTTTGATTCGTTAAAGTTGTTCCCAAATATTTGAACTCTTCCATCCTTTCAAAGGAACTATTATCAATCTTCGTACTGTGACTTCATCCTGCATTCTGATCTCAAGACAAGACCATGTACTTAGTTTTATCAGCAGTTACTTCTAGTCCAGTCTCCTTACTAACCACTACCAAAGCTTCTGCGTTTTCCTTTACAGTATGTACACTTCCTCCCAATATATTAATATCATCGGCATAAACCAGAAGATGACGTGTACCATTTAATTTCAAGCCATCCTGGATTACCTGAATCCTCCTAATGGCACACTCTAAAGCAAAGTTGAAAAGCAATGGTGAAAGAGCTTCTCCTTGTTTCAAACCATCCCTAATGGAAAACATGTCAGACAAATTCTTGCCTACCCAGACTCTGTTATATGTTTCAGTCAGACACATTTTCATTAACCTTACCAGTTTCATGGGGATACCAAACTTAATGAGAATATTATATAAGACCTCCCTCCTAACTGAATCATAAGCTTAAAAGTGATACACCCCTATAATTACTACAATCTGTTTTATCATCCTTCTTATAGATAGGTACTATGATCGACTCCTCCCACTCCTCAGGCAATTCCTCCTTATTCCAAATAGAAATAATAAGTTTATGAATCTCACAGTGAATTGTCTTACCCTCTGCTTTAATCAATTCTGCTGGTATTTGATCAATACGTGGTGATTTGCGACTTTTTAGCTTCTCAATAGCCAACTCAACCTCAGAGGCACTTGGCTCAGGTACTAGTGGTTCTGTTGTGTGTATATGTCTGCCTAACGTCATTAATCCTATGTACATTCAATAGCTGGGAGTAATAGTTCCTCCACCTAACCAAAATACTGTGGGAGTCTGCAACCAAATCACCTTTGCCATCCATCACTATATTAGTTCTAGGTTGGTAACCCTTCTTAAAGTCACTGATGCCCCTATACAAGTCCCTAATATTTTTTATCTTACTGCTAGTTTCAAGTTCCTCAATTTCAGCTTTCAGATATGCTTTCTTTTTTTCCTGAAATGTCTGCTAGCATCATGTCTTACATTGTTCAGATTATCTACATTGCTTTGGCTTGGATCATGTTTCCACTGCATTTTAGCCTGCTTTCCAGTGATATAAAAAACCTTAAACATTCTTCATCAAACCATGGTTTATGCTGCTTCAATTCTTGCAGACCTAGACTCTCTTTACCTGAGGTTTTGATGTTCTCTTTAACGTTCTCCCAAGTCCTGTTTATGTCCTAATCAACACCTAAGTTTTCCAAAGCTGCAAACCTGCTTGTAATCTCAATCTGATACTGCTTCTTAACCTCCAGCTCATTTAGCTTCCTCAGCTTGAATTTTTCACTGTCAAACCTCTGTGCTCCTGGTTTACTTACTGCCAGTCTTTTCCTAACTACTGTAACCACCACATAGTGATTGGTATCACAGTCAGCCCCCCTGAAACTTTGTACATCTAGTATACTCAAATGCCATCTCCTATCTACCAATATGTGATCAATCTGGTTGTGAGTCTTCCCATCCCAAGAGGTCCAGGTGTACTTATGAATGTTTCGGTATGGGAATGTTGTGCTCTTAACAACTAAATTTTTGATGTGGTGAAGTTTACTATTCTAACACCATTATCATTACTATCCTAACGTAGACTCTCATTCCCAATTATCAGTTTGAAAATATTCTCTCTCCCCACTTTTGCATTAAAATCTCCTAATAGAATTTTCATATGGTACTTAGGAAAATGATTAAAAATCTGCTCTAATTCCTTGTAAAAACTGTCTTTTGAATCATCACTTTTCTCCTCACTTGGTGCATGCACATTCAGAACAATGATATTACACTAGCAACCTCTCAGAACTATATATATGTCACCCTATCACTAACAAACTCTACTCTCTGAACTGCTGATACTATTCTGTGGTGTACAAAGAATCCTGTTCCCAACTGATATTTTCATTTCCCTTTCCATAGAAAAAATTATAATCCTCTGCTCTTACTGGGCCCTCTCTGTCCCACCTAACCTCCTGCACGCCCACTAAATCGAATTTGTATCTAGCCAATTCCCTGGCTGCTGCTGTAAATGAACCTGCCCTGTACAGGCTCCTTACATTCCAAGTACCATATCCATTGTCCCTCTTTAGTTGCTTAGTTCGAACCAAAGTATCAGTCCAGGTTCAAGGCTTTGTCTGCGAGTATTTCGTAACAAGATACGTTTTAACGCGGAGGAGTTGAAGGCACCTCACCCAACCCCCAAGCTGGAAGACCACCCCTTGTTGGTTGTCTGTGACTGCTTATTCAATATATTCGCAGCTACCCTCCATATTGGAGGCCGTTCCTCCATCCACAACCTGAGGACGTGCCATGCCATGGTACAGAGACTCACTCATCACTTGGGAACTGTATGAAACAGTTCATATAACACAGGCGAATACAAAAAATACCAAAATATAACTGTAACAGTCCAGTCAAAAAACCCTCAACTTTTAATTCCAACTGTACTGACATATGAATATCAGAAACTGAGACTGCATGTAGCCTAAATATTGCATATGAAGTACTATCATGCACTCCACAGACAACATACCCACATACCTACAAAAGACCTATTCCACACAACTCAAACTAACGAAATCTTCCACGTTTAGAACTAAAGCATTAAGAGTTTATTGAAAAAGATAACCTTCGGAAGCTAAAGGACAAGCTGTGCACAAGATGTACTAACATCTACTGCCTTCTGAATTAAAAATGTATAAACACATATAAAAGAGTAAAATGTGGATTACACAACAAAAGGTATGTTGTATAACTTGTGGTTGCAAACTGTAAATCGCATAATGAGCTATAAAACATAAAAGGATGCTTGTGAACTTTATGTTCTGCACAAGCACATTTGTTTTTTGTGTTAGCACAAACCTGCATTTTTATTTTGATTCTTTGCACTCTCTGCATTCTTGAAGTCAATCATTTCTTTTCCAACTAAATACACATAATATGGCAAATACATATATTTATCATCACTTACCTCCTACATGTTTTCATGTTTGTTACACTATTTTGCTCAAAAACTAAATGCTTTTTGCAATGTTGTTAAATATATTGTGCTAATAAAATGTAAAATATACCCCGGTTTCTAAATTTACAATGCTGTTACAATACTTAAAACAATATCTATTTCATATTTCTGTATCTGAAAAATCTTAAAAATGTTAGTTAAAATCCTTAGTTGTAGCACGGACGCAAACGAGACACTAGCCAGCACACTAAGATAGAGGAACAACATAACAACAGAAACTTGGTCCTCGCAAGATCTCTACACCATTTCAGACTAAACACAGCTGGATACAGTGAACACATATATTGCCAACATATACAATAAATAGCAGAGGCCAACAGATATTCATGTGCTACAATTAAGGATTTTAACTAACATTTTTAAGATTTGTAAGATATAGGACGAAATACCTATTGCTTCAAACACTGTAACAGCATTGTAAATTTGAAAAACAAGGTATATATTACATTTTATAGCACAACCTATGTAACAACACTGCAAAAAGCATATAGTTTTTGAACAAGTAACGCAAGCATGTAGGAGGTAACTGGTGATAAATATATGTATTTAATACATTACGAGTAATTAGTTGGAATAAAATGTGATTGACTGCTTTTTTTTGTTTCTTCCAAAACGCGACAATTTAAATTACTTACACACGAAATAAAATAAATGCAAACAACGCATAAGCTTCCTTTGTCAGATTTTATTAGTTTAATGCTAAATATAAACTATTTTTTAAAGAAAATCGAATAGAATCCATCAGTGCAGGTACAATTGGGTTTTGGCGCCACACAAAGTGTTGACCCACCGCAGACAACCGCATTTTCTTAAATGCTATGCACAGCCACATGATTTTCGACTAATACATATAATTTGAGCTTACCACTTCTCTGCATTTCCGTGATATATGAATGTCAAAACTTTATTCACATAACGGCTTTAATCGCCCACACCGCACACTACCACAAATTATTCTAATCACTCTCCTTTGACAGAGCTAGCACTGCCGCCAACACTACGCGCAGTACTATCCACAGATCATGTGTACTATCTGTGACAAATCCACGGTCATATCCGTAGTAATCCGTGGTCTTGTCTATGATTTTCTGGCAGCATAGAGTATAGTTAAATCTGTGACGTATATCGACATGCACATAGAAATATTTAAATGTCATGTGCATTAATGGCAAACATTTTTGACTACAGATGATGGCTGCGGTCTAACCTACCTTTTGAATCAATACATTTTTTACAACTAACTAAACGCACAATATTCTTATTACTATTATTTATATTACAATAACATACTACACCGTATGAATACCGTAGGGAGTATATACATCAAGTATCTGTGTACAAAATAACATCTAAAATTGTTGTAACCAGTTGTATCTTGATATCTTGTACGCTATATAGTATGAGTGAGATGTAAACTGTTCCTTGTAAGACTGATATAGAGATTGAGCTGTACGGAACTCAGTAACACGGAGGTGGTCAATCTATATTCCGACGGTAGGCACGGTTATTTAAGATGACGAGGTTGGTGTCCGTGACGTGTGTCGCAATCGGGTGTGGGTGGAATCGACGTTTGTTGTGTTGCAAGAAGCTTGAGCGAATTGTAGTGATTCTAATATATTAATAAGACGTCGTAAATAAATAAGGATATGCGCGCTGGAAACGATTCAAATTAAGTTCTAACTGTACGTAATTTGTGAACTTGAAATTTGCTTGTAAGGTTTCTGCATTAGGGCATGGCGCTCCAGTTAGTCAAGTATAAGTCTGGAATTAGTAATGCCGGAAAAGTGTTTTGGTCACTGCGACAGGCATCTTCATCACGTAAGTTGGAAGAACAAATCACAGTAAATGACGACGGTTCAACCATAGTTTGCTGGCATCCAGAACCACGTTTTCCGTATGAGTGTTCTCGACCTTTGCCGCCGGAACAGGAGACTCATTCCACCTTGAAAATCCAGTCTTTGGACAAAGTTCGCTCGGTATTTTTAGAAAAGAAGCAAGAATTTGTTCGTCAAGAATTAATGAGTCTCACATACACAACCAAACACAGATGGTTTCCAAGATCAAGGGACAAGTATGCCAAGAATAATCCACCAGATAGAGAATATTTATGAAACTTTAGGATTAATTTGTGCCAGATGTGTTTTTAGATTTGTAGGAGTACAGTTTGTTGTCAGTTTTAATAGGTCGTGGAATAAATTGCTGCATAATGCACTGATTTTTGTACAGAAGTTGTGTGTGTGTGTGTTTTGAAAATGCAGAGTATAAAAATGGTCATCTCCAAGACATGTTCTTTGTGTGATAAAGATTATTTCGGCATATCTTCCAGAAATTGAGTATTTGCATTTGAATCTGAAGCTAGTTTTTAGTAGCTTATAAGTGGTAAACAGCAATAAATCATTTAATAATTTGGAATAATTATAAGTGTCAATTTGAAGGTGAATGATGAACTCAAGGACAAAATTGGAACTGATTCTGATATGGTGCTGTCATAAAGATGTAATAGTATTTTGTTGTGACTGGAGATACTTCAAAAACCCCTTTAACACCTAGCTAGCAATGTTAACTAGTAACAGCAAGTGTTGGAATGGGGTTCACGTGCTTTATAATTAAACCCAACAAAGAAATGTTTGTACTGTAATTATACGTATGGCTATTAAATGATCATATATACAGTGCTTTGTGTGTTTAATGAAATAGTAATTACATTGTAGGCTTATGTAATTAAAAAGAAAGTACAGCCTCTTCCAGGGTCAGTGTGGTGGTAAAAGTGTGTTGTACGGTTCTATGTTGGAATGTTTCATATGGTCACAAAATGTGACAGGTGAGAACTGCATCCGGTGATTGGTCATAATAATGTAAGTACAGCTGGAGAAGACAAATGTATACGGCCACCTATTAAAGTAGCTGGAATCTGCTGTTTTGGCAAGCCTTATTCTACTCTGTAGAGGAGTGGAGAAAGGCTTTCCTTTTACTCAGAGAATTCTTTGTCCACACTAAGTTTTGAATGGAGCAGGGGTTGTGATGGTTTCCCAGACTATGTGGTTCGCATAATATTAGTGCAGTATCCTAACTGTAAAGTTCATTGCATAGAAAATATGAATACCTTCTACACAATTTATTGTCTGAAATGTTAATTTCATAACTTGTTTAATTTTCATTTTCCCCTTAAGGAACAATAGGAGCTGCAATAACTGGATTAATGTAGTGAGTAGGCTACAGTCTGACTTTCTGAGAAATGAAGTTAAATTCCCAGCAGAGACAAGTGACATTTTTCTCTGAAGCATTTAGACTGACTGTAGAACTCACCCATTCTCCTATTCACTATGTACCAAGAGTAAGGGGGCCAGGACATGAAGTTGATTACTGACTTTGAAATGGTGCCATGAGTAATGAATGCATGGAGCTATCTGTCCACTCCTTCATAAGCCTTCATGGTGTGTTGCATAATTAATAGGGACAGTGTTCATTTTGGACATCCCATAGTGCTATAGTACTTTAATAATTACCAGCAACACTACTAATTTTTCTTATACAGTATAGACATATAACAGGGATAGCCATAGGGAAGTGAATGTTTAATGGTATTAACCCTCTGGCACCTGATGTCATGTACACCCATTACACCGTAAGATGCTCAAATGCCTAGCATCAGGTTAAGGTGATGGCATTTAATGGCCTTCCTTACAGAACCTGATGTAAATTCTGGTCTTCTGCAGCTCCCACCAGCAGTTGCTTCTGGCACCAGAGGGTTGAAACAGTCCCATTATAGTACAATTCAATGTAATGCTGTTTGGTCATACATAAATTACAAGGAAAAAATATGACTTATGGTTCTTTATTTTTTAAAAAAGGTGAGGCATTATACTTACTAAGCAATAGTAAATATTCTCCACAGAGAATAGCACAACACACAGTGACAGACATGATGAAGAGCACATCACTCCAATCTGCGTTTCTTCACGAGGGTTCCCAGCTGGAAAAGAACATCCTTATTCTATAATACAGTGAAAAAGGTGATCTTTATCATAAAACTGGTACATATTTACAGTAAAATTACCAATCACATCTCTGTCACTTAAAATGGTACATACTTGGCTGTTCACTGAAATTAAGGTGGATTTTTTACTTCTGTTGTGACCACTCACACAGCAAGGGATCTCAAGGTTTTGTCATGTTTTTGTTGGGTCACATTAGGGTAAATAAAACTGTATGTAGTCTTGATGGTACAGAGGCTCACATACATCTGCATTATGTACACAAACATTGTGGATATAACATTTTTGTAACCAGTTATACTGTAGGAAATTTTTATAACTGGGGCCAAAGTGAAAATATATAAAATCTGCAATATGGTTTTTGGGCATACCTTACAAAGTAGAAAATAAGATCATGTATGCAGGTCTTGTGTGTCTATCTTTGACCTAGTACTGATTCCTAAACTGCATGACATTCTTCAAAAATGTTACATCAGAGGTGATCATTTAAAGTTACCAGGATATTTTTGTTAGAATTGAACAAAAATAATGGACACATTACATTAAAACTTAAGGTTCTGATTCATATATTAAGCGTAACTCTAGCTGAACCATTGGATTGATTGGATAATGGAAGTCATGTGTACTATGTGCCCATGTCCTAGTGTACTATGTGCCCATGTCCTAGTGTCACTGGCTAGTCCAGTTGAAAAATTATTTGTGTGTGTTAAATTCATACAAGAGACTTTCATTGAAAATTGTCAGGTAATTCCAAATGGCAGTTTCATTCATCTGAGGGCAAATGCAAGAAATTAAAATTCCCATATGATGGCCCAGAGTTGCCTCCATAGATAAGTGGACAACATGTGAAAATTGAACAGTACCAGATACTGCATGAATGGTAAATACTTTAAAGGGTTCACTTACTTTTACATAAAAAATTAATAAAACCTATTATAGCCCCAATTTCATTGGTGGGTCCTAAAACTTTGAAATGACCAGCACTGAGATTCATATTTTATGATGTGACTCACTGTGAAAAGCTGCATATCTGGGTAAAATGCTCATTACACTGAATTCTCAAAGTGGATGTACTGGATTCTTTTAATTACATTTCAGGTGTATAGACTTTATTTCTTTAATGATTATAGATAGCCAGGCTTCTATTAATGCCTAAAATAACACTAATGTTGAAAATAATTACCAGGTCAGATATGGCAGGCAGGTGCAGGGAATGTTCTCCGGAGTTGTTGGTGTTCTCTTGTGTTGAAGAACTTGTACCAGCCTGTGTCACTGTTTTGGATGCCTTCAGGTTTCTATGTTGAGGAAATGTTGGCATCAGTTTTGGATCACAAGCTGTATAAACATCAAGTACTTTATTATAAGGAGCCAGAATAGCATAGTATAGTAACTGCACTCTGGGATGAAAGGTTTGGGTTCAAGTACTGGCACAAGAAAGAGATGTTTCTGCTTACCAAATCATGCATACTGACTCTAGAGCCCAACCAGCTTTCTACTTAGTAGCTACCTTTCTATTCAATAGGTACCAAGGGTCTCTTTTCTCATTAGTAAAGTGGCCGGTGTGTGGGGCTGACCACTTGCCTTCAACCAGTTATGAGGTTAAGAATGAATGCGACCATACCCCCAATCCCCCTGTAAGCCTTCATGACTTGTATATGTACAACTTTACATTTTACATGATTATAGCACCACTGTATGTCATACAGATACAGCAAAAGTATTAGACTTTAAGGCGTGTCATCCCCATTGTGTGTGTAACTAATGAGAGGGAGGAAAGTGTATTCAATCAACACAACTTGTTTAGAAAAATGTTGTATTCTAATATTGAAACTACATGTTTCGGCCTGTCATGGCCATCATCAGGTTTCTACAACGATTAAGAGGAGTCTAAATATCTGTGTGAGGGCGTATTGATGAAGAGATCTTTACGCATCAATCCCCTGTTCAAAATACTATATATAATAAAAAAAAAGGTATTTCCAAGCACTAGTGTGGACATAAGTATTTCTTCTTGGAGCTGCACAAACTCCAGCCTATCGAATGTCGTCTCTCTCTGGGGGGACCCCTTGTGTTGGTGACCTTGGTGGATGTTTCCTGTGAGAGGGAGAGAAAACCAGTGTATGAAAATGGCTGCAAGTTAAATTTAATGGTATGGGGGGG
>JGI20166J26741_11811362_pt1 | contig 10110 bp, 5 predicted proteins | sample TergutCu122P5_FD_26741 | JGI IMG/M metagenome (IMG submission 26741) | reverse complement strand
CGTGACACCCCTCTACCCGCAAAAGTTGGCACTAACTTCTCCGACCGGCGGCGGCCGCTCTGTCGGTATAGTTCGCTCGCGGACTAAGGCCACGGAGTTTTTTTTTTTATATCTGTCAGAGTCTCCAGTAAGGAGCCCTCCCACGAAAAAGGGGGAAAGCATTTGGTCACCGTCCACGGAGCCCCACGTGGACGGAAGGCCTACATACAATGGGGTGCGGCCTGGTTCCCCAAGGGGATCATTTGCGACACTGCATTCTCTACCCCAGTGCCATGCAGCCTTCAGCATCATACCTTCCACCTTGGCTTGGGTAAACCAGAGCCCCGTTAGCGAGGGTGTATCATAGCAACCTTCATCAGGGTATAACCTCCACAACTGTTACTGCCTCGAACGTGAACCAGGTTAGAGTAGAGCAGAGTACGAATCCACGATACCCCGAGGTACGGACGATGGGTTGGATATATGGGAGGCAACTTCTCCAAGTAACTTGCCTGCTGTTTCTAGCTTCGTCTTTATTGAGACTGAGGGCTGAACTACGACTTTCAGCGTTCACGTCGTTCAACTGTCGTGTAGCCCCACCTTCGGCAAACATAATGGGGAACACTATGCATCTACTTGAATAGGGAAGGCATTCTTTAATTTAAGAACCCTAAACTTCGTCTCGTCTTTTCATAACCAGAACACAGGAAAAATATCGTTATTTGTATAGCTCAGGAAGGCATTTTACCGGAATGGAACCAAGAACAGGCAGTTACAAATCCTATTATTCTAATAGACGTCTAGTATGCACAGAAAAAATTAAAATGACTTGATTTTTTTATCTTGTTATATCTGTAATATTAGTGATCGGATGCAAAATTAAATAAGATATGTCTATGTAAAAAACTCTAATTGGTGGAATAAATGAAACTGATAATACTAACAATAATTTTTCACTTTTCCTTTATGCTAACATTCGGATTTTAAGGATCAGATGGTGAGTAAAGCCATTATTTTAACGGGTGTATAGGTCTAAAATTTCATCAGACCTAAATATCGGGGGTGTAAATGAAGCTACGGAGCTAAATCGTCGGATAAGTAAGAATGTTAATTTATATACTGAAAAGTGAAAAACAACCATACAAATTACACACACAACGGAACGTGAATGTGTGTAATCATCAGGTCATATTGTTAATGAATTGGGCAGTGTTGTTTGTTGTTTACTTTACAGCGTCACAAGAAAAGCACGGATATAAAAAGAATAAAATTTCATACACAGAAATAATGAGGGATTATTTTGAACATAAGAGCCATCCATTACAAAGAGAAACTATAGAGAAAACTTAATGCAGCTAATCAGGGATTATACATAAGTGTTATTAACTGAGTCAATGTGTGTTAACCGTCACACAAATCTTTAATCTTTATCCCAAATCGCTGCAATAGGTCCAGGACAGACAAAAAACAGACCAGTCGTTCAGGTTTCGTTTGCAGCACTGTGTCATAAAAGTTAATTATTTTGGAGGCCATGTTGCGTCCTCGTATAATGGGTGAGGTAATGGGAATTTTAATGTAAAGAAATAAATAAAAAAACATGAAATGCTGATAGGAAATGTAATTTTTCTATGTTCTGTAAAATTGTCTTTTGACCCCCGCTTCAAACCCTCAAGCGGTCTCCATCCAGCGCTTTGAAATTATTTCTACTGATCCCGAAAGTGTACAAATCATGAAATTTGCAGTTACTCAATTTTCTCAGTTACCCTATAGTACACATTTGTTTTCGAACATTTATATTTTATGTATTTACTTTTATAGTTTGTTTCACGGCGCTGTAAAGAGCTCATCTAATATAGCGGCAAAGGATAAGAAGCGTTAATGAATGAAAAGGTCTCAAGGGACGCGGAAGGACGCGGTCCTCGCCTGGTTTTAGATAAGACCTACAACCCAGAACTGGTCTAGAGGAACTTCTGGAACCACAAAATTTCTTCAGAATATATGGTTCTACGGGTGCGATGTTTTAAAACAGGCCCCCTGCGCGATCGGTATGGTAAAAAGCCAGTGGATCAAAGATGTGTATACGGTTAACATTCCCAGCTGGGGCAAGATATATTTCAAGTATTCTGGCATAAAACCTCTTTTTCATGCCTCATTTCTTCAATAAGGTCAGGAGAATTTACTTTTTCCCTCGAACATTAAGCAAGCAACCAACGTTCAGCGAAACGTTTATATAGTAGGATTACGTCCACAAAGCCCCCGTCGTTTTGCATGTCAATCTTCAGCGCGAGTCTCACAAATCTTACGGTTCCTCTACCTCATTTGCATGATCGCAGCGTCTACGTAAGGAAAAGAATACTGACACTTCAACAGCTCGGACTGCGTAAACACACTGATCTAAGCGCACTCGACTTCGCGCGCTCTCCCGACTTGTAAAATCAGCTTAGGTTCGCTAATGTTAGCCACGGCTGAAGCTGGAGGCTTTGTGGCATTAATCCTGCTCTAACAGACGTTTCGACTTTGCAGATCAGATACTTACAGTGTGTAGTCAGATGTGACAGCAGTTATTGCGTTAGACACACGAATTTCCATAACTAAAAGTTACTGCCATTACAGACGTGAGGCACTGTAATTAAAGAGAAGGGAACCAAATTTTCGAAGCAACGTTTTACCTCTACCTACCCTGTAGATAGAGGCAACTCTCTCTCCAAAGACGGTATAAATCTACCAAAGTACAGGAATCACATCTCAGACAACAATAATCTTCATAGTCACCTTTATGATAACCTCATATTGTTTGTTCAGTTAAATGTTTTACTTTCTCCGTTAACCATTGAAAGCATAATGTTATCTCTATGTTGCACCTGCTGTAGACGTACTATTCAGATAATTTACGTGTTACCACACCTTAAGTGGTTGGTATTTCTGATGAAGACGGACTATGTTCTTTGTAAAGCAGAAATTGGAGTTTTATATAATCCTAGTCTCGTAATTTAGACAAATTCAGTCTTTCAAGCGTTAAATTCATTTTGATCTGTATCTTTTACCTTTGATTTCAATATTTTTCAAGTTATAATTTCCTAAGACTCTATTTAGATCTGCTTGTGGTTTTGTACTTACAAAGCTCGTTCAAATGAAAACCGGAAAAATTGTATAATATTCTTAATAATAACATTACCTGGAACAGCAACAAACAGTGAAAAGTGAAAGGTCCAGTGGTGTGCTACAGTCTCAGCTGAAGCCAGCAATTAAAAAAAACCGCAAATTGTTGCTTTCTGGGGTGTGTCTGCAGCATGATACAGCCCAAACTCTTACAGCCCCTCATTCCGTGAAACGTATTCAGGATTTAACACTGGAGATGTTATCCCATGCACAGTATTCACCAGATTCGGCACCACAGCGATTTTTACCTCTTTTGGGCCCAAAAAGGTTCTCTGCGTGGATGTCACTTCACAACACATGGGGTGGTGAAGAAGACGATACATAAATGCCTAGCACAGCAACCAAACGATTTCTACTCCCGAGGAATTTATGCCTTAGTGGAACATTGGAGGAGGTGCGTAGAACATAGTGGGGGCTACATTGAAGACTAATGTCAGAGTACTTTATCTGTTTTTGCAGTAAATTACTGGATAAAAATGTGTTCCGGTTTTCATGTGAATGGCCCTTACTTATAGAATTTTTAGTGGTTTGTAAAGATAGTAGAACCACACAAATTATATTGTAGCTTTGTTTCTTCTCTTTCAAAACAGGACACTTAAATCAGCAAGTAAGGAATAATCAGTGGGGTTTAACACTTCTAGCCTGTTGTGCCTATTATTTACCCTAGAATGAATTTACTAAGAATTTCTAGGAAAAAAACCCCCTGGAACTGCGGATATTTTGTTGTGCCTCTCCACGGATTGCACAAAGTACACTATGCGTTTTTTCATATCGGAACAAAAAATTTACAATAGATTATGATCGATATCTCACAAACGGCGATATGTCGATCATGCTTAAATCGTCAAATTTTTCCTCTTTCTCAACTGGTATTTTACAGACAACAATGTAAGTTATGAAGACCAAGGGTGGCGACATTTTACAAAGGTACTTAGGTCTGTCATCTGTGTACTGTTTTAACTCAAATCGGAATATGTCAACAGATTTTAGTAAAAATCTCAAATATGAAATTTTACGAATATCCATCCTTTGAGAACCGCCCTGTTCCACCGGAATAGGCAGACAGACACAACGAAAATACCGGCGTGTGGTGCTAATAGTTACGTTTTGCAACTGTTTTGCGAGAGCGCCTAAGATTTGTGCAGATCGAGATATTTCGTTTTTCTTTATTTGTTTAACCTATCTCTGCTTGTTCTCTTTTTTCCCGCCTTGGTAAAAGCTATCAATTTGTGGTAAATCCCTCACGTTTCCTACAAAATCGACTTGGCAGGCTTAAGTGGACTCCGTCACGTCCTTTGTGTATACCGACCTTAAGTTCTCTGGGAACCAGAGAGTGGAGAATGCTTTGCAGTGTGAGGAAGATCATCTGTTGTAAATCATGACGGTACTAGCTGCTGACAGTGCCACACCATTTCTCTCTCTTTCTCTCCCTTAAAAAGAAAGATGAGAATTGTACTTGGCCTGTAAACTTCAGGTGCTCAGCGTATGTGCACAAACCTAGAGGATTTGCAAGATTAACGACCCCTTGCAACTGAAATACACTTTCCTCTGAATTTGATTTCCATTTCTGAGGTACTGAGTGCGCTTTTCTTTGTATTAATTCGGTTTCTAGACGAGAAGGTATGTCGAAAATAGCAGCTTTTATAATAGTACTGTGTATTCTGCTACAATAAAATTCCCTGGTTTCTAATTATTTATCTCTGTGGTCAAAGTGCTTCTCATAAAGCTAACAGCTATTCCCTTCATAAAAAAATCCCACGCTTTTTATGGAAGCTAGAAATTCATTACCATATACACGTATATAAGGCCCCGTCATTGGATCCCTTGTATGAACAGGATGAATAAAATCCACACCTACGTGTTCATATTCTTTACGTGCCTTCTAATAATATTCCCCCGTCAGTTTCTAGATCTCTTAAATTGTCTGTTCTCTTGAGATTTTTCCAGTTGAAATTAAATGTATCTCAGAATGCAGAGAATGGCAGACATTTTAGTCACTGATATGGTAACCTTAAATAATTTCCTGAAATAAAACTTCTATACTTTTGCTAATCCTTTAAACGCCTAGTAACTGAGTTAGCCGTCTAATCCTTCTTCATGTCTTCATTCAGCAATATCTGGTGAATAATACTTACTTTTAAAGCCGTCATTCTTCAGTTTTTTGTCTTTCGCGTTTGTCCCACACCTAAACATAGTAAATAATTGTGCCTCTTTCCTTGAGTTTCTTCCACATTTGCATGCATAGAAAATTACAGCTGTACACTTGCCCATAAGTGCGAAGGGAGCTTGCCTAAGATACGGATTCTTATGTTATTTGTGTTTGGATTCGTCGGTATTGTTTGTCAATTGATGGCGAGAGTAATTGCTTTTATTTTGTGAACGTAGGTTTAACATAAAATCCCCATTATTAAACCCTATCCAGAGCCACTTCAGTCCACTTTATGTCAGTGTATCTCAAATAACTTTTCATACCCCTCGCTCGTCTCAGTCAACCCCTGATTTTCGTCTTGCCATTTTGCTTTTCTTCTCCCTTCAGTGGCTCATCCCTGGCTCTCCACCATCTCCACTATATATGAAGGAAAGTGTGAAAGTTTGATGATAGGATGATTGAATGTTTTAGTAGGGCAAGTGACAAATAATTCCCCATGGCTTATGGTTAAACCAAGAGACACATAGAGGCTGCTTTTGTAGAGGGGATGTATTCAAATAGATACATGTGTACATGTCAAAAAGTATCACGATCTCAAGCGTCATCCCTGCATCATACACCTGAAAGAATTGTGTAGACAAACGACGCCGTTAAGTGGGTAGCACTTTTATTTTATAATCTGCAGATTTCTGGTTCGATTATAGACCGGAGTCCTATCTTGACTTAATTTTTTGTCGCTTTTATGGGATCTAAAGCTAATTGAAGGATACTCCTTAAAACTTGCCGTAACGCATTTCATTTCTGTATTTGAAGTCTTCTGTATATTAAAAACAAGCAACTCCTTGAAGCAGGCTCCTTCTTGGGAAGATGATATTTCCACAACTACTCAGAAACTTCCCTCATTTTATGGAATCGAGAAATTCATTATCTTATTTACAGTTCCTCGCCGCTTGTCGCTGTCGTGATTCAGATGAATCCAATCTACATGCAGCCTATATCCTTAAAATACGTTTTAATATTTTACTTACATTTACGCCTAGGTCTTTCAAATGGCCCCTTTCCTTCAGAATTTCCCTCCAAAGATTTGTACTTTTTCACTTCTCCCCCATATATGTCACATGTAGCGCAACTCATCTTCCTCTAATTGATCGTCCTAATAATATAAAGTGAAGAGAACATATCATATCCCCTCGTTATGCATATTCCCTAGTTTCCTGTTGTTATCTTCTGTTCCTTCCATTACTTAATGCAGTTGAAAGAATGTTGTTAAATCATAAAATTAAGATGCCCATTTTCCATTTTTGAGCCTCGTCTTCTTAAGAACGCATTTTCCTACAACGTTAGAGTCAGGAGTAGTGCATTATTCAACTGCATTTGCAGTTTAAGTAAAATAAAATTTGGTTGGGTGGGCCCCATCGCCGGTCTGGACGCTTGAGGAAAATCTCGCCCCCAACCTTGTTCGATCCTCGGATTGTCCAGCCCGTAGCGAGTCGCCATACCAACTGAGTTATTCCGGCCCATCTGCTTAGAATACCGAAGCATATTATTTAAACACATCGACACACTAGCTTGCGAGGTTCGAGGCTGTCAAAACGGTGCTGCTGAAGATTTAAGACTTCTGGAGTGTTATGCCACGTCTAATGGTTAGTAATTTCACCATTCGAAACGTCGGGAAGTATTTACAAGTCAAGAATCCGTAACATCCCGATAGGATTTCGTTTCCTCATTTTTACGCGGAAAGGAAAGAAGCGTGTGAAAGTGTTTGTACGAACTTTGTTACGTCCGTCCAGCAGCATCCGCTGGACGTCCCAGTGGGCAATGCAAGGTCATTCCTTTTTTCATGTCTAATAAATAAGTTGGCAAGAACCCATCAGTAAGAACCTCTAGGCAACTGAATTCCCAGAGGGGATGAAGTTTGTATAGACGCAACGCGTTTCCATAACAAACTTGCACAAAGTCATTCCACATACTTCAGCCGTTGCAGATACCAGGACCTGGTCCAAATATTCTTTGGATTCCAGTTGCCACACAAAAGAAAATCATATACATCTTTGAATGCTTCCCTTATTCCCTCGACTTTTATTCAGACAAGCAAGACCGCAATAGAGTAGGGGAAGAGACAACATAACCTTTTTATACTGAGCAAAATGTTGCAAAAAATTGTCCATTAGTTTTGATGTGTCTGAGGTTTCAGGTTTTCAGAAATGTGGTATGAAAATAGTAATTATATTTCGCCATGTCTGTCTGCCTGTAAGGAGTCTAGAATCACTGACAGTATTTTTATATCATTCAGTACTGGGGATTTTCGCTAACATTTATAGACATATTGCAACTTAACGTGATTTCAGGCATCCGCCGCGGTGTCAATGAAATCTGCGTTTTATTTGGACTTTAGGCAGTGTAAAATTGTAGTTCCTTACCAACGCTTCGGGACAATCTATCGGTCCTATTTCAAGAGTTAAGTGGTCTTCTTGACCTTTGAAATGGAACCGGTATTTTATCTCGAAATTTCTGCAATAAACTATTATTCTACTTCTATGTAAAATCCCAAAAGAGCGCAGATCTCATAGAGCAAATGCGTTTAAATTTTTGGCAGCAATAAGGCACTTTGCTTGCAGACTTCATACGTTTTTGCAAATATCTCGAGCGTAACGCACAAAATATTTATCTGAGCAAAAGTAGATTCCATAAAAATTTGTCTAGAAATATACGACACGGATATATAGTGGAGAAGATACAATTTTTCATGATATTTAACGTTTTAGATATAAGTAAACAAACCAGACCGAAGGTGCCAGAGTTGTTGCATTGTGAACATATTTTAAACTTGCTTTTTTTATATTTCCACACTACGTTTGTAACAAGGTGAAAGTGGTCCGCTTTGAATGTATAAGAAAATGACAAGATACATTCAGTTCGAATCATAATGGCGTAGGCATGTCGAGGGAGTATGGACATACTACACACGTTACTAATGTCACAGGTAGGGCTAGATGAGTTAAATTCAATTTATTTACAGCTGTCATGCTACACTTATTCACATTTATGCCAAGCTTATATATACAATGGAGACCTTCTCTCCTGATTTTACACCCAGGTAAAATGTTCATCTTTGGACTAGAAATGAAGTCGGCAAATTGAAATAATTGGCAAAGCGATATTACTGTCTTGCAGTTGTATTACCAAAGGGCCGAAATATTCTCTTAGTGTCAAATTTGACACGTCTTCCAACTGTTTAAGTTTATCCTTGCCAGTCTATGAAATCAGGAGAGCACATTTTTGAACTCGCTGAATAAGCGCCAATGAAACATTTCTTTAAAGAGCTTTTAGGAAATTATATTGCTAAATAAATTTAAGCTATTGCTAGGTTCCTCTCGAGAGTTGAAACGCAACTGAAAAGTAAAGTTATGTGCTGATTTACCAAGGGAGATAAAGACATTCAATCTGAAAGAAGTACTGAAGGTCACTGCACTGATATTGTTATGTAAAGAGTGTTACATGTAAAACATAAAATTGAATTAACCAAAAATAAGAGAATTTGATTTTTTTTTGGGGGGGGGCTTTGTTCAAACCGTACGCATAGAATTAAATACATCTATAAGGCAACAGATATTAAAACGATATCTGTATAAGTATTTTTACAATGTCTGATGACGGACATTAGTTAAAGCCGAAAGATGTTGTATATGATATAGATATATTTGGTCGCTGCAAATTATATTTGGGATTTACTGCCCCCATTCCCGGGCACCAGGTCGTCAGGTCGAATAAATTTTACGGAGTCACACCTAATATTTGTTGCCTTGCTTATGGGAACTTGCTGCCCGTCACGCTTCTGGTGCCTCCTTTTTCTCCAAGTGGATCCTAGATTTGTATAAACTTTGTGGAACCCTGTAATAATGGGGTGTGGAATTAAACCAAGTTTGTTTCAGCCAGCAGGTGGCAGAGTTGAGAGTTGAAAAAGGAAAATCCGACGGAGAACACGAATCATAAATTTTATCTGTACCTAACTTGTCCACTTGCTATACACTGGCTTCAGTAATGTGTTATTATGGCCATCATCATAAGCTGGTCTCACAGAGTGCACTCTGTATTTAATTACCAGAGAGTGCAGACAGCGACAGTGACGAATGCTGTGTGGGTAAGTGCTCACGGCTATGTAAATTGTTTCACTTATTGGCCTGCCCAACCACTTGCTTGTATCAACAGCAAAATCAACAGTATCATACGCCTATTTTCCTATCCCTTACTCCTGCAGTCATTTTATCATGGCATCACTTTTTATAGGCTAACAATACCGTTACGTCATTTTGCACTGCTCTTGCGAGGAACGTGTACATGAAACGGATACCTGATACGGAGGCCTCTCTACCTTACCCTATAGTGCAGATTGGTACACAGGCGCAGACATTCTGGAAGAGCTTGTTTCCACCATTTCACGACACTTAGTTTTCCTGCCGTCCTAAATTTTTGTCCATCTGCCTTTCTCCCCTCCAGCTTAGATTTCTCTCACATCATTTCATTTACATTACAACGCCAAAAAATTCTCTTTTCGTCCATCCTGCTTACTCCACTTACAGGTACACCCAGTGTACAATTAAGACGATTCGCTTCGACATGCTGTTCCTGCAGCTTTTCCCTTTTGTCTCCTGCATAACCCCCACCTGTTCCTCGCAATTTTCTGTCCTTGGACGACACTGAACCTGAAGACAGAAAGCCACTATGTACAGAGTGTCACAGGAGGAACGGACCAAACTTCGGGAGGGTGTTCCTTATGTTAAACTATACCGATATAACCCAAAACACCTATGTCCCAAGTTGAA
>JGI20166J26741_11811251_pt1 | contig 10110 bp, 10 predicted proteins | sample TergutCu122P5_FD_26741 | JGI IMG/M metagenome (IMG submission 26741) | reverse complement strand
TATTATAATAAATACTATCACTTATTTCAATATTATCTAACTCTATACCTGAATCAAGCATGCCAACAATTACATCCGAAGACCCCTTTGTGATTTCCCATGCCTTTAGGATATTGATGTCTATGCCTTTTTCCCCCTTTTTCTCATTAATAACTTGTCCTTGATTATATAATCCCCACTGATATGAAAAACCGGAAGCTGATTTATTAATCTCTTTTAATTGATTGTTAGGCAAAACATTTTTATTATACGCCATAATATATGAGGTAAACAATACTGCAATCAGAAATAGAGACCCAAATATGATGAATGATTTGCAGATTATTTTATTTTTCATGTTTTGCCTTTCTTAATTTTAAGTCGATTTTATGGGAGGTATAGCAAAAGGGGCTAATCCCTCTTTTCCCATACCTCCCATATTCTAATAATCACACGGTGATGTTATAGTATATTTGTTGTGAGTAGTCCATACCAGTCCCCAATGTAATTGCCGGTCCCGATTTAAAGGATAAAGAAGTATTAGTTACAGCAGGTACTCTGTGCCCATATTGCGCCAAAATTTTTGTCGCAAAATTGGTGTTGCTAGTATTTTTGTAAAGAGTTGCATAAACATAACCACATTTTGCAGTGCCCATACCGTTATTTTCTGCTTCTTGATGTTTGCATAATAATCCAATGTTGTTTGATATAACAGCCGTACTACTTACTTTTCCCAGACAATCATACGCAGAAGTTGTTCCGGATGCAGAAAGAGTAACACTATGTAGACCAGCATTATCTGTCCACTGATATATATCTGTCCTATATATATCAGTTACATCTAGGGAACCACCCCAAGCAATTGCAATTTCATCATTTAGAAAGAAAAATGGCATCTGTATCCAATTGTAATTAACAGATGCCCTGAAAGAGACGGGCTTACCCGTTGTTGTACGATTGTCATAAACAGTACGGGTTAAGCTTAATTGTGTGCTTGCAATATCTCCGGAACTTGTAACAACATTACTATCTACCTTTTTATTAGTGTAATCTTTGTTGGGCTTTAAAGCCATCATTACCATTTTTATTGCTTCATCACTTCTGCCTTTGCCATATTTGTCTTTCAATTCCTTAAAGGTCATCTTTTGCAAATCATTAATGGTTTTCCTATACATTTTCAGATCATCTTTATTCATTCCTGACTGCAAAAGCTGAACATCAGTCGAATTGACAACCCATTCAATAACCGATACTTCATCACTCTCACTTCTGGTTGTTATATAACCGACAGTTTCTGGATTAGTCAATACTGCTTGTGCCAAATCAATTTTTTCATTCACGGCCATTCCAGCTACAAAATCAGAATCCATGCCGAAATCTAATAAAATTTGATCGGCATTTTCAGCTGTTGCCTTAATCGGCACCTCACTGCTTTCAGCCTCTGTTGCGAAAACACTTATAAAGCAACTAAAAGCTAGGCATACAGCAATAAGAAGCGAAAATAGCGCTTTGTGAGTTCTTTTCATTGTCATTCTCCTTTAACTATTATTTTTTCAGTTTGTACATAGTAATTGCTGCTTTCCATAAGTACATGTCTCCTTATGGAACCTGCTGCCCTATCTTATTGGAATCACCCACCCTTTCTTCCATTTATTTCTAAATTTTGCACAAATATCTGTGCCGTTTTTTTACAATCTATGGCTATATTATACAGTATTTTTATATTTTATCAATTCCAATAATATACAAAATTTGCCCCCCCCTATTTGTATATTTTAACCAATTATAGATTTATTTGTCGCATTATGTCAATTTACTTCCATGCCCGTCCTCCGCGCCTTTTGCATTGCCATCGCATCTTTTTTATGTTACAATACTCCCGTGTAAAGGCAGGTGAGACACCCATATGAGGCCCACGCCCATCTCCGAAATCGCCCGCGTCGCGGGCGGGCAGTTGCCCCCTTTTGAAAGGGGGTGGCGCGGAGCGCCGGGGGTTTGCCTCAGCGCCCCCTCCGGCGCGCCCGTGACCTCTGTCGCCATAGACAGCCGAGTGGTACAGCCCGGCTGTCTCTTTGCCGCCATCAAGGGGCAACACGCGGACGGCCACGACTTTATCGGGAGCGCCTTTGCGCGGGGCGCGGCCTGCGCCCTGGCGGCCCATATCCCGGAGGGGACGGCGACAGCGGACGGAACCGGGCCGGTCATCCTCGTGCCGGATGTGGAGGCCGCGCTGCGCGCCCTGGCCGCCTGGTATCGAAGCACACTCTCTATCCCCGTCATCGGCGTGACGGGCAGCGTGGGCAAGACCACGACAAAAGAGATGATCGCCTCGGTGCTCGGCGCGCGTTTTTCCGTCCACAAGACGCCGGGCAACTACAACAACGAGCTGGGCGTCCCCCTCACCATTTTCGGCGTCGAGCCCTGGCACGAGGCCGCCGTAGTTGAGATGGGCATCTCCCACTTTGGGGAGATGGCCCGGCTCACGGAGCTTGTGCGGCCCGACATCGCCGTGTTCACCGTCATCGGCGACGCGCACCTGGAGAATCTGGGCAGCCGGGAAGGCGTCTTAAAGGCGAAGTCTGAGATTCTGCTGGGCATGACGGAAAAGGGCCTCGTCGTCTTAAACGGGGACGACCCCCTTCTGTCGGCCTTGGATTGCGCGCAGCGCAAACTCCTCTATGGCCTGGGCGCACACTGCGCCGTCCGCGCGGAGCAGGCGCTCAGCCTCGGCGAGACCGGCGCGCGCTGCGACATCGTCCGGGGCGGGCGGCGGCTTCAAGTCCAAATCCCCGGCTTCGGACAGCACATGGTCTATACCGCCCTGGCCGGAGCCGCCGTGGGCTTTGAGCTGGGCCTCAGCGATGCGGAGATCACCGGGGGCATCGCCGCCTATGCGGCCGTGGGCCACAGAGCCAGGGTCAAAGACACCGGCTTTCTGACCCTCTACGACGACTGCTACAACGCCAACCCCACCGCTATGGAGAACGCTCTGCGCTCCCTCATGGATTTGCCGGGCCGACACGTGGCAATTCTGGGCAACATGCTGGAACTGGGCGAAACCGCTCCCGCTCTGCACGCAAAGATCGGGGCGCTGGCGCGGGAACTGGGCGTCGGCCTGCTCCTTTGCACGGGGGAATTATCCCGGTATACGGCCTCCGCCGCCGGGGACATCGCGCGGCATTTTGAGACGAAGGCCGCGCTCATGGAGGCGCTGCCGGCATTGTTAAACCCCGGCGACGCGGTGCTGGTCAAGGCGTCCCGGGGAATGCGGTTTGAGGAGATTGCGGAGCGGATCGAGCGGTTGGCGTAGGGCGGCATTGGGCCGCCCGCATCGTAGGGGACGCGCACCGGGCGTCCCGCATTGTAGGGCACGACGCGTCGAGGACGCCGCGCCCTACAATTATGTTCTCTTTCTCCTCCCCGCGATCACCCACGGCGTATACAGCAGCGCCCACACCGCCGCGATCAGCGGGAAGTAGCCGAAGATATAACCCGGCGTGCCCCAGCCCAGATTGTCTCTGAAGAAGGCCAGGGGCGAGCCCTGCGGCGCATAATTGAGAAAGAAGAAATTCGAGCCGAACCGTTGGTTGAAGAAGTAGATCGGCACGGCGACGGCAAAGAGCAGAAGAAAACACAGCGGCAGCCGCCGCGCCTCCGGGTGCAGGCGCTTTGCCGCCAGCAGAGTCAGAGGATAAGAGAACAGCAGCGTATGCACAAAAAACGAGTTGAGGCTAAAAAAGCTCGTCTGCGGAGAACCCACCCAGCCGGGGAAGAGCAGGGCGAACAGCGCCCCCGGCATACACAGGCAGTACAGGAGCTCCCCCACGATTTTATAGGGCCGCATGGCGTAGATGAGCGAGAGAAACACCGCCAGGGAGCAGATGTGCAGCGGCAGATCGCCCACGGTGTAGGCGTGATTCAGCGCGAGGCCGATCTCCCGCGCCGCCTCCGAGAGCACAATGAGCCCCACAACGACCCGCTCCAGCCGCCGGTAACCCTTTTGCCCCAGCCGCGCGGCGGCGACGACAAGGATTACGCAGACCGCCGCGCAGACCGCCAGAATCGCGAGATGTTCTCTGCCGAAAATCTGAAGAAACGGCGCGTTGGGGTCATAATGAAAGTAGCCCATAACATCAGAACGTCAGGCGCGCCGCGACGTAGCCCGCGATCTCCCCGATGGGCAGGCGCACCTGCTCCATGCTGTCCCGCTCCCGGACGGTGACACAACCGTCCTCCTCGGAGGCAAAGTCGTAGGTGACACAGAACGGCGTGCCGATCTCGTCCTGGCGGCGGTAGCGCTTGCCGATGGAGCCGGTCTCGTCGTAGTCGCACATGAATTTTTTTTGTAGGTCGCGGTACAGCGCCTCGGCCTTTTCCCCCAGCTTCTTGGACAGGGGCAGCACGGCGCACTTGATCGGAGCCAGCGCCGGGTGCAGGCGCAGCACCACGCGGCTGTCGTTCTTCTCGGCGTCCACAAGCTCCTCGTCGTAGGCGTCGATCAAAAAGGCCAGCATCATGCGATCCGGCCCCAGAGCCGGTTCCACCACGTAGGGGATATAGTGCTCGTTTTTCTCCGGGTCATAATAGGTCATGTCCTGGCCGGACGCGGTCTGGTGCGCTTTGAGGTCGAAATTCGTCCGGCTGGCCACGCCCCAGAGCTCCCCCCAGCCAAAGGGGAAGAGAAATTCAAAGTCCGTGGTGGCGTTGGAGTAGTGGGAGAGCTCCGCCTTCTCATGGTCGCGGGCGCGGATACTCTCCTCTCTGAGGCCCAGAGACAGCAGCCAGTTGCGGCAGAAGGAACGCCAGTAGTCAAACCACGTAAGCTCCGTACCGGGCTCGCAGAAGAACTCCATCTCCATCTGCTCGAATTCCCGGGTGCGGAAAATGAAGTTGCCCGGCGTGATCTCGTTGCGGAAACTCTTGCCGATCTGCGCCACGCCGAAGGGGATCTTCCGGCGGGTGGTGCGCTGGACGTTTTTGAAGTTGATAAAAATGCCCTGGGCCGTCTCCGGGCGCAGATAGAGCTCCGTAGTGGAGTCCTCCGTGACGCCCTGGAAGGTCTTAAACATCATGTTGAACTTGCGCACGTCCGTGAAATCGCTCTTGCCGCAGTTTGGGCAGGGGATATTTTTTTCACGGATAGTTGCAATCAGGCCGTCGTTATCCAGCGTGGCGGGGTTCACATCGGCAATGCCATGCTCCCAGCAATAGTCCTCGATGAGCTTGTCCGCCCGGTGGCGCATTTTACAGCCCTTGCAGTCGATGAGCGGGTCGTTGAAGTTCGTCACGTGGCCGGAGGCCTGCCACACCTTCGGGTTCAGCAGAATCGCGGAGTCGAGGCCCACGTTATAGGGGCTCTCCTGCACGAACTTTTGCCACCAGGCGCGCTTGACGTTGTTTTTGAGCTCCACGCCCAGGGGGCCGTAGTCCCAGGCGTTGGCCAGGCCGCCGTAGATTTCGCTCCCGGCGTAAACGAAGCCCCGCCCCTTGCACAGGGCGACCAGTTTTTCCATGGATTTGTCGGTGTTTTTCATTGCGGCTGTTCTTCCTTTCGCTCCAACTTTTTTATATTCCCGTCCGCGTCCCGCACAACCGTGTGCTCCAGCACATCCTCCGTCCCGCGCCGCCAGCCGTCCAGATACTCCCGGCGCAGAGACTCCCGTTCGGCGGACTCCTCCGGTGTCAGCGTCCGCTCCCGCGCGATCCGGGTCAACTCGCTGATGCGATCCAGTTTGGATTGTTCCATAGGGCGCTCCCTTCTCGTTGTTAACTGTTCATTGTCAACTGTTAACTGTCAATTCCTCAGCCCCTGCAGCGGCGCGGGAATCCGCCCGCCCCGCGCGATAAACTCCTGCGCGCCGCAGCCGTTCACCGCCATGATCGGGGCGCTGCCCAAAAGGCCGCCGAAGTCCACTCGCTCGCCCACCGTCTTGCCGGGTACCGGGATGATCCGCACGGCGGTGGTCTTGTTGTTCACTACGCCGATGGCGGCCTCGTCCGCGAGGATGGCGGAGAGCGTCTCGGCCGGCGTGTTGCCGGGTACGGCCACCATGTCCAGGCCGACGGAACAGACGCAGGTCATGGCCTCCAGCTTTTCGAGGCTCAGCTTCCCCCCTGAAACGGCCCGGATCATGCCCGCGTCCTCGGACACCGGGATAAAAGCGCCGGAGAGTCCCCCCACGTGGCCGGAGGCCATGACGCCGCCTTTTTTGACTGCGTCGTTCAAAAGCGCCAGCGCCGCCGTGGTTCCGTGGGCGCCGACGGATGTGAGCCCCATGCCCTCCAGAATGTCCGCCACGCTGTCCCCGATGGCCGGCGTGGGCGCCAGGGAGAGATCCACAACGCCGAAGGGCACGTGAAGTCGCGTGGAAGCCTCCCGCGCCACCAATTGGCCCATGCGGGTGATGTGAAACGCGGTCTTCTTAATCGTCTCGGCCACCTCGTCAAAGGGTTTTCCCTTACAGCTTTGGAGGGCGTGCGAGACGACTCCGGGGCCGGAGACGCCCACATTGATCGCGCACTCCGGCTCCCCCACCCCATGAAAGGCCCCGGCCATGAAGGGGTTGTCCTCCACGGCGTTGGCGAAAACCACCAGCTTGGCGCAGGCGAGTCCGTCCCTGTCCTTTGTCAGTTCCGCGCACTGTTTGATGACGCGGCCCATCTCGGCCACGGCGTCCATATTGATCCCGGCGCGCGTTGACGCCACATTGACGCTGGCGCAGACCATCTCCGTCTCGGCCAGCGCCTCCGGGATGGAGGCGGTGAGCTTGTGATCACCGGTGGTGTAGCCCTTGTGCACCAGGGCCGAAAAGCCGCCCAAAAAGTCCACGCCCACCGCCTTCGCCGCCCGGTCGAGGGCGCGGGCATAGGGGACATAGGAGACCGCGTCCGAACTCTCCGCGACCAGCGCGATGGGCGTGACGGCTACGCGCTTGTTCACGATGGGGATGCCGAACTCAGCCTCGATCTCCTCGCCGACCCGGACGAGCCTCCCCGCCAGGCGGCAGATCTTGCCGTAAACTTTCTCACAGCTCCGCCACGCGCCGGCGTCCGAGCAGTCCAGCAGCGAGATGCCCATGGTGATCGTGCGCACATCCAGGTGCTGCTGGTCAATCATTGCGATGGTCTCGAGGATTTCCCCTTGATTGATCATATATAAAACCTCGTTTTTGTTGATGGGGATTTTGTAGGGAACGGATTTATCCGTTCCGCAATGTATTTATGCGGGATAGCGAAACGGATAAATCCGTTCCTTACGGTCAAATCCTATACATGGCGTTGAAGATGTCCTCCCGCTGGGCGCGGATGGAGAGCCCGCTCTCCGCCCCCGCGTCGGAGAGGAGTTTGCCGAGCTCTACGAAAGACACCCTGCAGGCGCTGACATCCACCAGCATGATCATACTGAAGTATTCCCGCAAAACCGTCTGGCTGATGTCCAGGATGTTGACCCCCTGGGCCGCCAGCAACGCGCAGACCTCCGCGATGATGCCGACGCGGTCTTTTCCGATGACTGTAACGATAGCGCGCATATACCGTTCCTCCTTGCCCTTTCACTGTTCACTGTTCACTGCCCTTTTTCCGCCCTCCCAACAGCTTCTCGATCCGCCCGGCGGATTCCAGGAGTTCGGAGATCGAGCAGTCGTGGTTGAGGGTCTCGATGATGTAGGAGATGTATTTGGACATGTCCACCATGTAATACCAGGGCCTTGCGCGCAGTTCCGCCGGGCAGTAGACCAGATTTGTGGTGAACACCTTGTCGAACGCGCCCTGGGCGTAGGCCTCGTCGAACTTTTCAAGCCCCTCCGAGAAGAGGCCGAAGCTGCAGAACATGAGGATACGCCGCGCGCCTAAGCCCTTGAGAATGTGGGCCACGCTCAGAATGGAGTCGCCGGAGGAGATCATGTCGTCCACGACGATGACGTCCTTGCCCGCCACATTGTCCCCCAAGAACTCCTGTTTGACAATGGGGTTGCGCCCGTCCACCACGCGGGAATAGTCCCTCCGCTTATAGAACATGCCGAGCTCCACGCCCAGCACCGAGGAGTAGTAGATACAGCGGTCAATGCCGCCCTCGTCGGGGGAGACGATCATCAGGCTGCGCTTGTCGATGGCGAAGTCCGGGTACGCGCGAAACAGGGCCTTGAGCATCTGATAGGTGGGGTGGACGTTCTCAAAGCCCTTAAGGGGGATGGCGTTCTGCACCCGGGCGTCGTGGGCGTCGAAGGTGACAAAATTCTCCACCCCCATGTTGGACAGCTCCTGCAGGGACAGAGCGCAGTCCAGGGACTCCCTTGAAAAGCGGCGGTGCTGCCGGCCCTCGTACAGCATGGGCATGATGACCGTGATCCGCCGCGCCTTCCCGCCGCAGGCCGCAATGACGCGCTTTAAGTCCTGGAAGTGCTCGTCCGGGCCCATGGGCACCTCAACGCCGCGCAGCGAATAGGTCACCCCATAGTTGAAGGGGTCGGTCAGCAGGTATAGGTCATAGCCCCGCACGCTCTGCTGGATGAGGGCCTTGCCCTCGCCGGTGTTGAAGCGCAGGCAGTCCGCCTGGATCTGGAACCGCCCGGGCTCGAACTGAAACGCGTCCTCCATGGACAGTTGCCCCGGCGGATGGAGTTCCGACCGCCAGCGGGTGAGATAAAAATCGATACGGCCCGCGAGTTCCTCTGTCCCGCGCATTCCGATGAGTCCCAGGTCGCCGTAGGGCGCGTGCTCCTCGACACCCATAATCAATCCCTCCTCCTGTTATCCGTTATCTGCCGCAACTCGTCCAGATTCAGCTCGAAGGCCGGGAGAAAATGCGCCGCAAAATAGTCCACCTCAGGGAGGCCCATTGCGTCAATCGCGGCGCGGGTCTGGCGCTCGGCGGAGAGAAACTCCATATTGCCGGCCTTGCGCTCCTCCATGCACTTGATGTAGGCGCAGAGCTTGTCCGCGGCCTTGACCAGCGGCAGCAGCTCGTTGTCCCGCGCTCCGGGGGAGAGCAGCGCCGCGTAAGTATCGCGCAGCTCATCCGGCAGGCAGTCCGCAAGCCGGGTCTCCGCCAAAGCTTCGAGCTGCTTATAGGCGGCTGTGAGCTCGCCGTTGAAGTACTTGATGGGCGTGGGCAGATCTCCCGTCAAAATCTCGGAGGCGTCGTGAAAAAGCGCCAAAGTGGCGCAGCGCTCCGGATCGCAGGGCGCATGAAAAACGTCCCGGCGGATGAGGGCCAGGGCATGGGCCAAAACGGCCACCATATGGCTGTGCTCCTGGACATTCTCCGGCAGGCTGTTGCGCATGAGCCCCCAGCGGCTGATGGCGCGCAGCCTGGAGATGAGGGCAAAAAAACTGTGGCTCATAAAATCTCCTCCGATTATATTACACTTTTTTGCCGCCAAAGACCGCGAGTTCAAAGGACTTGAAAAATACATCTACCTCCTGAAACCCCAACAGCCGTAACCATTCGCATTGGACATCCACAGAGAGCAGAATATTATCCTTTTTATCCGGTCTATCATGGAATTCCTCTGACACCTGTCGCCTGGGCCTTGCATTTTTCTCATAGGAGATGATCATATCAATAAATGCTTCATCGCTTAACAGTTCGCCCCAATCGGATTTTGACGCGACATGCTCGATATTGATAAACAAACCGCCGTTTTCAAGGCGATCATATATTTCCTGATAAAGCTCATACTTCCGCCCATGGCTTAGGTGGTGAATACAATAACCCGATACAATGGCATCCGTCTTTTCGAAATCACCCATAAAAACAGCCTGCTGCCACTCACTGCTGGAAATATCAGCCTCAACTATTTTTATCCTGTCTGAATAATCTGCCAATTTTTTATGCGCCGCTTCGATCATAGGCTCCGAAAAATCTACGGCAACTCCATAAGCGCCACTAAATTGTTCCAAAATCAGCTGGCTGAGTATCCCGTCCCCCGCGCCTAAATCGACAAAACTCTTGATCGGCTTCCCGCTGTGTCTTAAAATGTGAAGCATTGCATTTATTTGATCCACAGCGTTTGGAATGGCCGCGCGCTTTTGGGTGATAAAAGAATTGACTGCCACTCTGTCTTTCCATACGGATTGGTCATCCATGCTACAAAATCTCCTCCGATTCTTCCTGTATCATCTCCGCCTGCT
>JGI20166J26741_11811140_pt1 | contig 10111 bp, 6 predicted proteins | sample TergutCu122P5_FD_26741 | JGI IMG/M metagenome (IMG submission 26741) | reverse complement strand
GTTCCCGCCTTACGCGGACAACCCGCTGCGCGTCGAGTTCTTCGGCGACGAGATCGAGCGCATCACCGAGATCGACACCGTCACGGGCGAGGCCCTCCGCGAGCTGCACGAGGTACCGATCTGGCCGGCCTCGCACTATGTGACGGAGCGCGCTAAGATGCGAAACGCGCTGATCACGATCCAGGATGAACTGCGGGGGCGGCTTCAGGAGTTCCACCACGCGGGCAAGATCCTCGAGGAGCAGCGCCTCAAGATGCGTACGAGCTACGACCTCGAGATGCTCGAGACGATGGGTTTCTGCTCCGGCATCGAGAACTACTCGCGCCACCTCGACGGGCGCGAGCCCGGCCAGCCCGCCAACACGCTCGTCGATTACTTCCCGGAGGACTTCTTGTGCATCATCGACGAGAGCCACGTGACCGTGCCGCAGATCCGCGGCATGTACGAGGGCGACCGCTCGCGCAAGATCACGCTCGTCGAGCACGGCTTCCGCCTGCCTTCGGCGCTCGATAACCGTCCGCTGCGCTTCGATGAGTTCGAGCGTAAGGTGCCGCAGTTCGTCTTCGTGAGCGCCACGCCCGGCGACTACGAGCTCAAGGTCGCCCAGCAGGTGGTCGAGCAGATCATACGGCCCACCGGCCTCGTGGACCCCGCCATCGAGGTGCGTCCGAGTCGCGGTCAGATCGACGATCTGCTGGCAGAGATCGAGGCCGAGACAAGCTTAAGCAACCGCGTGCTCGTGACCACCCTCACGAAGAAGATGGCCGAGGATCTGACCGACTATCTCTTCGATCACGGCGTCAAGGTGCGCTATCTGCACAGCGACATCGGCACCTTCGAGCGCATCGAGATCCTGCGCGAGCTGCGTCAGGGCACGATCGACGTGGTGGTCGGCATCAACCTGCTGCGCGAGGGCCTCGACCTGCCGGAGGTCTCGCTCGTGGCGATACTGGACGCCGACAAGGAGGGCTTCCTGCGCAACTTCCGCTCGCTGATCCAGACGATCGGGCGCGCTGCGCGCAACGTGAGCGGGCGCGTGCTCATGTATGCCGACAACGTGACGGACTCGATGGCGCTGGCCATCGAGGAGACGCGCCGGCGCCGTGAGCTGCAGATCGCCTACAACACCGAGCATGGCATCGAACCCCAGACGATCCGCAAGGCGATCAACGACATCATCAGCTTCGTGCGCGACGAGGACGCGGCCCATGAGAGCAGCGCGCAGGAAGCCGCCCGCGAACTCTCCAAGCTCGGGAGGGAAGAGTCGCTGCGCATCATCAGCGCGATGGAAGAGGAGATGGCCGCCGCCTCAGAGACGCTCGACTTCGAGACCGCGGCCACGCTGCGCGACCAGATCGTGAAGCTGCGCGCCGAGGTCGAAGGGACGGGAAAGGGAGAGGTGCTCGCCTCGCTCAAGAAGAGCGCGCGCAAGGGCTCGAGTCACGGCGCCTCAGCCGTGGGCCGCCAGCGTCAGCGCCGCCGCAAGTATTAAGTATCAGTAAGGAGGGGAGTAGGGGGAGGCTCGCTACTGCGAACCTCCCCCTACTCCCCTCATGGAGAGACTACGAAATGAACACCGGCTGACAAGGCACTGAAAACACAAGTGGGAGGCGAGGGGGGTTGCTCGCGTACGCGAACGACCCCCCTCGCCGACTAACCTGCCAGTGCAAGGTGCGACAAAGGGGTCTGACCCCTTTGTCGCACTAATGGTCGATCTCGCCGAAGTCGACAGGCTTGGTGCGCTGCTTGATCTTCTGTGCGCGCCGACGCTTCTCTTCGAGTCGGCGCTCTTCGGCGTTGGCGGGCGGCTTGGGAGTGCGGCGGGGCCGCGCCTCGTAGTTGGCCTCCATCAGGCGCAGGCGCAGGCGCGCCAGGGCCGCTTTCTTGTTGAGCAGCTGGCTTCTCTCGCGGCGCGACAGCGTCGTGATCCCGCTTTCCTTATGGGTGATACGCACCGCAGAGTCGGTCGTGTTCACACTTTGTCCGCCCGGTCCGGTCGCTTTCATCACGTCGACGCGGCAGGCTTTGAGCAGCTCCGCGTCGTTTTCGGGGATATGGTATTTCATATGGCTCACCTTTCGAGTCAGTCGATATCTTCTGCCCTCATGATAGCAGGAGATGAGCGTCTGCACGGTATCGACATTTTCATAGGAAAACTTTCGGCACGTCGCGATTACTGTGCTATCATGGAGCAGACCTTTAATCTGGTCCCGTGAGGCCGGTAAGGAACCACAACATGAAGCGCGCAGTCTTGCACGCCCTCCCATGCAGATGCCCTTGCCGCACGGTGAGGGTTTTTTCGTGTTCGAAGGGAGCGCGCCCATGACCGAAACAGTGAAAGCGACGATCCTCGATGCGGCCGATGTGCAACGCACGCTGGTGCGCATCGCCCATGAGATCCTCGAGGCGGCCGGCGGCGCGAAGGACCTGGCGCTCGTGGGCATCGTGACCCGCGGCGACGTGCTCGCCCACAAGCTCGCCGACATCATCGCGTCGATCGAAGGCGCCGAGGTCCCGGTCGGGACGCTTGATATCTCGCTCTATCGCGACGACATCGGCACGAAACTCTCGCCGGTGCTCATGCGTACCGAAGTGGACTTTCCCCTTGAAGAGAAGACCGTCGTGCTGGTCGACGACGTGCTCTACACGGGGCGCACGATCCGGGCGGCGCTGGACGCGCTCATGGATCTGGGAAGGCCCCGCTGCATCAGGCTGGCGGTTCTCGTGGACCGGGGACATCGCGAGCTGCCGATCCGGGCGGACTTCGTCGGCAAGAACGTGCCCTCGGCGTATCAGGAGAAGGTACGGGTCAGTATCCGGCCCTTCGACGAGGTCGACTCGGTCGAGATCCTTGAGGCGGGTGAGGGGGCATGATCAAGAGCAAACATCTCATCGAGATCGACGATGTGACCAACGATGAGATCTACGAGGTCCTGGAGAACGCGCGGACCTTCAAGGAGATCAACGACCGGCCGCTCAAGAAGCTGCCGACCCTGCGCGGTAAGACCATCGTCAACCTGTTCCTGGAGCCCTCGACACGCACGCGCAGCTCGTTCGAGCTTGCGGAGAAGCGTCTGTCCGCTGACAGCCTGAACTTCTCTGCGTCGTCGTCGGCGACCGTCAAGGGCGAGAGCCTGCTCGACACGGCCGAGACCTTCGACGCGATGAAGGTCGACATGGTCGTGGCGCGTCACAAGTACGGCGGTTACTGTCGCATCCTGGCCGACCATATGGAGGCTAAGATCGTCAACGGCGGCGACGGTATCCATCAGCACCCCACGCAGACCCTGCTTGACCTGTTCACGATGGTCGAGCGGATGGGGACGGTCGAAGGCAAGACGATCGGCATCATCGGCGACATCGTGCACTCGCGCGTGGCCGGCTCGCTGGCGCCGGCGCTTGCGCGTCTGGGCGCCCACCCGATATTCATCGCCCCGCCGAGCTATCTGCCAGCCGTGCCTGATGCCTTGGGGGCCGAGGTCTCGTACTCGCTTGACGCGGTCCTGCCGGAACTCGACGTCGTCTATCTGCTGCGCATCCAGGGCGAGCGCGCAAGCGGACTTTCGGTGCCAAGCCTGCGGGAGTATACGATGCTCTATGGCATGGATCTGCGGAGGCTGGCGAGCGTGCGCGAAGATGCGCTCATCATGCATCCCGGGCCGATGAACCGCGGTGTCGAGATCTCGCCCGAGGTCATCGCCGATCCGCGCGCGGTCGTGCTCGATCAGGTCAACGCGGGGGTGGCGGTACGGATGGCGGTCATGTACATGATGCTGGGAGGCGAAGATGAAGCTGCTGCTTAAGGGAGGTCGGGTGGTCGACCCGGCTATCGAGATGGACGACGTGCTCGATGTGCTCATCGAGGACGGGGTCTTTCTGGAAGTCGCGAAGAGTGTGGAGGCGCCGAAGGGCGCGAAGGTCATCGACTGCGAAGGGATGATCGTCACCCCGGGGCTCTTGGACCTGCACACGCATCTGCGTGAGCCGGGCTCTGAGTACAAGGAGACGATCGCGACGGGGACTGCGGCGGCGGCTCACGGCGGATTTTCCGCGGTGGCGGCCATGCCCAATACCAAGCCGGTCATCGATGACGGCGCGGCAGTGCGCGCTCTGCTCGAGCGCGCCGCTGATACCGCGGCGGTCCAGGTCTACGCGATCGGCGCGATCACGAAGGGTCAGCAGGGGACCAGCCTCGCGGAGATGGCCGACATGGCGAAGATGGGCGCGCTCGCCTTCTCTGACGACGGGAGGGGGATCCAGGACCCGCTCATGATGCGACGGGCGCTGGAGTATGCCAAGGTGCTGGGCAAGCCGCTCTTCCTGCACGAGGAGGAGGAGGCCCTGCTCGACGGCGGCTGCATCAACGAGGGCCTGGCCTCGACGCGTCTGGGGATCGCGGGGGCGCCCGCGCTCTGTGAATATCTGCCGATCCAGCGCGATATCGAGATCGCGCGCTTCGTGGGAGACGCGCCGATCCACTTCTGCCACATCTCTACCAAAGAAGCAGTCGAGGCGATCCGGGCCGCCAAGGCTGCGGGCCTGCCGGTGACCGCCGAGGTCACGCCGCACCATCTCTTCCTGACCGAAGACGATCTGGGTCCGGACTATAATACGAACCTGAAGATGAACCCGCCGCTGCGTACCGAGGCCGACCGCCAGGCGCTGATCGAGGGGCTGCTCGACGGCACGATCGACGCCATCGCGACCGACCACGCTCCGCACGCCCCACAGGAGAAGCAGCTCGAGTTCGAGCTCGCCGCCAACGGGACGGTGGGACTTGAGACCGCCTTGCCCCTGGTCCTGACCCATCTGGTCGCCCCCGGTATCATGAGTTGGGCCCAGCTGGTGCGCGCCTTCGCGCGGCGCACCCGCGAGATCCTGGGACTTCCGATCATCATCTTCGAGGCCGGCGAGCCGGCAGAGGTCACGGTCATCGACCCCGGGGCCGAGGTCACGGTCAGCCCTGAATGGCTGGTCGGCAAGTCGAAGAACTCGGCCTTCCTCGGCCAGACGCTCACGGGCGCGGCCCGCGAGGTCTACGCCCGCGGTGAGCTGGTGCTCGAAGGCGGCAAGCTCGTCGGACGCGGCGCCGAGGCGGCTTTGCGACGATGAAGAGACAGCGACAGATCGACGGACGCCAGATACCGGAAGAAAGGAACGTACCCTATGCCCAAACGTGAAGACATCCACAAGATCCTGGTGATAGGCTCGGGCCCCATCGTCATCGGCCAGGCCTGCGAGTTCGATTATTCGGGTTGCCAGGCGGTCAAATCCCTGCGAGAGGACGGCTATGAGGTCGTGCTCATCAACTCTAACCCGGCGACGATCATGACGGATCCGGAGTTAGCGAACCGTACCTATATCGAGCCGATCACCGTCGAGTTCCTTGAGAAGATCATCGCGGCCGAGCGCCCCGACGCGCTGCTGGCGACTCTGGGCGGGCAGACCGGCCTGAACTGCGCGGTGGAATGCGCGAAGTCCGGCATCCTTGACAAGTACGGCGTCGAGCTCATCGGCGCCGACCTGAACGCCATCGAGAAGGGGGAGAACCGCAAGCTCTTCAACGAGGCGATGGAGCGCATCGGGCTTAAGCTGGCGCGACACGGTTACGCCTACAGTCTGGCCGACGCCCAGAAGCTCGTCGAAGACCTGGGCTATCCGGTCGTCATCCGCCCGAGCTTCACGATGGGCGGCGCCGGTGGCGGGATCGCCTATAACGCCGACGAGCTGAAGAACATCGTCACGGGCGGCATCGACCTTTCCCCGATCGGCGAGGTGCTCATAGAGGAATCGGTCATCGGCTGGAAAGAGATCGAGGCCGAGGTCATGCGCGACAGCGCGGATAACACGATCATGGTCTGCGGCATCGAGAACTTCGACGCGATGGGGGTGCACACCGGCGACAGCATCACGGTCGCGCCGATCATCACGCTGAGCGACGAAGAGGTCCAGCGGGTCCGTGAGGCATCCTTCGCCATCATGCGTGAGATCGGCATCTCTGCCGGTGGCAGCAACATGCAGTTCGCGCTGAACCCCGATGACGGGCGCATGATCGTCATCGAGATGAACCCACGCGTCAGTCGCTCCTCGGCGCTGGCCAGCAAGGCGACGGGCTTTCCCATCGCCAAGATCGCGGCCAAGCTCGCGGTGGGCTACACGCTCGACGAGATACCTTACGATGCGGCCGGGACGCGGACCGCGAACTTCGATCCCCAGGTCGACTACGTGGTCGTCAAGGTCCCGCGCTGGGCCTTCGAGAAGTTCAAGGGCACCGATGAGACCCTGACGACCAGCATGAAGAGCGTCGGCGAGGTCATGGCCCTGGGACGCAACTTCAACGAAGCCTTGGGCAAGGCGCTGCGCTCGCTCGAGGACGGACGCGCAGGCCTCGGCGCTGATGGCAAGGACAGCTTCGTCGACGAGAGCAACTTCAACGAGAAGCTCACCATCCCGAACCAGGAGCGCCCCTACTATATCGCCGAAGCCCTGCGCCGGGGCATGTCGGTCGAGCGCGTCTGTGAGTTGACCCGCATCACTCCCTGGTTCATCGAGCAGCTGGCACAAGTCGTCGCGCTGCAGGAAAGCCTGCGGGGGCGGGCATTGGACGCGCTCACCGAGCGTGAACTCCTCACAGCAAAGCAGCAGGGGCTTTCCGACATCCAGATCGCGACGCTTTCTGGCACGACCGAGCGCCAGGTGCGCGCTCGTCGCCATGAGCTGGGCGTGACCCCAGGATTCAGGCTGGTCGATACCTATGCCGGAGACAGAGAGACCGACGCTTCCTACTACTACAAGACCTATGACGCAGGCGCCGCTCCGCGACCAGCGACCAAGCCGCGCGCGGTCATCCTCGGCGCCGGGCCCAACCGCATCGGCCAGGGCATCGAGTTCGACTACTGCTGCGTGCACGCCGCCTACGCCCTGCACGACGCGGGCTATGAGACGGTCATGGTCAACTGCAACCCGGAGACCGTGAGTACCGACTACGACACCTCGGACCGGCTCTATTTCGAGCCGCTGTCCTACGAGGATGTGAGCGACATCCTGGAGGCTGAGGATCCGGCAGGCGTGCTGGTGACCTTCGGGGGGCAGACGCCGCTGAAGCTCGCGCGCCCGCTGGAAGATGACGGCTGGCCGATGCTCGGCACGCGTCCGGAGGCGATCGACCTGGCCGAGGACCGCCAGCGCTTCTCGGCGGTGCTCGACGAGCTCGAGATCGCCTATCCGCCAGCGGGATCTGCGACCAGCACAGAAGAGGCGCGCGAGATCGCCCGCAGGCTGGGGTTCCCGCTCATGGTGCGCCCGAGCTATGTGCTGGGAGGACGCGGCATGGTCATCGCCTACGACGAGGACTACCTGGAAAAGCACCTCGAGGAGGCTGCGCTGATCTCGCCGGATCACCCCGTGCTGCTCGACCACTTCCTCGAGTCGGCCATCGAGGTCGACTGTGACGTGGTCTGCGACGGCGCCGACACCTACATCGGCGGCCTCATGGAACACATCGAGGAGGCCGGCATCCATAGCGGCGACTCAGCCTGCTGCATCCCGCAGTTCACGCTCTCTGAGCAGCACCTGGAAGAGATGCGCGCCATCGCGCGCCGCCTGGCCCTGCGCCTGGGGGTGGTGGGCCTGATGAACATCCAGTTCGCCGTCAAGGAGTCAGCGATCTACGTGCTCGAGGTCAACCCGCGCGCGAGTCGTACGATCCCCTTCGTGAGCAAGGCCACCGGGGTGCAACTGGCCAAGACCGCCGCCCGGGTCATGGCCGGCGAGAAGCTCGGTAGTCTCGATCTGCCGTCCGACGACCGTCGACCGGCGCGCTACTGCGTCAAGGAGGCCGTCATGCCCTTCAACCGCTTCCCGGGCGCCGACTCGGTCCTGGGGCCAGAGATGAAGTCGACCGGCGAGGTCATGGGCGCCGCCGAGGACTTCCCCCGGGCCTTTGCCAAGTGCCAGCTGGCGATCGGCTATGAACTACCGACGAGCGGTGCGGCCTTCATCTCGGTCTGCGATCGCGACAAGCGAGCGATAGTGGGGCTCGCCCTTGCCCTGCGCAACCTCGGCTTCAACATCCTCGCGACCAAGGGCACCGCCCAGGTGCTGGAGGCTGCGGGTATCCCGACCGAGGTCGTCAAGAAGAAGTACGAGGGGCGCCCCAACATCATCGACCGCATCACGAACGGCGAGGTCGACCTCATCATCAACACGCCCTTTGGGCAGGAGACGCGCAGCGACGGATACCACATCCGCGCCGCCGCCATCCGCCACAAGATCATCAACGTGACCGCGCTGTCTTCGGCGCTGCCGACGGTGCAGGCCATCGCTGCGCGCAAGGAAGGCGAGTTCGACATCTGCGCTCTGCAGGACTTCGAGCGTGAGGGGCATTCAGATGACGTCTGACATCGTTCTCGCGAGACTCGCGGCGCAAAGGCCGCCACGTATCGCGACGCCTCGTCAGGCGCCATCTGCTCTGCCCCTCAACAGAAATGGAGGGCTGGATGCCCAGTAAGTTTTTGGAGGACGCCCAGGTGTTGGGCAACGAGCGCTTCGCGCCGGACCTGTGGTCCCTGACGCTGTATGCGCCGCGCATCGCAGAAGCGATAGCGCCCGGGCAGTTCGTCAGTCTGGCGCTCGGCGACAGCGCCCGGCTCCTGCGCCGTCCGCTCTCGGTCTTCCAGAGCGATGCAGCAGAAGGGACCATCGAGCTGCTCTATCAGGTGGTCGGAGAGGGGACCGGGCTCATGGCGAGCTGGCAGGAAGACGAGATCCGCTCGCTGCTGGGGCCGCTCGGCAACACCTGGCCTATAGCGGAGGGCGTCCAGACGGCCCTGCTCGTCGGCGGCGGCATCGGGACCGCGCCGCTGGCCCTGCTGGCACTTGAGCTCAGGAAGCGCGGCGTCGTGGTCACGATGCTCCAGGCTGCCCAGACGGCAGAGCGCCTTGTCGCGCGCGGCTTCTTCGAGGACACAGTTGCTGCCTGGATCTGCGCGACCGATGACGGGAGCGCGGGCACGCAGGGGCTCATCACCACACCACTCGCTGAGCTGCTCGACCGCGAAGACTTCGATGTCGCCTACATCTGTGGCCCCGAGGTCATGCAGACAGCGGTCGCCGCGCTCTGCGCGCAGCACGCGCTGCGCTGCTACGTGTCGCTGGAGCGGCGCATGGCCTGCGGCATCGGCGCCTGCGCGGGCTGCGTGGTCACGACGACGCAGGGCCTGAAGGGCGTCTGCGCCGCCGGGCCGATCTTTGACGCGAAGGAGGTGTGCTGGGATGACAACATCGCCTCACGGGTCCACTGATCTGCGGGTGCGCATCGGCGCACTAGAGCTCGCCAACCCGCTCATGAACGCCTCGGGCACCTTCGCCACGGGCTTCGAGTACGCAGACTTCATCGAGCTGGCGCAGATGGGCGCGCTCGTCACGAAGGGCGTCTCGCCGGTCAGCTGGCCGGGTAATGCCGGGAGGCGCCTGCACGAGACCGCCTCGGGCATGCTGAACTCGATCGGCCTGCAGAACCCCGGCGTCGAGAGCTTCAAGGAGAACGAACTCAAGGTGATCGCGCACACCGCTCCCGGCGTGCCGGTCATCGTCAACGTCTGCGGACATCGCGCCTCTGAGTATGCCGAGGTCATCGACATGCTGGAAGACGAAGCGGCTGTCAGCGCCTACGAGCTCAACATCAGCTGCCCCAACGTCGACTGCGGCGGGATGGCCGTCGGCGTCGATGCGCAAGCAGCCGCTGAGGTCACGAGTCTCTGCCGCGCGAAAACGACGCGCCCGCTCATCGTGAAGCTGACCCCCAACGTCACCGACATCACGCTCATCGCGCGCGCCGTCGAGGCGGCCGGGGCTGACGCCGTCAGCCTGATCAACACCGTCCTCGGTCTTGCGATCGACGCGCAGCGGCGCAAGCTCATCTTCGAGCGCGGCGTGGCGGGTCTGTCCGGACCGGCCATCAAGCCCGTCGCCCTGCGCGCGGTCTGGGAGTGCGCCCAAGCTGTCGACATCCCGCTCATCGGCATGGGGGGCGCGGTCACGGGGACCGACGTGGCCGAGTTCCTGCTTGCCGGCGCGACCGCGGTGGCGCTCGGGACGGCGAACTTCATCG
>JGI20166J26741_11810917_pt1 | contig 10112 bp, 7 predicted proteins | sample TergutCu122P5_FD_26741 | JGI IMG/M metagenome (IMG submission 26741) | reverse complement strand
GGGGGGGGGGGGGGTAAAGCGGCAGAGGTCTGGTGATGACCACCGACCCCCATCTATCCCCGAGGTTAAAGAAAGAGGACTTTCGTGGCCTGTTCTAGGGCGAACTTTACCTTTATGTGGCCTCTATCAATCTACACTTTGTACAACCTATCATATCCTGTTGTACTTAGCTTTTGCCACAACGGCAACTCAGTCGCTTGAATGGTTGCACGCTCCACCGCCGCCCAGTTTAAGCCTCTTATATTTTGTGTGCTGGGCTTAGCGTCTTTCATTGTGGCGCACATTTTCAGTCTTGTGATTGGGTGCGACTTCTGCTTGCTGCCAACATAATCTTTTAATGATATCGTAAAGCTACGGAACTAAGAAACGTCACATGCAATTCACGAGTTGGTGTGTGCCTCGGAAAATTACCAATCGTGCTAGCGAACCTCGTTTTGCAGACTCTGCAGTTTTAAAAGATGTGTCTGCCGCAAATTCCCAGGCGGGACAGGCGTAGTCATTACACAACCAATGGGTGCTTTAGGACGTGTTAAGTGAATTTTAGCACTTAGTTACGTCTGAATGAGGAATACATTGTAATAAATGTTCTGAAGGCCATGAATTCCGTCGTTTCTGTACGGATTCTGCAGTTTACTCATCACTGTCATCACAATTCAAGCTGCTTTCCAATCTGCACTCGTTTTCAACTTTCTGTGTAATATCGGTTTTCTAATTGGAGTCCATCGGAGTCCAGTGCCTACTGAATTTTTTTTTTCTCCCAGTTTCACAAACGTTCAAGAACACTTTCCCTTGTACTAAACCCCAGTGGTGACAAAATAATATTCCAGACTTTGTCAGGCCACACGGTCAGCTCGCATTTGGGCGTTTTTTATCTGGAGTCACTCATGTTTGATTTGAACCACCAATTAGTGGCGATTCTTTCACAAAGAAATGTTAGCATGGACGAGAGTTAATAGAAAACAAGAACCAAATAAAATCATAGCTTATGTGAATGTAAACAACAAACTACTTTAATACGTGATTTCAAAGCACAACTAAGCTTCCTTGTTTGAACCGTAAAGTCTATATCGAGGAACAGATTAAAACACTGCTATTACTGTATTCTTTATAAATAAAAGTGCTGAGGGCCTGTGAACCACTGATCATTCCAACACATTCACATAATTCTTTGCCTGTTATGAATCCATGAAGCAGAGTCCTTCTTGAAAAGCTAAACGGTTCTTAGCTAGTCAAGAAATTCCCCGCATTTTACGGAACCTGAAGGTTTATTACCGCACTCACAAGTGCCAGTCACCGCTCACCACTTTGAAGCAGTTCAATACAGTCCATGCCCACCACCCCACTTCCTTAAGATCCACCTTCATACCATCCTCCCATCTACGCCTGAGTCTTCCAAGTGATCTTTTTCCCTCAGGTTTCCCCACCAAAACCCTGTATGCACCTCTACTCTTCCCCCATGCATGCTACATGCCCCGCCCATCTCATTCTTCTTGATTTGATCATCCAAATAATATTTTGTGAGGAATACCGATTAAGCTCCTCATTTATTTTTCTCCACTCCCTATTCTCAAACACCTTCAGCCAACGTTCCTCCCTCAATATCAGCGACCATCTTTCACACCCATACAAAACAACATTCTTTGACTGTACCAATTATATATTTGAAATAAGGTAGAGGAAATAAATACTAATAAAAGCAACAGATCATGATGTCAATGCAGATACCCACATAGTGTTACAGCTATGAGTTACAAGCTACATGTTACATTGATCAGTTAAGATATTTGCACCATACAGGCAAGTGGTTTTCTTTTGTCAGCACATATCACGGTTTAAACACCTGCTTTAAAATTAAAAGAAAAATATACATATATATTTTTTCCAGAGTGGAGTTAGTTTTGTATGATTTGCACTCCAAACAGAAATCACTTGTTTAAACAACATTAATCAATTTAACTGAGACACAGTGCTTCCTTTGAGAAAGGCAATGAATCTCTGTATATCACAGTTTTACTGTATATATGTGGTGTGAACTTGTTAAGTTCTGGCATACTGTCTCGAACTGGACTTGACGGCCTCCAATGCGCATGATAAGATAAATGAGAATAGCAAAACTGGTCTTTCATATATATATATATATATATATACACATATGAAAACTTGTTTTTGAAACCAGTGTCCCTCAAGATGACCTTATAAAAGGGGTAGAAACAAGTTGGAGAGGAAATATATGGTTGTTAATTTTACAACTTATATGTAAACTACAGGGGCCAAAGGGGTAGTATGTGGCCCTGAGGGTGCAGGGTTTGCTGACAACCGTGTACTTATAAAACTCAGGAAATGCCATTTATTCCTGCCAAGTCCCATATATGCGTGTCCGTGTCATGACCCCTGGGCAATGTCTTTGATGGCTAAGGCCTGTAGGGGCACAAAGTGAGTCCCCGATGCTTTAGTCAGGGCTGGTCAGCTAAGGGAGACAACCCCGACAGAAAATATCGGTCCTCCAGGATTGCTGGGGGTTGGGCGTAGGGTTGACAACCCCACCCCAGATAAAAAACATTGTCACGAAATCTGAGGAAGTAAAAACCGGACCAATCTGCCAAGGACGACATTGCAAAGGACTAAAGGAATTGAGAGTTGGCTCATGGAATGTGCTATCATATCAGTCAGGTGCCCTGAAGATGCTATTATCACAACTAGACTAATTATATGAAACATATAACATACCAAACATTGTTACTTACATCAAAGTTAAAAGATTGGCATGGGCAGGGCACTTGGTGCGTATGAACAACAGAACACTTAAAAAGATATTCAACACCAAACCAGATGGAGTAAGAAGTGTTGGAAGGCCAAAATTGCAATGGGAGGTTGGTGTTGATCAAGACATAAGAATATTAGGGGTCAAGAACTGGAAGAAAGTTGCCCTCAACAGAGATGAATGGGCAAAGCTTCTTATGAAGGCCAGGGCCCACCAAGGGCTGTTGAGCCAATGATGGTGATGATATGTAAAATATGGCTATTTTTTATTAAATCCCAAAGGAAGGCTTATGTTTTATAATTCAAAATTCATTCTTTCCTGGAAAGTAATGTTTTCCAAGTAGATACAATAGTGGGCTCAGAGTAGCGCAAGACATAATGTCACCCTCTCCTCTGATATCTCTACCCAGCATGCGGTGGGGCCGTACTGGGTCCCTGGACATGCTGGAGTACGAGGTAATGAGACCACCGACAAGCTCGCAAGGGGCAGCTCTGTTATGGGGTTTCTTGGACCTGAGCCAGCCCTGGCAGTCTCTAGACAGGATACAAAAAAGAAGGATTAGTCGCTGGTTGGTCAACCAGCATTGGTACAACGGCGAGGTCTTGGCGATACCCAAAGACAGGTTCGAGAACTAATTTTGGGACAATGTCTGGGTGCCAAAGCTAGGTTTCTGTCCTTTAACAGGACTCAATCCAAGGCTGTTACTGGCTTTCTCACTGGACATAACACCCTGAGGAGACATCTTCACCTACTAGGGCTGCTGGACAGTCCACTGTGTAGGAGATTTGGAGCAGAGGAAGAAACCTCAGCCCGTATTCTCTGTGAGTGTGAAGCTTTGGCTTCGCTCAGACACGCGTATCTGGACTCCTTCTTCTTGGAGCCACAGGACATTAAGTTTGGGGGCCATCTGGAACTTTAGCAAAGTAACAGGGGTCCCATAAATTGATATGGGGCACAAGGGGCCCATTAATTAAGGCCTACGTGCATCGGGACTGTGAGGTCCCGAACCCATTCATAATAAATAAATAAATCAATCAATCCCTCCTCCATCAACTAGAAATTCTCCAGTCTCTCTAATTTAAAGACATCTCAGCTTTCTCATATCTTCATCAAAATTTAAGATCTTCGGTTTTCACAGTGGTATAAGTGAGGTATCCATTCTTCTGGAATATGACACTGTCTCACTGGGTAACTGGTTCCCAGCGTTTTTAGACAGCACAGTGGTCTCATCTTCATGTGTATGCTGATGCAGCCATGTTAAGCATGGTTGATATAGGTTAATTAAAATACATTACTCACATCTGTACTTAAGAATCAAATATATACTTACACTACTAACTATATATACAGGTTTTACACAAGAATAATCACATGACATTTTGTTCATTAACACTTTATATACAATAAAACTTTACAGCCTTTCATCAGAATACAGTAAATTTTAAGCTCTGTAGAAAATCAGCATCTTGTTACACAATTAATGATACATTATTTCTTCATTATAACATTTTGAGGAGCTTAATACAAACTGTATTAACAAGATAAACACACTAACAAAACCACATTCCATACAGATGGGAATGGGAAAACAGAACCTGCATGTGAAGAATAGAAAATACCCTACTCAGTAATCGTCTGAAATATTGGTAACTGCTACCAGATTACAAGGTGCTGCAATCCACATCACAGTATGAAAAGTACAACAGGTTAAATCAGCAACAATACAGAAAATTTACAACAAGATGTCAAATGTTCTACACAGCCTTACACACAAGGGAAAACATTTAAGGTTGATTTTCTTCTTTTCCTTTCTCAGCAAGCAGTGTCTTTTCAAACTGTTCAAACTCACGTTTTGTCATTATCTGAATTTCATCTTCCACCTGTTCTACTCCAAGTACCTGTAAACAGAAACAAAAACTTACTTATACAAAAAAGAGAAGATATTCAGGACCTTGCTGACAGACTCTCAGTCACAAGAAGAATAAACTATGTCTTCCATTCTCAAAGTATGAAATTCACTGCATTTTATGGAACCTAAAAGTTATTTACCATGTTCACAAGAACCTACCACTCTGGCCAATCCTGAACCAAAGAATAAAAAGAGTTTGTGTTCTCACAACATATTTAAGATCAATGTCCCCATTATCCTATCACCCATGTCTGGGTCTCCCAGTAACATCCATAACTTTAAAAATGACATTCTTTCTGCACTATAACATATCTAGATAGTGACAACTAGAGGAGAATAAGATCGAAATATTAGGATGAACCAATTACAAAGTTATCTGAGAGCATTTAAGTACAAACCTCTGGTATATAAAATTGTAACATATTCTGTATCCCATTCTTCAGAGTCACCACTGAGCTGGGACAGCCAGTGCAAGAGCCTTGCATCTTCAGCTTCACAATACCGTCTTCAAATCCCTGAGAAACAAATTACTGAACATTCATACAACACTTCTAGTTACAGGTTGAAGTCACACTATCTCATACTACACAGACACTGTGTATCTCAATATGCAAATGAAGCTCTGCACTTTCTCCATGCAAGCACCATGTAGGTGTAACATGTTTCATCCTATGAATCCCTCCTTCCATAGATTGATGTCTTAATGACTGCTAGGTACACGTAAATAGCTGCACTGCACAGAATGCCTCAGCATGTCAGTCATGAGGATGTTCCTGACAATCGTGCCATGTACTGAGCCCTAGAGATGAAACTGCATTCAGTAACTTTAGTGACAGTCTTATTGAAAGTCACCATATGGCTTACTGAAATCCTTCATATTCATCCATTTCCCTTATCATTTAATACATGTCAACAGAAAATGTTCATTCCACTGCTCTAGTACTGAAAGTCTTAGCAGTGAACAGCTCTTTCTGACAGTCTCAGCTATAATAAATTCTGACAAGCAATTCTGGTTAATTGAAATATGAGAAAAATTTGTCATATAATACGAGTATTCATATTTGCAGTGGCTGAACTGCAGCACGTCTGCTGTCACCCCTTACAGTATCTTCTTCAACTTACAATACCTTGCTTTTTTTATCCCATTCTTTGAAGGTAAAGGTCATCCCGCAGCAGGCCGAGGTGGCCCAAGGGGTTCTGGGTAGGTTAAGGCCTCCGATTTTCTTGACGTTCGGCACTACATGGGTGGTAGGTTGTCAGCCATAAGCACCGGCCGCCTTTACCCCAGGAGAAATCCCTGGTACTCATTTTCAGAGGCTGAGTTGACCCCAGGGCACATGGTTCTATCGGTGGGAGCCACAGAAAAAATCCCCAGCAACACCACCGGGCATCGATCCCGGGACCGTCCAACTAGTAGCGCAGTGCCTTAACCACTATGCTACCCCAGGCCCCCTATCCCATTCCTTACTTGAGGTAGAGTAAAGTTGTCCCATCATGCCACAAAGTATGTGGGGAGTGGAGGTTTGGCTCCACACTTTCTTAACCTTTGCACTTTACGGAAGTAAGTCATCAGCTTCACATCCCAGCCACTTTACATCCAGAGTAAGAGACACTGGTACCCAGTCAACAGCAGGCCGGGTATACATTTCCCAAAAAGGAAAGGCAACAAGCTCCACCAAAACATCTGTAACTATTTACTAATGACACAGCATCATACCCAGAAGACTTGAACCTTCACCAACACCGCTATGAGAATCTGAGTCTTGCATGATAAATGCTTATTTTGTAATGCAGCATTAGTATTGGTAGATAGTAAAAATACACAAACTAAAATCAGAAATTAAAGTAAAACATTAAATGTATTTCCTATTATAGTAACACAAGGAAAAATTTCAATTCCTAATAACATACTTCTCCAAGACCTTTCACATTAAGAAATGTCACAACTGAAAAACAATTCTACACATGGAGGAATTCAGCTTTAGAAACTTGTGATAAAACATATACCAGTTCACCTAACATTCGGTATTCTGGGTTACGAAAACATACATTCTGTCAGGTGAGTACAAGTACTTTAAGAAACATGCTGTTTTTGTTTGCAGGTTGTTTTCAAATATTTCCCTTTGATTACTCAGTGCTCACTTCTCAGGTAGTTCCATAGACCAGTAAATGCTAAATTCTGCGCAGTAACTGAGACAATCAGAGAATAACACAATCAACAACATTACAAACATTTGCCTACCATGAAGACAATGTCACCACCATCCTCCTGCACAGTAGGCCTGATTCTTGTGTCTAGCAACTCCTTTATCATCTGGACTGTTTCATCATCATCGTCAGTTATTTCTGCAATCAGAATTATCCCCTCACAAGTTTAGATAGATATTCCACAGAAGGAGCTTTACACTATCTGTAACAAGCACTTTAAGGGTATCACACTTACGTGTGTCAGATGAAGGCTCAGCTTCGGTGATGACTGGTAACCCACTTGCAAAGAAATCCATGATAGTTGCAAAAATTTCAGGCTTCAAGATACGCCATTCAACATCTTCATCTAACTGTCACCACAAACAATGAACTAACATGAATCAAATTTGAAACATGCTTGAAGAATAAGAATATGAAATGTGTTCTACAACCAAATTGGGATTATAGAGCAGATGGGCAATTTACTGACACCTGTGAATGTGCAGCATCAAGTCATTTTGCCTATAACTGTTTCTACATTTTGCAACACAAAATCTTAAGGATGTCACTAAAAGAATGCTCACGTAACAATTCACTCCTTCACCAGTTACTCATGAAAACAGAACAACTTACTTTACACTGCCTAAAACACAGCACAGTTGCAGTACATTTTTCTGCCAGTGACACTTAAGACTTTCCATCAAGACAATATTAATCAACTACTGGACAGATGGATATGAGGAGGCTTCCTGCCCCAGCTGCTTTACACCTTTGCAGAAAACCTTGGCAATCGCTTAACAGGAGGCTCACGCTGAATGGGTCCCACAGCCAGTCTAGATTCTTTGGAAAAGATAAAAATCTCTTGTCTCTTCCAGGAATGACACCCAAATCCCTCAGTCATCCAGCCCATAGTCTAGTCACTATACTTTCTAACCTATCTTGGCAACAAATAAAAAGTGCAGATAGTTAACATTTATTTATATGTTCAGCAAAATACCAAACACATCATCAGTAAACCTCAATGACCATAATACATTAACAGGGGTGCAATAACCAAGTAATCCTAACATACAAAGTGTATGAAACACCCTACCTGCAGGTGAGACACACATCCATAGGGACCATCTCCACATGCTATAAATAAAACAGGCCTAGTTCACTTCACACAAAAGCCAAGAGAATAAACAAGTTATATTATATTTAAAATTAAACATTACCTTGGTGACTGTAATAAAATCAGGACCAAAGAATATAGACTTTACACCTTCAATTCTAAACAGCAGCTTGCATAATGGGGACCGATATGCAGACTGCCCATTTGGGAAATCCATTGTTTCTCCAGAGCCCAACACCTAAAATTTTAAACACAGATCTAGCAGTTGAAACAAAACATTTCAAAACTGTAAAAAATATTCTACTTGAAGTATAAAATTGAAGATAACTGTGACTTGTAACATACACACAGAGTTGGTTAATAACATTCAATAACAAGGGCAGGATACACTTCTAAAACAACAAGTTATTTGAAATCACAATTTCAATTAAATGACAAATCGATAAAAGAATGGCTAGTTACCGGGACTCCAGGAAGAAATTTCAGACAGTTTGGATTTGGTGTTTCTTGAGTCTGAATAAACATTGACCGTCTTGGTATAAAAGAGGTCAAGACTCTGGGAGTCCCAACAGTAAGTAGCGAAATCCATGAGTTGTTCAGGTGATAATGCCTTTTATTTCCAAGAGCCTGGCTACTGCAAGAACATAAAAGTTTACCTGAATGTCAGAAATATAAACTTTCTTACATAATGCTCACAGAACTATATTACATTGTGCCTCAACCATACAATGCAAAATTTATTTACAGAAATATGTACACAACAGAACTCAAGAGAGAACTACAGGATTCCATGTAACAGCACAAATTCTTCTCCAACTCCTCTCAATATATAAAAAATATTTCTTATCACCAGACTGTACCTGAACTACTGTTACTTTGATTATCACTGCCAGAATCTCACATCATATAATGAAATAATGACTGACAAAACAAATTTACAATGTCATGATGACATATTTCAGCCTCACCCACATTACCTCAACTATAATGAACTAATAAACCAAGCAAGCAAGTAACCAACCAACCAACCAATTAACTCCATGGAGCACAACTCTTATTGAGAAGCTTGCAGTCCCACAGTGTCAAGAAATTTCCTTGAGATTCATTATCATGATCACAAGAGTCTGCCACACATCCCTATCCTCAGCCACATAAATCCAGTCCATGCCCTCGTGTCCTGTTTCTTAAGTTGACCTCGGCTGGCACTTAAATCACTGCAGAATCTGTTTTATGTGAATTAATACAATTTCTCAAAAAAATACAAATGTATGCCGGCATGATGACACTGGACAAAAACAGTTTCACTTCAGAGCTGTATTGCTTTCTTTCTCCTGTACTATACTAGTATCCCCCTGTCTGTGCTATAGCATTGGTTTATGTGGCATCACCAATGATGCTTGATAATTTGCACTTAAATTTACATGATCACAGATTAACATGTGTTTCAAATGTAATATTTTAACAAACATATTTCATAAAGGGAAGGTGGGCATGGAAGGTGGCATGGAAACAGTGACTTTAGATGGGACATTGCCCAACTCAATGCAGCCTAAATAAATAACACTGTAGTATCACAATCCACATATTCAACACCGCCAATGCCAAAACCCACCACTGGAAAATACCCCGAACAAAGAGGAATCACCTTCCATTTCTACAACCTTCCTACAACCATGCATATCTTGATCTTCCGGAATTTTGGGGGCATACAGGATTATAAACAATTAAAGAACTGAATAATAACAATCTCTTCCAGAATTTATTATTCTTTCACGGTGATCATGTATATCATTACAATCTGTGATCCCTGGTTCTCATGGTTGTGGTTATGAAGACTGTATTCTGAAATTGACGCCATGTGCTTGGTACTCACCTACCAAGCTACACGACGTCACATCCAGTAGGCAGTCACTTATTTTTGTTACTGTCACTCCCACTGCTTCCATTTTATATGATCTACGTTTGTATTTATTACATAAATTTAGTTCTGTAGATAAGTACTTTTGGAGTAACTGCTTTCCGAACATGCTTTAGAACTTGATATAAGTGTGACCGTGCATCATATATATAAGTAAGGAAGATGTACCAACTTGATGCAAACAATTTTATTATGATTGTATCTCATAAATGGCCTCTACATG
>JGI20166J26741_11810806_pt1 | contig 10113 bp, 5 predicted proteins | sample TergutCu122P5_FD_26741 | JGI IMG/M metagenome (IMG submission 26741) | reverse complement strand
TTGTAATGCAGAGGAATGCACGTTATTTGTGTCACAGTGGAAGGCGAACGTGTTACATGTAGCAACGCAGGGCAATCAAGGATTCATCGAAAGGAGGAACCGGGTGGAATTTACACAAAACGACAAAATTACTGTTAAAATTTCATGGCTATTCTTTGCAAAATCCTTAGGATCACTGTGCTACACTGAAAATTGCGAAAACTCCGGTGATTTAAAGCACTACCAATTACAGTGTCTAACGGTTTTATTATTCTTAGCTATTAGCAAAAAACATGTGAAAGTAGCTTGTGGCCTTCACAGGAGAGTTTCCCAATAAGTGTCCACTTATTTACTTATTTAAGGCCCATCTGAACAAATCAGAAAATATTTTAAAATTGCTGGGTAATAGTAAAGATGAAAAGAAACTATGAGTTCATATGTTAAAAGATACAATCGTTATTTACCACATCACTATGAGTTAAGATGCAGATATCCTTATATTTACAGTTGCCACTGTGCTGTATAAACATTTAACAACTCAGATACTGCCAAGCCGATACAATATCCTAAAACTATATAATCACCTTCAATAATTTCAGTGCGCTTGATAATGGGCAAGGAGAATTAACAAATAACTGTCCGAAAATACAACACGGTGTACCTACTGATACACGATCAACGTTCTGTTCAGGTATGTACCAGTGTATGAACACAGACTAATTATACAGTTACACAGACTTCTTGTTATAGGAGAAAACTGTGGGAAGGACAACCACGAGAGGTTTTCTGGCTCCCAAATATTTTATTGCAGGGTGAAAATAATAAATTTAATAGCAGAAACATTTGCATACACGTGTGCGTGCGTGTGTAGAGTGTGCAGTGTCTGACTGTGAACTTGTAATAGGGTATACGGTTTTTGTATACTTTACAGTAAGAATGAACAGAATACAGTAACTGTCAGTACCTTCTGCAATGAAACACCACTGACAAGCAGTGTCTGACTGTGAACGTGTAATAGGTTATATGGTTTTGTATACTGTTACAGTAAGAATGAACAGAATAAAATAACGGTCAGTACTTCCTACAATGAAACGCCACTGACAATCCACACACAACTATCACACAACATAACACTTTGCATTATTGCACATTCAATTTTGGCCCACTATTCAGCCTCTAACCATACGTGAAAGTCATGCTAACAGAAAAAGGTACTTTGGTTTACCTTTCAAGAAAGTTCTCCAACATCAGTCCCGACACTTCAGCATGTTTGTTCGGTGTCAAGTAGTAAGCGCCGATTTTAAAACTTGTAGTAATTAGGAGGCCTCAATAACAAACAAAGCAGAAAGGCAGATTTGCTGGTAAAGATTTCATTTCTATATTAACTGGCCAAGGAAATGGGAATTTAAACCTGAAATATTGCAAATTTTGTGTCAGTACCTAGAATTCTGGGTGACCAGCCAATCACACCAACAAACATGTTGCCCTATGTAGAAAACTGCGGCGGTAAACTGATTTATGCCTGAATGTGTGACTTTATCTGAGGACAGCTGGGTAGACAGTGCATGTATGTTGGATGGTTTTTTATTTCATTCAGAATGAGGTCACTGTCATCGCTGACTGTGATTTCAACACTTGCCTCAAACACCATCACACTTTCATCTTTGACTGTATCGAGAACACAAAGAATAAAATATATTTTGGGGGCGTCTGGATTGTCGGAATCAACACAAAGACAGAAAACACATCCGAAATAAACGTCATTCATCAAAATCCATAACCCAGCTCACAAAACATTAGTGGAAGAAACACAAAATCTTTAAAACTACTGAATATCATCTACATATTGCTAGCACCATCTGTAAGGAAAAACGTGATTGTACAAACAGAAATTAATGCATTAAAACGTGAGGAAACTACAACATGCACCTGGCATCCCAACCCTTGCTGATGATATAAATAAACATTTTTCATTTATAGGATAAGAATTGTTTGTTCTTTATCACACACACAAATATATGTACTTTGAGAAACTTGTTGTTTCAACAACTTATATAAACTATTTCTTCCCCAAGTAAACGCCAGAGTCTTCGGAAAGTTCACAAGTAACTTGGGGAGCTGTATCAGAGCTAGTACTGTTGTTGGCACAGTGGTGCTAACTGTAAGGGAAGTAAGGTGAAATGTATCAGAGTTAGTGTTGTTGCTGGCACAGTGGTGCCAACTGTAAGGGAAGTAATGTGAAATGCATCAGAGCTAGTCTGTTGCGGGCACAGTGATGCCAACTGTAACGCAAGAAACCGGTACTTCATCACAGCTAGTTCTGTTGCTGGCACAGTGGTGCCAACTCTAAGGCATGTAACCGGTACTTCAACGGAGCTAGTGCTGTTGCTGACACAGTGGTTCCATCTGTAAGGAAAGTAACCGGTACTTCATCGGAGCTAGTACTGTTGCCGGCACAGTGGTGCCAACTGTAAGGGAAGTAACTGATATTGCATCAGAGCTAGTGCTGTTGTAGGCACAGTGGGGCCAACTCTAATGCAAGTAACCGGTACTGCATCAAAGCTAGTAATTTTGTGGGTACAGTGATGCCAACTGTGGTAAAGACCACGTTTATCGATCAGAGTGGCTTTGTTTATAAGAAAGATTCTTGAAGTAAACATCCATCATTTCAATGAATATCGTCGCGTGACGAGCGTTTGTATGTCGACAAGGTGTGTTCTAGTGAAATAGGAAGTGTATTTTTAAATATTTTCTGTTGCACTGTAGACGGTAGACCCACTATCCATAACTTACCCTGACATTTGCACCTGCAGCACACATAAACCCATTCTTTACCCCCTACGTATGCGGTACATTTATTTTCAAGAGCAATTTTTTCCTGAATAAATTACTTGTATCAGAAAATGTACGTTATATTTTGTTTGTTTCTGTTTTTATTCTCTTTACACTGAATCTTATCGCGATTCGTTTTAACGACTACTCAAACACTAAACGCGCTCAGGTCTGTCACTAGGAAATAAAACTAAATTTTTGGTCGTAATTGTCTGTATTGTTCTAAGTACCTGTAATAATCCTCTCAACCGTTTCGAAAGATAATATAAAGAGTTTCACTTTCGTGGTTATAATCAATTTCAATGTACTGAATAATTTTAAGTTTCTTCCAATATTTTGGAAACGTTGCTTAAAACAATCATTGTAGACTGTTAATTGCAGCGCTGAGCTGGACAAAATTTCTTCACAATACTCTCCTGTCCAAAAAATGTTAGTCTATTACTTAAATAAACACTCTAAGCGTGCATACAGAATCATTTATAAGGAATTTTAACTTCATATGTTAAACCCGAAGTAATTTATATCCACCAAGATAAGCACATAAAAATATAAAGGCTGTACATAACCTTGAACACTCCTACATATTTCAGCGACAATTCGCCATAATCTGGAAGACGTCAGCATTGAGCAATATAAGATATTAACACGTCAACTGCACGTGTGCAGTGTGAACCGTATGGAATGCATAAAGTAGCAGATATAAATGTAACGTGAGTGCTGTGAGTGTTAGGATGTTGAATTGCTCTTGATGACAAGTCAACGGTGTTTTGTTTACAGTGTGTGTAGGTGTATGTAGGGGCGGGGGACGGTCGTACGTTTGCGAAATCTTTATATTGTTAACGAATTAAAAGCTATGGATGGTTGCAACAAATCAATAAACACTATGATATTTTCTCTTATTCTTAAATAGTATGAGAACTCTGATTATTTTAAATGTGCACCCCACATTTATTATCCCTCTATTTTATTAAAACCGGCTTCATTCATTGGGTAACTTCGAAGTGTAAGGGGTAAATTTGTGCAGTCACAAATTACAAGAGAATTGTACAACACAGTACAATAAAATTTTGTTGTGTTTCGACTGCTAGTTATATATTTTGTGTTTAGTTTACAACAGAAAATTTAACCATATTACACAATACACCGCATTAGTCTCACGACCAAACGTGTTACTAAGTACAATATGTGGAAATCATACGTACAGTTACAGCAGTATAAAAACGTACTGATTGACAATTCACGTCAAATGGCAGAAACGTGTACACTCACCTTCAGAAATATCAGCTTCATTTAAGAGAGAAAGTATAGAAGTAGACAGGGAAAGAGCTGACACGAAGAAAGAAAAAACTTTGAACTGTTTCAGGAAAGTTTTTCAGCCCCGAATAAATGCTTGTTAAGACAACAGAGGAAAATTAATAGAAGGGGACAGCTCATCGCTTAGAAATGAAACCGTCCGAGGGAGAGATTGAGAAAGCTGTTGTTAACTTTAAAACAAATAGGGCACCAGGAGAGGACGACATTACAGCCGAGCGTATTGAAAATTCAAGCCGCGAATTAAAAAGTGGCTTCGTGTATTGTTATTTAAGATATGGACAGAAGGAAAGACACCAGATGACGGACAAGTAGGATTGATCGTCCTCTTATTTTAAAAACCCTACAAAATTAAGCGTGAAATTTATCGAGGAATAACGCTGCTAAATTTCGCATATAAAGTACTATGAAGCATCATACTGGAACGGTTGAAAAGTACTGGGAAGGGATATTGGCAGAGTACCAATGGGGTTTCAGAAAACAAAGAAGAACAATGGACCAAATATTCATAGTAAGACAAATACTGGAAAAAATTTACGTGCATGATATTGACCTTCACCTGCTTTTCATTGATCTAAAAAAGCTTCCGAGAGAATAAACCAAAAAAAGTTTTCGGAATCGTTAGTGAGTTTTGGGATAGAACGACTTGTGAAAATGACACTAGAAGGAGCCCAATCTAAAGTGATATTGGATGGGAAAATAAGTACCACTTTTGGAATAAGTATAGGGGTTAGGCAAAGCGATGGTTTGTCTGAAACACTGTTCAATCCCGTTCTTCACAAAGCCCTGAAATCCCTGGAAAAAAGGAACACGATTTTGAAGACACTAACATAAATATGTGGATACGCCGATGATATCTTGGTAATTGCAAGGAACATTCCAGCTCTTGAAGCACTATGTGTTGAGTTAAATAGAGAAGCACGTGGAGTGGGTCTGGTAGTAAGCCCCGACAAGACCAAGTATATGAGATTTTCAGCGTCCCAAATCCGGAGATCAGTGAAAGGGATAACTATAAATGGTGTAACTTATGAAGGAGTAGCCGAGTTCATTTACTTGGGCACATCAATCAGTAATGATAATGGCGTAGAAAAAGAAATACTTGAACGTATTTTGGCTAGAAATAGAACTTATTTTGCCGCCATAAGTCTCTTCAGGAGTAGATTTTATCCTGAGCTACCAAAATGTTATTATAAAAGCCACTAATAAGAACGGTACTGTCATATGGAGCAGAAGCATGGATAATAAAAAATAAAGATGAACAAGTTCTCCTACTCTTCGAAAAAAAATATTTAGAAGAATATATGTTCCTAAATGGTAAAACGGTGAAAGGAAATGTTGGATGAATCGAGAAATAGTAGAGATGAGCAAGGGAGAAAATGTAGTAAAATGGATAAAGGGCAAAGGATAAGGTGGTTAGATAACCTGGAGAGAATGCAGGAGGATATAATGCCCAAAGAGATTTTAATCCAAGAACTGGAAATGACGAGACGAAGGGGAAAACCCAGGAAAGGATGAAACGAGGAAGTGGAAAGAGATCTTCAAGTGCTGGGCGTGAGGAATTGGAGGGAGTTGGTGATAGATAGAGAAAAATTGAAGGATATTGTTCGACAGACCAAAGCCCCCAGTGCGCTGTAGTGCCAATGGAAGGAGAAGAAAAAATAAGAGTGTGCACTCAGTCGAAGAAACTAATATCTACAGCTAACAGCAAGACCAAAAATTGGATGGGTAAACGATATACAAGGAAATTTAAGAAACACGAAAATAAATATTTGTACAAAAATGCTTCCAAGGTAGAGTTAAATGGAAGGAAGTAGCTGAGAAGTCAAAAACCTGCAAACAGTGAAATTTTAATGCCTGATGATAAAGAAGAAGATAAAGGAAAAGAAGAAGAAAGAAAAGATGTGCGTTCAATTTGCTCAGTACATTATGAGCAGCTTACTGTCAATTCTTGTTCCTGCCACCGCTTAAGTACAAAAGTCGATGTTTTCCAAATATAAGTATCAATTATGTTCTTGTAGCAATTAATGTGCTGACAGGACTGTGTTCGTGTGGTTATTTTTCTAAATATTATTAACAAGCTGGGAAGTACAATTCGTAGGCAGCATGTTTACTGTAAGGTAACGACTGCATTTTTGTATACTCAGATTCATTTCGGTTTTCAAAAAGGGCAATTAAACAGATATAAAATTTAATTTTTGGACTTGTTTCTCCAAGTGTTCATAATAATACTGCAATACCAAAAAATACACTCAAACCTTACTCACTCGCACGCATTCATTCATTCACTCCAGTTTATATATCGCTATAAAGCAAATTCGTTTCCAGTACAAAACAGATCATTTATATGTGGCTCACTTAATAACGTTTATCAGTCCCTCTGGCTGTGCAGCACCGTGCAAAAGAATTGTTAGTGAACAACGGATTGGAAGTATCAGAAAGGTTCGGCCGTGAACTAATTTGATTTGCCATTGAGGAATTTGTCTGTAGAAATTGAGAAAAACCATGAAGAACGTGACTGAAGACAGCCCATTGGCAAAGATGTTTCAACCTGTAGACTCAGTAAATAAGAAACCAGACTGTTAAGTAGTGTTAATTTTCTCGGGGTGAGATAGCGAGTTGTGATCTGCAAAAGAGATGACGGAATAAGAAGAATGTCAATTGAAACTGTAATTGCAAATTATTTAGTGTATAATGTGCGAAATGTTCCGGCTTTAATTATAGGCCAAAATGTGGCACGTGTAAGAATGTTCCATAAAATAATAATTGCACACAACACGTTATTACTGAACTGACTTATATCGCAGCATTACAGTACTGACAAATGTTTTATTGATTATGGCCGAAACAACAAAATTTAAAACTAAAAACTTTTTGAAATATTACAACAAATATTGGGTAGTAACTTGTGTTGTAGTACTTGTGTTACATTACCTGTTTGTAGTAGTTGTGTTGTTTAGTTGTGTTGCATCTGTTCTGTAGTACTAGTGTTTACCGTTATTGTAGTAGCTGTGTTGAGTTTACTGTGTTGTAGTACTTGCCATGCAACATTGTTTTAGTACTTATGTCATTTACTTGTGTTTTACCTGTGTTTTAGTACTTGTGTTATTTACTTGTGTTGTGCCTGTTCTGTAGTAGTAGTAGTGTTGTAACTATATTGTAGTATTTGTGTTGTATTTGCTCTATTGTAGTACTTGTGTTATACTAGTGTTGTGCCTGTTCTCTAGTGGTAGTGTTGTACCAATATTGTAGTATTAGTGTTGTACTTGCTGTGTTGTAGTACTTGTGTTTTACTTATGTTTCAGTACTTCTGTTGTTCCTGTATTTTAGTACATGTGTTGCTTACTTGTGTTGTACCTGTTCTGTAGTACTGGTGTTGTACCTATGTTTTAGTAGCTGTTTTATTATTTGTTGTGTTTTATTACTTGGGTTTTACTTGTGTTTTAGTACTTGTGTTGTACCTGTGTTTTAGTACTTGTGTTGCTTACTTGTTATACCTGTTTTAGTACCGGTGTTGTTTACCTGTATTGTACCTCTGTTTAATACTTGTGTCGTACATGTTCTGTAGTACCAGTGTTGTACCTCTCTTGTCGTAGGTGTTATATTTGCTGTGTTGTAGTACCGGTGTTTACCTGTGTTTTAGTACTTGTGTACTACTTTAGTAGGTGTGTTGTATTTGCTGTATTTTAGCACTCGTGTTGTAGTTTTGTTAACATATTTCTGTTGTTTACTTGCTGTACCATTCTCTTTTATAAAATATATACATTACTAGTTCCCACGGTTGCCAACGAGGGATGATAGATTTTATAATCAAAATCCGTATCAATATTTTGTCTGCATAATATTAATTGTGGATGCAATTTAATTCAATTTTTAAATTGTTACAAAATCGCGGAAAGAGCAGTGACTTGACACCCTGTAAGAGCATCAGCAAACGTGTTAGGAAACTTAAGCCCAGAAGAGTAACTGTTGCTAATAAGGTCACTGTTCTTGGAAGGAATCGACAACTGCGAAAGTATATTATACTGGAAATAAAAGCAGTAGGTTTCTATATTATTTCAAAATATTATTCTAAGCTTTTCTTAAATCATATTCAACGGCGTGCTTTCAGACAGGCACGTAGCTGTTGCTCTTCAGTATCAGCTGATCGCCAGGCACGTGCGACCACTTCTCCGGCATACAAGTGAAGCGGGTCAGTCTACTTGAAACTGTGCAGGCGTCCTGTTACTCTTCTCTGTTTTGTTCCCAGAGGCTGTTTATTACTACCAGAATGAAAACCTATACGTGGTCCTTCTGATTAGACTGTACATTTAACTTGATATCTAAGATAGCGTGTTCACAGTCTTCTTGCGCACAACTACATAAAAAGCTGCACACTACAGACAGTTGACTTCTAATGTGTTGAAAGAGTACTGTGCTATTAAATTTCTATCACAGAATGTTTACTTCTAGTATCCTTCACCATATCTGTACAAATAGCTACACTTCACAGTTTCCTCCCCTTTCCCTCCAATCTAACTGCACAAACAATTTCACGTCACAGATACATTTATCACGACATTAATATTATCACACATTCTCCGTGCGTCTGTTTAACATAAACAGTACCGTACCTTCATTCAAGTAGAACATACCTGATGATTTAATTTGGGATTTATGCACTGTCACAAAAAATTAAGAGAAATGTTCATTACAAAAGCGTAGACGCAACACAATTTCAATGCAATTCTTCTATTATAATAATTTTTAAATATTTACGCCACCGTCCGCTCACAGTGTAATGACACTGGGGACGGACGTTGGCGTAGTGGTTAAGGCACTACCCTAGAAACCGGCAGGTCAGCGATTCGATTCCCGATTATGTCATTGGGATTTTTCAGTGACATAATCCTTCCGTTCGCACTATGCCCCTAGGGTTGATTCAGTCTCTAACAGAAATGAGTCCTAGGTATATTTCCTGGGGTAAAGGCAGTCGGTGCCATTGTTATGAAAACTGGGAACTTTAAATTCCTGGAACCCTGTGGGCCACTGCAGGCCTGTAACATGACTGCTTTACCTTTCACCGTAATAACACAGCCTACTGTTACCTAGTTGTGGAGTAATATTACGTGTTTAATTGAACATTTACAAGTATTACATAACACCCTGCTTACGTCAAAAAAAATCTGCAGATATCTGAAAGTGACGTTTCTGTAGCCGAAACATGTACCAGTGAAAACTACTATTGTTCAATTATTTGGAAATAAACTGGTTGAAATTCTAATTTTATTTAGCACAGTTGAGCAAAATCGTTACACCAGAGACAGTTCAATTCTAATTCTACCCAGCAGAAACGTCATCCTGCAAACAATTTCGAAAAAAGGGTCTTTTAGGAGAAGGACCAGGTGCAAATTTATTCCGAAAATAACGTCAGGTTTCCTGTAGGTTTGCGTGGTTTTCATCAGTATATTTATGTAAACGCCTCTAGAGTACCTGAAATGTTACATGACTGCTTTCTATTGTATCCTCTCTAGCCTATAATCGAACAGTAATTGTTATTCACACACACCTACACACAAATATACACATATATTTATATGTATATAATTATAGACCCAATTCTTGACGGTGTAGTTCAGCTGCAACTTGGTGTAAATGCATGAATTAATTACAGTAATATCAGTAAACTGGTGTAAATGAAAAAACTGTGCATTCTTACGAGAACATTAAGAAATATAAGAAGTTAGCAACTTTCAGCTGTGACGTTCCCAGCAATATGGAACATGGCGGCCCGCGTTCAAAACCAGTTGTATATGATCATACGCAGTGAAGTGACAATATTTTGAAACATTTATAATGAGTGTTAATTTAGCAGAATGTATCGAGGTGAAACTGTGTTGTGAGGACAGGGTTTTGTACATACAACTTTTTTAAATGACGAAGTTTATAGGAAAAAGAGTGTAAGAACAGTTTCTTAAGAGAAGGTTGCGATTTGATGGAATGAACAGTACTGAT